>Ga0209434_1000280_pt1 | contig 26112 bp, 29 predicted proteins | sample ETNvirnome_2_300_FD_184068 | JGI IMG/M metagenome (GOLD analysis project Ga0209434, IMG submission 184068) | Marine viral communities from the Pacific Ocean - ETNP_2_300 (SPAdes) (version 2) | ecosystem: Environmental > Aquatic > Marine > Oceanic | place: Pacific Ocean | collected 2013-06-22
TTAAAAGATTGGGTTTTGTGCCCTTATTATCATAAGAAATCTTGGATTGAAAAGGTCGCTCCCTTTGAGGGAAACGAATATACAGCCTTTGGAACAGCTATCCACGACGTCTGCGAAAAGAAGCTGTTAAAAGAAGAGATTGACGAAGCAGAAGTGTTTCAAATCGGCTTTGATAAGAAACTTCAGGAATTAATAGAAAAAAATATCGAGGTAAATGGGACAAATATAGAAGCAATGCGCACTGCAGGCCCAGCTATCTTAGCAGAAGTTGAGGATGCTCTCAAAGACTATTTCGGTGATTATGAAGTATTTTCGTCTGAAGAAATGCTTTATGTACCGATCGAGAATTTCAATATTAGTTTTAAAGGCTTCGTCGATGCGGTTGTAAAGGTGGGAGATACATATCATCTTTTTGATTGGAAGACATGCTCGTGGGGCTGGGACTCTAGGCGAAAGACTGAAAAGATAGTGACGTATCAGTTAACCCTCTATAAACACTTTTTCTGTCAAAAACATAATATTGACCCCAAAAACGTTGAAACACATTTTGCATTGCTTAAAAGAACGGCCAAAAAAGATCGTATTGAAATCTTTAGAGTAACGAGCGGCCCTCAAAAAACAGAAAATGCCCTTAAACTTCTTTACCAAGCGATATATAATATTTCTAAGCGGGTTCAGATAAAGAATCGATTATCATGCCTAAAACCGTATCGATGTAAGCTTTATAAAACAGAACACTGCCCATAAGGAATCCATATGTCTGACAAAATTAAGATTTTTACCATTAGTGACCATCCACTTTCACCTTCAGGAGTGGGTACTCAAACAAAATATATTATTGAAGGAATGTTAAAAACTGGGAAGTATCAGTTCGTTTCTTTTGGAGGCGCCGTTAAACACCCCAATCTTGAACCACAACATACTGAAGAGTGGGGGACTGATTGGATTATCTGGCCCGTTGATGGGTATGGAAATAAAGACCAGGTTCGCGCGTTAATACACCAGCAAAAGCCAGATATTATGTGGTTTATGACTGACCCACGTTTTTATGGCTGGCTCTGGGAAATCGAAAACGAAATTCGGCCTCATGTTCCAATGGTATATTATCATGTGTGGGACAACTATCCTTATCCTAAGTTCAATAGAAAGTTTTATCTTTCCAATGACCATGTCGCCTGTATATCTCAGCTAACTCATGATATTTTGGAGACGGTTGCTCCGGAAGTGGGCTCTTCTTATATTCCTCATGCTGTAGACGAAGAGAAATTTAGGCCACATCCACCGGACGTGATCAAAAACTATCGGGAGTCTAAGGGCCTTGCTGATAAATTCGTTTGTTTTTGGAATAGTAGAAATGCTAGAAGGAAGCAATCGGGCACCCTAATATGGTGGTTTGGAGAATTTTTAGATAAGGTGGGTCGCGACAAAGCAGTTTTAGTTATGCATACAGATCCCAAAGACGGCCATGGCCAGGACTTATCTGCTATTGTTCGTGAATTGGGCCTCACGAATGGGGAAGTCTTGATATCCCCAGAGAAAGTAAATACATCCGAACTGGCCTTGATGTACAATGCGGCTGATTTGACAATCAGTATCTCCGATGCAGAAGGATTCGGCCTTTCAACCCTAGAATCTCTTTCCTGCGGTACCCCCATATTGGTGAGTATGACTGGCGGGTTGCAAGTACAAGTCACAGATAAAAAAGATTGGTTTGGTATTGGTATAGAGCCTGCTTCTAAGGCGATTATTGGTTCACAGGAAGTGCCTTATATTTATGAGGACAGATTAAATCGAGATGATTTTATCGATGCATTGACAAAACTTTATAAGATGACCCCTGAAAAACGACAAAAGCTTGGTGAAGGAGGGCGCCGATGGACACAAAAACACTTTAATTTTAATGATTATATGGAACGTTGGGACAAGCTTTTTACAGATATTTATAATAAAAAGGGCTCATGGGAAACTCGCGACGAATATCGTCGCTATGATGTGGGAGTATTTTAAAAATGAAAAAGAAAAAACTTATAGTTAAAGCGCCTCTGCTATCCCGTTCAGGGTACGGGGAACAAGCACGTATTGCAATTAGGGCGTTGCGCACACGTCCGGACCTTTTTGATATCTATCTACTTAACATTTCGTGGGGAGGGACTGGATGTGTTTCGGACTATACGCCCGAAATTCAATGGATACATGATAAATTGTTACAAACTGTTCAATATGCTCAAGGGGGTGGCCAATTTGATGTTTCCCTCCAAATAACAATTCCCAACGAATTTGAAAAGATTGCACCGGTCGACATCGGATACACCGCCGGGATTGAGACCACTATGGTAGCCGGAGACTGGATTCATAAATGTAATGAAATCGTGGATAGGATAATTACTATTTCAGAACATTCTAAAAAAGTTTTTGAAGCTACCAGCTATCATATAAAGAATGAGAACACAGGAGAGGAAACAAAAGACTTCAAGCTTCTAAAACCAGTACAGGTAGTTAATTACCCAGCTTATGAGTATGAATCTGCCCCGGCAGGATTAGATATTCCCTTTGAAACTCATAAGAATTTCTTATGTATTTCTCAATGGGGAATAAGAAAGAATTTGGAAAATACCATTAAATGGTTTGTTGAAGAATTTAGGGACGATGAAGATGTCGGCCTTGTACTAAAGACCAATGTAATGAGTGACTGTACGATTGATAGAGAGATGACAACGGAGAGACTTCAGCATTTGTTAGATACGTGGTGTGGGGAAAGAAAGTGTAAGATTTACCTCTTACACGGTGAATTAACTACAGAAGAGTTAACATGGCTTTATCAACACCCATCGATGAAGGCCATGATTAATTTGGCTCATGGTGAAGGATATGGCCTTCCGCTTTTTGAAGCGGCTTATAACGGTCTTCCTTTGGTAACCGTTACGTGGAGCGGCCAAATGGATTTTATTTGTAAGACCAATAAGAAAGGCAAGAAGGTGCCTTTAGTATCGCGCGTAGATTATGATATAGCGCCTGTCCAAGAGGCTGCGATATGGGATGGAGTAATCGTTAAAGATGCTAAATGGGCATACGCTCGCGAAAGCTCCTATAAGCGCGCCTTACGAGATATCCTGACTAAAGAAAAGCATTTCAAAAATCAAGCTGCCATCTTACGACATCATATTAAAAAAACCTTCTCCGAAGAGGCTATCTATAGACAATTTGTAGAGGCTGTCTATGGGGAGCCAATCATCGATATTAATATAGATGATTTACCAAAGATTTCTATTATTACCTCCGTATTCGACGCTGAGGAACATATCGAACAACTTATGGAAGATGTAACGCGTCAGACTATTTTTAAAGAAAAATGTGAATGGGTGATTCTAAATGCGAATGGTCCCAACAATAACTTTGAAGAAGAAGTAATAATGAAATATGTAGAAAAATACCCTGATAATATCGTCTACAAACGACTTGATGAAGACCCTGGTATTTATGCCACGTGGAATATGGCTATTAAGATGGCTACGGGTGAATATATAACCAACGTTAACTGTGATGACAGACGCGCCCCATGGGCCTTTGAATCTCAGGCGAAGTGTTTGACAGGCAACCCTGATGCTGATTTGGTTTATAATGATTCCTATATGGTTAATGAGGCGAACCAGATGTGGGAAGATGTAAATCCGGACAACCGACGCTATAATTTTGATGAGTTTTCGAAGGAAGCCATGCTTCGCGGAAATCTACCTCACAATAATCCAATGTGGCGCAAAGACCTGCACGAGCAACATGGATATTTTAATGCCGAGTACAGGTCTGCCTCAGATTGGGATTTCTGGCTAAAATGCTCCTTCGCGGGATCTAAGTTCCAAAAGCTCGGAGAGGTCCTCGGAGTGTATTATTTTAATCCTAAAGGAATGTCCACTAATCCTGAAAACTTTGAATGGAAACAAAAAGAAGAAAAGGAAATCTTCAAAAAATATTTTGCCAAATTAAGAGAGTCGAAAGCTACTGCTCCTGAAGGAAATTTGGTTTTGTGAGTGAAACCCTTATCGTTACCTCGGTAGTAACTAAAACTTGTTTGAAGGAGTTCTTATTACTTAAGTATTCGTGCGAATTATTTAATACTTGTATCTGGTACGTGAGTTGCGATAGTTACAGCGACGGCCATCTTCGCGAATATGACAATATAACAACATTACCATTTGATATTGAAGACGCACAATCTGATCATAATTCTGCCAACCCACATGGTCGGGAACAGTTTCTTAAAATAATATTAAATAAGTTTCTGGCCATTGAACGCGCATTAGCAGAAAATAGCTATTGTGTGTTTCTCGACTCTGATATGTTATTTTTGAATGCGGTAGATAGTACAATTATTAATTTGATGAAAAATCCAGAAATAGACTTTGTAGTATCGCCGCATTATTCTCGCAACCCAGAAAATGAAGATAGATATGGATTTTATAATGTAGGCATGTTTGCGTTGGGTAATGTTGAACACCTTCAGCAGTGGAAATATCTAACCGAAAATTGTGAAAAATTTAATCTTTATTATGAACAAAAGCCTTTTGAGCTCATTCTAAGTAATTTTAAAACATTAAATTTGCCCATTAATTATAACATCGGTTGGTGGCGGTTTAATAACGAGCGCACCCAGGCGCGGATCAATCAGCTTACTTTAGTTGATGATGAGGTGAAATTTGGAACGTTGCCGGCTGTTAATTTTCATTTTCATGTATTTAAGGAGCCAGCCGGCTATAATCCTGGAAAGTTTTTGGTTAATAAGGTGATGGGCCTTCTTAAAGACTCTAATAAACCCGAATACCAACAATTGTTATCTTATCATGGACAATTATCAGAAGCATCTTTTTAAATTATTTGAGGAATTTCGCGCGTCGCCGACGTGGCCTGATTATCCTCCTTATAAAGAGGGAGATTATTTAGAAGAGCGCTTCATAAAATATTTTCAAGAGGTAGAGCCACAGACGAAAAGATATTTTATCCCAGTGGCCTGGAGTTCGTGTTATATTAACAATAGAGATGTCCCATTACCTAAATTACAAGAAACACTATTATCTTTAAAACAAGATGAAGCGTATTTTATGGTAGGAGTTCATGATGATTCCCCGCGAGAAGTATTGCCTCCCAATACCATCAAGTTTTTGGCAGGAGGCAATAAAGGAGACGAGAAAAGCATCCCCATTCCTGTGGTTCTTAATAAAATTCCTCAATCTTATTTGAAGGACCTGAGCTATGAGAAAACACATTTGGCATCTTTCATTGGTTCGATGACCCATCCGATTCGACAGGCACTCTATGCAAAACAAAAAAATACCCCGGGCATCGCCTTCCAGGTAAAAGAGTGGTCACCCTTTGTCCCAAAAAATCAGCTACAAAACTTTTTAAACGTAAGCGCACAAAGTAGTTTTGTTTTATGTCCACGTGGTTATGCCCCGACTAGTTGTCGTCTTTATGAAACAATGCAGTTAAATGCGGTACCTGTATATATAAGCGACCGTTTTTGGTTACCTTGGGCTGACGAAATAGATTGGAATTCTATTTGTATCTTTATTAAGGAAGATGAGATGGATTATTTAGATTTGATCTTAAAAGATTGCATATACTCAGACGACTATGATTTAAAGCTTGCAAAGATAAAAGAAATATATGACAATTTTTTTACGTTGGATGTTATAATAGAGAAGATTATCGAAAGAGTAAACAGATGAAACAACTAATTTTTGCAATTGCTGACTACCCCGGGGAAAAACAGAAAATATTTGATGAGCACCTTTCACCCCGAAACCAAGAATACTGCGATCACCATGGCTTTGAATATCGAGTTATTCATGAAGGAATTAAATTTCGAGATAACTATACGTGGCATAAGATATTTGAGATCAAACGTATGTTAGATGAGGGGGAATTGAAAGATGGAGACCAAGTATGTAATATTGATGCAGACATGTGTATTGTCGACGGCCGCGAGTCCATTTTTCCTAAAGAAGGAAAATCCTTTTCGTTGGCAATTGATAATGGCAACTCCCATTGTTGGGGATGGATTTCTTTCCGCGTGAACGACTGGTCTAGAAACATGATCAATCAAATTATAGATGAAGATCGCTGGAATCGTCTTAAACATACAGAACATAGTATGGGGTTTAGAGAGCAAGCTATGTGGTATTATTTAGCGGGCATTATGTCACATAGTTGGCACCCCTTTTTACAAATGCCCAATTATGGTTGGTATAGCGCCTATAATGAAAATGAAACATATTATTCAATAGACGATCTTTATGAAAATGTTCATATGAGAGGCCCAGAGTGGAACACCACTTTACTGGAGGAAGAACAGGCCGATTCCACAAGCCGCTGGCTTCAACAATATAATATTGTGAGGAGTAGAAAAGAAGATACAATTATTCGTCATTGGGCCGGCGGCCAACCATGGAATTATCAAGAGTACTGCACCCCTCCGGTAAGGTTCTAAAGTGCCGATATACCAGAAAGATGGTAAAACAGTCTTCTTTATTCATATTCCCAAAACGGGGGGAGGCTCAATTGAAGAGGTTTTTAGAAAAGAGGGCTGGGAAGAATCCCGCTTCTTTCCCGGCGGCGGACAACAGTATCAACATGCCGTGTGGCAGGAATGGCAGAATTGGCCGGAGATAAAAGAAGAAGAAGTAGATGAAATCTTTACGGTGGTTCGCGACCCCGAAGAAAGACTGCGCTCCGATGTGCGCCTAGGCGCGCAATCTCCGCGACATCCCATTGGTAACTTTGAGATGTATGTGGATCGCATACGCCACTATATTACACAGTATCAATCAAGATGCGAATTTCGCGATAACCACATCCGTCCTCAAACTGATTATTTTCCCCCTCGTCATAACACAGAAAACAACACCCCAACGGTACCGATCAAGGTACCTGCGGGTTATGCGCGTATTTTTAAGCTCCCACGGTTTTCTGCTTCCGCCGCACGGGATGGCTTTCTATATGACACAGAAAACACGAGTCCGAAACTTCCACCTATACAAATTTATTATTTTGAAGACAATGAACATCGAAGTAAGATATTAGAAAAGTATAACTTAACTACATCATTAGAAGATTTTCCACAAATAGGCCAGAGTAAGCGTACCGAGTTTGATGATATGGAGTTGCCGAAAGAAATTATAAAATTAATATATACTACTTTTGCTGAAGACTATAAAAGATTCGGTTATGAAAAAATAGGAGAGACCACATAATATGTCTGATGACAGTAAAAAATTTTTGTGGACTCATTCAAATGAGGGTCATCACAAAGTAAATATATCCCTGAGATGTGCGCCTCATCCAACGGGTGCCCACCATGACATAGATATAAAAATGTTAAAATATCTAGAAACCATCGAAAATGGTTTTTTTATAGAGGCCGGCGCAAATAATGGCCTGTGGCAAAGCAACACACTTTTATATGAGACTGATTATAGCTGGTCTGGGTTGTTGGTAGAACCAAATCGGTATAGGCATGAAGAGTGCATTCTTAATCGGCCTAATAGTATAGTTGAGAATTATGCATTAGTTGGGCCGGATCACGAGGAAGATACCATCTCAGGGTTCTTTCAGTTTAAGGGTTCTTCACCTGATGATTATGAAAATAGTTTATGCGCTCAAGTTTATGACTTTAATAAATATTTATGTGATAAAAGATGGGTAGGCCAAGAACCTATTGATGTTCCTGCTATCACATTAGAAGCCTTATTGGAAAAACATAGTATTAAAGGATCTACCGTTGATTTTTTTAGTCTAGACGTTGAGGGATATGAAATGGAAGTTTTGGATGGATTGAACTTAGATATAAATCGACCTACATATATTTTAATTGAAACTGGAAATAATAACCATAGAGCACTAGAGACATTAACTTATATGAAATTTTATAAGTATGAGTGGGTAGAAGCTGTAAGTGAAAATGATGAACTGTATAAAGTAAAATGAAAATATTGTTTATAACAACACCCTTTCCTGGCCCCCAAGGAGATCTGCTTGAAGTGAGTATCTTGCATGGACTTCGTACTCTTTTAGGAGAAAATTGTATTGATTATCCACGCAAAAAGGTAATGTATCATGACTGGTCGGAAACCAAAAAAGAGGAACTCCATGGCAGAGGATTTACACTTTATAAGGAGCCTTTAATGGATTTAAGTTTATATCAACGCATGAATGCTTTTGATATTGATTATGTTCTTTACGGAGTTACAAATGCCTATGGAGTGGAAGAGAACGAGCTATTGAACATGCGAGCTTCTAAAGGAGTATATTACCTAGATGGTCACGATTTATACGGTCACGCACCCCGGCTGATTAACTTTGAAGGAGAAACAGTAATAGGAGTTCAAAAAACCCCTTGTTTTAAACGAGAACTAGTGGAGGAAATGCCGGACGCCTACACCACTGGTTTTGGTATTCCTGAATACCAGATCCGAGCAATTGATACTTCAAAAAAAACACAACTCTTTCAAAAAACTGCCCCCGACGCAGCTTTATTTAGAGAAGTACGAGATGTAGGGGGCTCCCGAGCCCACCATAAATTTACAGAAGAAGAGCTGTATTACGACGATCTAGCGAGCTCTTGGTTTGGATTAACATGTAAAAAAGGAGGATGGGATTGCATGCGTCACTATGAAATCTTAGCCGCCGGCGCTCTCCTCTTATTCCGGGATTATGATAAAAAACCGCCTTTATGTTCTCCTCACGCGCTGCCTTGCTATAGTTATGGAACATTACAAGAACTAGAGAATTTAATGAGTAGGCTTGTTAAAGATAACGAGCCAACCCAGGAATATCTTAAAATGCTAAATAAACAGAGAAAATGGTTGTATAATACAGGCACTACCGTTGCCCGGGCACATCATGTTGTTCAAATTTTAAAAGAAAGGGAAGCAGGTAATGATCTATAGATTTGCTAAGGTTGGTCGGTTATCAGATCTGATTAATATGTGTATCTCTATAGGAGACTACAAAACTTATCTTGAATTAGGACTCTGCGCCGGCAAAACATTTAAACAGGTCGTCTGTCAGTCTAAAACATCTGTAGATAACCGCCATTTAAGCGCTACATATCATATGACGACAGATTATTTTTTTGAGCAGTTCGCCCCCTCTTTACACAAGTATGATATAATTTTTATAGATGCTTGTCATCAAATGGACTATGTTACGCGGGATATTGCTAATTCTTTAGAATATCTAGAAGAAGGAGGCCTAATCATTACTCACGACACGCTACCCGATAATTTTAGTCAAACACATTATAATGGGTGTGGAACAGCTTATATTTCTTTTGCGAAGCTTAGGGCCGAGAACAAGAATTTACGAATGTGCTCCCTGGACTTAAATGGTGAGATGAACCCTCGAGAAGCCGGTATTGGTCTGATCCAAAAAGGCACACAGGATTTGTACCACCAAAATATTTGTAATTATAGGGGCCCGAATGTTACCGACACGAAGGCAACTCGTTGTGAAAAGTGGGATTTTTATGAAAAAAATAAAAAAGAATTGATGAATATTATTAAGCTGAGCGAATTTGAGGGGTGGCTAAATGGGGCTTGAAGAAATAACTATTTGTTGTAATTGTGGATATGATAGAGATATCGTAAATAAACAAATGGAATTACTAAAACCACTAGAAAACAAATTTATAGTACACTGGAATAATAGAATTGATAGATATCCCGAAGCATACCCTTCTTTTTCTCAAATGATTAATGACTCGATAGTTACCTCCCCCACCGAAATTGTGATCTGGATGAACGATAGAATTACTCCCAAACCAGAGGACATTATTCATATTGTTGAATTGTTACATAGTGGTTTTGCCGCAGCATCTAAATATAGCGCAGCTTTTATGGGTACCACCAAAGAACTGTATAGATATATGGGATGGTGGGACGAACGTTTTTATGGGGGAGGCTACGAAGATGACGATTTTGTTTTACGATTAAGGCTAGCTGATCTTGCATATTATGAATCACAGACGGCAGAATATCTTGAGGCGCGAATTCTAAATATTCCCGATAAAATTACTCCTCTTTCGCCTACCGACGGCGCCAAATGTTCCAAATCATTGCCTCATTTTAATGCGAAGTGGAGACAGTCGCCGGACGCTATAACAAAAATACTTCCTGAGTGGAAATATTTTGAATATGAGGAAATCGCCGGGCCTTCTCAAAACGAGATCCGGGAGAGCTGGAAATCGTGGGGGCACTCGGAGCTAGGAGTCGATTGCCGATATCCACTAGCGGGCGAGTCTCGAACAAAATGGTTTTGTTATATTCAAAGAGAAAACGGCGCCCCGATTAAAGATAATGGCCAGTGGCAAGAGTATAGGCCAGTGCTAAGAGAATGCTATGGCTAAAAAATTAGTTATATCTCCGCATATTGATGATGAAATTTTGGGTTGTGGGGGAATCCTGGACTCCCATACGGTCGTATTGCATTGTGGAATTGAAGATCGCTCAACAACCTCCGCTGAAGCACGCCTCGGAGAAATTCAAAGAGCACGAGAGTTTTTGGGATTTCAGATGAAACTCCTTCGAAAAAATGTGGTAAATAGTTATTATGTCCCGGATCTAATTCCTGATTTTGAAAAAGCCATAAATGAACATAAGCCGGAAGTTGTTTACATTCCCCATCCGTCATATAATCAAGATCACGTTGCGACTTACGAGGCCGCTCTTGTGGCACTTCGGCCCCATGATTTAAACCATTTTGTTAAAAAAGTCTTAATTTATGAACAACCGCATGTTTTTTTATGGGATAATACACACAACATTAATGACTCTTTTAAGCCCAATTACTTTGTCAATATTGATGTTGAGAGAAAAATTAAGGCCTATCAGATGTTAGAATCTCAAATTCGATCTTTTAGGGGGACTGAAATTTTAAGGAATATGGCTTCTTTGCGTGGGTACCAAAGTAATCAGCAGTATGCTGAAGCCTATAGGATTTTAAGATGGGTAGAATAGGAAATATTTGGTTTTGTGGTTACCGAGACTGGGCCCTTGAAATACATCGACAGGCGACCAAGTCTCTTCAAATTGATATTCCCCTTATAACTTCACCTCAGAAGTTCAATTTACAGCAAACTTACTTTAAAAATGGAGATATCATTTTTTTTATAGGATGGAGTTGGATTTTGCCGAAAGAAATTGTGGAGAATTATAAATGTATCTGCCTGCATCCGTCGCCGTTACCTAAATATAGAGGAGGAAGCCCACTACAACATCAAATAATAAATGGAGAGAAGAATAGTGCTGTTACTTTTTTTCTGATGGATGAATACGTTGATAAGGGGCCCATATTATTTGCGGCCCCATTTTCTTTAGATGGATCTTTAAACGAGATAGATAAACGAATTGTAAAGGTGGGAACACAAGGATTGGAGCAGATTGTAAATGAGTATTTGAGGGAAGGGACACTGACCTCAACACCACAAGACGAGGCAGCCAAAACCTATTATAAACGAAGAACCCCAGCAATGAGTGAAATTAAATTACAAGATTTTATAGAATTTTCGGCCGAGAAGTTGTATAATAAAGTTAGAGCATTACAAGATCCTTATCCGAATGCCTACATAACATGCCGCAATAACACAAAATTATATCTTAAGGTAGTGACGACGACGCCGGCGACGGGGGAATAAAATGAAAAAGATATTAATAACCGGGGGACTCGGATTTATTGGAGTTCACAGTATTGAAAAATGGACATCCGAAGGGTGGGAAGTGGTTGTGATAGATAACCTTTCTTCACATGCGTTGCCGCCTGAACATCCGGTATGCCAAAAAGCGAGCACGATTATACTCAAAGATATATTAGATACTACGTGGGAAGAACTGCCCCACTTTGATATGATTCTTCATTTAGCTAGTCCTGTCGGCCCGGTAGGTGTCCTCAAACATTCTGGCCGCATGGCCAAGGTTATCCTAGATGATATTTATTGGGCCATCGAAGGGGCAAAGAGGAACGATTGCCCACTGCTATTTATTTCAACATCAGAAGTATATGGTTATCGGGAACATAAGACTTATTTAAGTGAAGAGGACGATAAAGTGCTCCGCGGTGAGTTTACGGTACGTAACGAGTATGCTATGGGCAAATTATTAGCAGAGATAGCTCTTTCAAACAATGGTAAGGTTGACAAGTCGTTAAAGTATCAAATTATTCGCCCCTTTAACGTCACCGGCGAGTACCAGTTACCCGACGGCGGCTTCGTGTTACCTCGTTTTGTTGTTCAGGCTCTTGAAGGAGTTGACATCACGGTTTATTATTCTGGTGAGCAAATTCGAGCATTTACCTGGGTGAAAGATATTATTAATGGCGTATTTCTGACATCAGAAGCCCCATTGCATTTGTGGAACCAAGAATGGAATATAGGAAATGAGATAAATGAAAAATCAATTTTATATCTTGCAGAGAAGGTAAAGACACTTTCTAACTCTACTTCTAAAATAACTCACGTCGACCCAAAGAAAATACACGGCGATCTTTTTGCCGAAGCACCAGAAAAAATTCCTAATTCTAATAAGATAAGAAAGTTATTGGGATGGGCGCCCACCAAATATGTAGATGATGTGGTAGAAGAGGTTTTAAATTTTTGGAGCTCCGAGCTCGATAAGGAGAAAGTATGATAAGGAAAATTGGATTACATTCATATCAGCTCGGCACACGCGGGACTGAGATCCAGCTATATAAATACGCACAACATTTACGCGATCTAAAAGGATATGAACCAATTATAATTTCTACCTCGTCGCGACCCACGCCAACCTTAGAGCGATTTGAAAAGGAGTTTGAAACGTTTCTGTATCCGGACGTATGGCTAGAGGACGGCGAAAATGTTGCAGTTAGAAAATATTTAGCCAATTTGATAAATAAACAACAGATCGATTTCTTATATGCAATTAAGGGGGGCGAAGATGATGGTATTTTGCGCGATTTGCCCTGTAAAACTGGGGCACATTGTATTTTTCGCATGGATGAGCCTCACGGGGATGTGTACGCCGGTATATGTGAATATATAAGTGAAAAACACGGCAAGATTCATCCATGGGTAAATCATATTTTTGATTCTCCCGCTATCGACAGAACAAAGAATATGCGAGAGGAGCTTAATATTCCGGCGGACGCCCTTGTGGGCTTTCGCCACGGTGGGCTTGATACTTTCAGCTTGCCGTTTGTTTATTCAGCAATTGACGCTGCTTTATCCATGCGAGAAGACATCTGGTTTATTTTCTTGAACACAAGAAAAACCATTGACCATCCGCGCGTTAAGTATCTAGACTGGACTGGCGATATAACCAAAATATTGACTTTTGTAAATACGGGTGACTTTTTTATGCACGGTCGACGCGATGGAGAAATCGCACCATGTACTGTGGCCGAGGCCTCAATGTTAAATAAAGCTGTGGTAACTTGGAATCCGTATCAGCCGATCCCTGGATATGATACTGGCCACTTAACGGTATTAGGACACAGGGGCCTTTATTATAGAAACGGCAACGATTTGCTCGGGATGCTTCTTACACTAAAGAGAGACTTCATCTTAGCTCAAGATTGGGATGTATATAAGGACACGTTTTCCCCTGAAGTGGTGATAGAAGAATTTGAAAATATTTTCTTAAGAGGGGGAGCAAGTGACAAATAAGATTAATCATATATGTTTAATAACGCCGCCCTCTCCCTTCTTGCTTGATGAGCGCGTCTTCATGCATATTGGAATTTTGAAGGTTGCGGCTGTCCTTGAGCAACGTGGTTACAAGGTTGATTTCCTTGATCTCAGTGGAATCGATAATTATTTAAATGTGGTGGAGGACTACTGTAAAGCCCATTCGACCAAAACCTTTGGGCTAACAGCTTCTACTCCTCAAATTCCATTTGCCGTACACATCGCACATACTATTCGGGCCAATTGCAAGAATAGTAAATTAATATTGGGGGGCCCCCATGTCACCCTTATGCATACCGCTTTTAAAAGAGAGATGAAAAATGGTCTAGATAAAAGCGATAGAGCCGCCAAAGACATCACACAGCTCAATAAAATTTTCGATGTTTTGGTTTGTGGAGATGGTGAAACAATGATATTCGATGCTCTAGAAACAAAATCTGGAGTGATTGATGGAGATAATCGAAAGTCGGTATATTTCTTGAGGAACAAACAATTCTCTGAGCTGCCGCATCCGGCACGTCATCTACTGGATGTCGACTCTTATAGATATCAAATCGAGGGGCGCAAATCTGTAAGCCTTATCGCGCAGCTGGGATGCCCGTTTCAGTGTACATTTTGTAGTGGAAGAAACTCTCCGTTTTTGAGAAACATCCGCCAGCGCAGCTCTGAATCTGTGGTATCAGAGATGAGAAGCCTATATAATGACTATAAATTTACAGGGTTTATGTTTTATGATGACGAATTAAATGTAAATAAAAAGTTGGTAGAGTTATTGAATCAGATTACCGATCTTCAAGACGAAATTGGAGAGGAGTTTAGGTTGCGAGGTTTTGTAAAAGCCGAACTATTTACAGAAGCACAAGCTGAGGCTATGTATCGTGCCGGATTTAGATGGTTGTTGACAGGCTTTGAATCAGGGGATGAGAGAATTTTAACAAACATTAAGAAAAACGCCACTCGGGATGATAATACCAGGGCGGTGGAAATAGCAAAAAAACATAATCTTAAAGTAAAAGCGCTAATGTCGATTGGTCACGCTGGAGAAAGTTATGAAAGCGTAGAGAATACAAAAAAGTGGCTTCTAGAGGTAGAGCCGGAGGAATTTGATTGTACCATTATTACCACTTATCCGGGGTCGCCCTACTTTGATGATGCTATAAAAGAGAAAGATTATTATACCTATACGTCAGACCTCACCGGGGACAGGCTTTACCAATCTTCTATTGATTATTTATCGGAATTAGATTATTATAAGGGCGATCCCGACGGCGGCTATATATCCTATGTTTGGACAGACCATATGACACCGGCCGATTTGGTGACAGCGCGAGATAAATTGGAAAAAGAAGTACGAGCGGCCCTTCAAATTCCCTATAATGGCGCTCGCCCTGCTGCTAAATATGAACATTCTATGGGTATGGGGAACATTAGTATTCCTTCGCACATTTTGCGCTCTACCTCCTGGGGAAGTCAATGATAATAAGTAATAAGTATAAATTTATTTGGTTTTTTCCAGTATGTCATACCGCTTCTACATCTTTGTTTATGTCTTTGCGTACGCTCCACGATGATATCGAGTTTGGAAATGCGACCTTCGCGTCGGAGTCGCAGATCTTTTATAATACTACGTGTTTTACTGCCACACAGGAGGGGAAAGGCCGCGCCAGTCCGTTACCTGGCATGGTGCTTCTAAACAAGCACACTGAGGCGAAGGGGTTACTTCAAGCTGGCTTTGATAAAAAAAAATTCAAGAAATATTTAAAAATTGCGGTGTGTCGAGATCCTTATACGTGGGTGGGTTCCCAATCACGAAAACACAGCAAACAACCCGCGGAAAAATGGTATAATAGTGGGGGGGTTAACAAGATTAATAAAGTCGCGGCCGGCCAAGTCCCGCTATTAGCTGATATCGATAGGGTAATAAAATACGAACAATTACAAATAGCATTCGATAATTTAAAGAAAGAACTCAAAATAGAAGAAGATATATCTCTTATTAGGGTTAGAAAGAAGATGGATGCGCCGGACTATGACTATCTGAGTTATCATACACCATCAAGTATTAAATTTATCAATGAAATATACTCGCAAGATTTTGAACAGCTTGGCTATGAGAAAATATTAGAAAACAACAACAAGGAGATTAAAAAATGAAAGCAGTAGTAACAGGAGGCAATGGCTTTATAGGAAGTCATTTAGTTGATAGGCTCGTTGGCCTGGATTGGGAGGTGGTTGTTGTAGACAATTTATCCGCAGAATGTAATGACGAGTTTTTCTTCAACGATAAAGCTGAAAACCATGAAGTAGACATTTGTGATTATGATGCCCTCCTCCCCCTATTTGAGAATGCGGATGTGGTATTCCATCTCGCTGCAGAATCTAGAATTCAGCCGTCAATTATCAATCCAGCCCGGGCAACCGAAGTTAATGTGGTAGGGACTTGTAACGTTTTGCAGGCCGCACGCATTCAAAACGTTAAGCGTGTGATATATTCCTCCACGTCCGCTGGCTATGGTCTTGTTAATACGCCGCCGTTGGAAGAGACAATGCCAAAAGATTGCCTTAATCCGTATTCGGTTACAAAGTGTGCCGGCGAAGACCTGTGCACCATGTATACTCGACTATTTGGTTTGGAGACAGTTATCTTCAGATATTTTAATGTATACGGAGAAAGAAGCCCCACCAAAGGGCAGTATGCGCCCGTAATTGGTTTGTTTTTTGTACAAAAGGTGAGCGGCGCCCCCCTCACTTTAGTGGGGGATGGCCTTCAGCGAAGGGATTTTACACACGTTGATGACGTTGTAGAGGCCAATCTAGCAGGTGCTGCTACCACCAATCGCGAGGCAATGGGAGAAGTTTTTAATGTGGGAACTGGTATTAATCATAGTATTCTTGAAATAGCTCAATTGATTAGCAGTAACATAGAACACATCCCCCCCCGGTCAGGGGAAGCTCGAATTACGCTGGCCAACATCTCCAAAATCCAGGACGCTCTCGATTGGTCGCCCCAAGTCAAGCTAGAAACATGGATCGAGGAGGCTCTGAGTGCCCTCTAGACGCGTTTTGGTAACGGGAGGTAAGGGACAGGTAGGTCGTGCCCTCCAAAGGGTTCTCCCGGGCGCTCTCTATCTCTCATCTGCCGTGTGTGATTTAAGAGATCTTCAGCAGACGAAACAATTATTTGAGGGGTATAGTCCTGATTATGTAATTCATTTAGCGGCAAAAGTAGGCGGCATTAAAGCCAATATGGAAAATTTAGGCGCCTTTTATACAGACAACGTTTATATTAATACCAATGTGTTAGACTGCGCCCGCGATACTGGTGTTAAGAAGGTGGTTTCTCTTCTAAGTACGTGCGTGTATCCTGATGAGGCTGTATATCCACTCCAGGAGGATCAGATTCATAATGGAAAGCCTCATGCTTCAAACTATGCTTATGCGTACGCAAAAAGAATGTTAGATGTGCAGTCGAGAGCTTACCGCGATCAATATGGGTGTAACTTTATAACGATCGTTCCAAACAACTTATTTGGTGAACATGATAATTTTGATTTGGATGATTCTCACGTCATTCCTGCTATAATAAGAAAGATGCATGAAGCTAACTTGAGTGGACAAGATGTGACACTGTGGGGAGACGGCTCTCCTCTTCGAGAGTTTACATATTCTGGCGATCTTGCACGCATTTTATTGTTTGTGATGGAAGCTTATGATGGGGATATCCCGCTTAATGTAGGAAATACCCAAGAAATTTCTATTAAAGAGGTTGCTTATCTAATATCTGACCTTATAAATTTTAAAGGAGATATAGTCTGGGATACCTCAAAACCTGCCGGCCAGCATAGAAAACCGTCCGATAATAGCAATTTTCTTAAGTTAGGGTGGAAAAAGAGTGATTATTCCAATTTTAAAGATTCCTTAAGTAAAGTTTGTGAATGGTTTATAATGAATTATCCCGAAGCTAGAGGTACCTAAAATGAATATCCTTCAAAATCACCTTGTACAGTTGCGCCGGCCGAAACCGTTGAAAATACTTTTAATAAACCCGCCGTTTTATCGCTTTCTGGGTCTAGAGCAGGACTATGTTCCCATTTCTTTGGTTTCAGTTGGCACCGCAATGGTAGAGGAAGGACATGAAGTCTATCTTAAAAATTTAGAAGTAGGTGAAAATATGTATTACGTGGGATATGCCCAACGTGCCTCGGACTATGATAAGTTTGTTAATGCCATAGACGATCCTTCGCATTTTATATGGCAGGAATTGCGCGACACTATAGAAGAAGTCCAGCCCGACAAAATCGGTGTTACGGTTTTAAACGTTAAATTTAAAGCTGTTCTTAAAGTAATTGAAATCGCAGATAGTTATGGAATCCCGGTTATCGTGGGAGGTCAACACCCCACCACAGAGCCGAATATTTATCCCAAACATGTGGAAGTTTTTACGGGCGAATACGAAGCTTCGACCCCGGAGTTCCCCGGACTGGAGAAAAATCGATTAAAAGATCTAAATGAAATCGCTCTGCCAAATTATGATATTTTAGTTGATAAATATTCTCCCAATGGATATGGACACATAATGTCTTCAAGGGGTTGTCCCTATTTATGTACTTTTTGTGCATCCAATGTGATGTGGGATCAAAGAGTTACTTTCAAATCGATTGATAGAATAGTTGAGGAAATGGCGTATGCAGAAGAGACATTCCAAACTGATTTCTTTACCTTTTGGGATGAAACTTGGACCATGGATAAAAAAAGGGTTTATGAATTTTGTAGTAAATATAATCTAGATGCCAAGTGGAGGTGTGACACCAGAGCAGATTCTATAGATGATGAAATGATAAAGGCCATGAAAGAAGCTAATTTAGGACAAATGAGCATTGGAGTAGAAACATCGGATGATGAAACACTAAAAAGAATAGGAAAAGTTGAATATCAAGAAGACTTTATAAGAGCAGCACAGATATTGGGAGACAACAATATTCAGTGGAAAGCTTATATGATAATTGGTTTTCCAACAGACACTGAGAAAATGATTTTTGATTCTATTGAATTTGTGAAAACGTTAAAACCATTCAGAATTACCCTTAGCTTTTTCACCCCCTATAAGGGAACTGCTCTATATGATGAAGTGGAAGCTTTAGGCTTAATAAATCAGGAAACATATGAGAGCGCATTATTCTCCCACCAAAGTCCCCATAATTATTTTTGCCCCAACATACCTAAAGAAAGATTTATGGAAATAAGAGAAATTATTACCAAAGATGTAGATGACTATAACAAAGAAGCATTGAAGGTGTGGAGATAAAATGAATTCTGTTAACATTTCTTTTCCGTTCAAGATTGGCTTTCGCGACTCCCGGGATGCACAGGACTATGTCGCTTTTTTGAATAAGATTGCCCCACCAGGTACAAAAATTATTGCAGATGAAATTGGGTTTGATACTTTAGATAGCCAGTTCGCACCCCCTTGGGGTCCGGACGCCGGCCCCTATTTTTTTGTATTTAGAGTTGGCGATGCTTAGAAACAGAAACACACAAAAAATAGCGTTAATTACGGGTGTTACGGGCCAAGATGGTTCTTATCTAGCAGATTTCTTACTTAAAAAGGACTATAAGGTCGTTGGAGTGAAGCGGAGAACATCATTAATTACCACGGACCGCATTGATCATTTTTATAATGATGTGAACTTTACGTTGGAATACGGTAGTTTACACGATGCGTCCTCTTTTTGGAACCTATTATTGAAACATAGGCCGGATGAAATATATAATCTTGCAGCTCAATCACATGTGAGGGTATCATTTGAGGTACCCGAAGAGACCGTAGATTCGATTGCCATGGGCACCTTGCGACTTTTGAACGCTTATAAGGCAGTTTGCCCTGAAGCTCGGTTTTACCAGGCCTCATCGTCGGAGATGTATGGAGATAACCCTCTTCCACCATTTAATGAAGATTCAGCAATGACGCCGGCTTCCCCCTATGCTTGCGCTAAATTATTCGCACACAGTTTAATTAGAAATTATCGAGAGAGTTATGGCCTGCATGCGTCTAGCGGAATTCTTTTTAATCATGAATCCCCACGCAGAGGTGAGACATTTGTGACGCGAAAGATTACTATGGCCGCAGCCCGTATTAAACTAGGACTCCAAAAAGAGTTGCGTCTTGGGAACCTCGATACGAGGAGAGACTGGGGTTTTGCCGGTGATTATGTCGAGGCAATGTGGCTTATGCTCCAGCAAGACAAGGCTTCGGATTATGTGATAGCAACTGGAGAGTCCCATACGGTTCGAGAGTTCTTGGATTGTGTGTTTAAGCATGCAGGGCTGGCCAGCTACAAAAATTATGTTAAAATTGATGCACGATATTTTAGACCCCAGGAGGTACCATATCTTTTGGGCGATGCATCGAAAGCCGCAAAAAATTTGAATTGGAAACCAAGGTTATCTTTTGAGAAACTTGCGCATCTTATGTATGAAGAAGACCTTAAATTACTTAAAGGAGAAAAGATATGAAATTATCAAATCAAGCAATTGGTGCCCTGATGATGGCACTCCAAAAATCATTAATGGAACAAAGCGATATTGTTCCGGTACTAGCGGAAATGGACTTCGAGAAATCCCCCGCCGTCAAACGATGGGGCGGCAAAAAAGGGGAACTCATTGTAAGTAACCCTCCAATAGTATCATTGGAAGGTGTATCAGTCGATACTAACGAATTAGTAGATTAATAAGGAGATAAAATGAAAACTACACAACAGAAAACAAACATTGGCACCCCAACTTATGTAACGGAAGGCGTCGTAAGAGAAATCGTCGACGACGTCGTACGCGAAGCAGTACGGGAACAGGCGCGCGCGCTAGAAAGGCATTTAGGTGATATCCACCAGCGCTTGCAAGATCTAGAAACCACGACTAGACGATAAAAATGCCTCGGTATACGTATAAGTGTGCTGAGTGTGGAGAGTTATCGGAGGTGTTTCATCTTTCTGATGAAGTATTAAGGGATTGTTGTAATTGCGGTGCCACCGATAAGATGCATAAAATGTTAACGAGATTTATGACGATATCTAAGAAAAATAGAAAGCCCGAGCCTGGCCAAATAACTGAAGATTTTATCGAGGAAGCGCGATTAGACTTGCATCAACAAAAAAACGATCTGGATAAAAAACGATGACAGTATTTAATGTTATATTCTTATTTTCAATATTTGGAAATATATTTTTACTTTGGTACTTGATCAGGATATTGAGAAAATTTGTTTTTGTATCTGAAAATATAGCAGACCTGTATCTTACAACGAAAGCTTTTCAGGTATTTGTACGTACACTCTATAGTATGGACAGTTATCACGGAGAGCCGATGATTGGGGAGCTCATACTTCGGCTTAAAGAAGTAAATTTGGAAATTGACAATTTCCGAGATATTTTTGAACATACATTAGATGAAGAACTAGAGGATGAATTAGATGCAGCCGAAGAAGCGTCGTCGAACCAAATCAAAATCAACTAAAAATTATTATTTTACTAAAGTTCATGAGAACGCAATTGTAAAATATGCGGCCACCGAGGATAGAGAACTTAGAACTAAACTCTACATAGAATATATACAACCAGCTTTTGATCAGATGGTTGATAAAATTATCTATACATATAGATTTACCACTCTCCCCAATATTGATTATCTAAAAGAGGATTGCAAAATCTGGCTGACAACTATTTTGAATAAGTACGATCCCTCAAAAGGAACGAAAGCCTTTTCGTATTTTTCAGTAGTAACCAAAAATTGGTTTATTCATAAAGTAAAGCGAAATCAAAAGAGAAATAGAACAGAAGTTTTTATTGAAGATATGCTCAATGAGTTAGACGAAGATCTGATTTCAAAGGAGCCAACATATCTAAAGAAAAGGTCCGAGATAGAATTCTGGCTTTCTTTGCATAAGGAAATAAATACCTGGGATTCTTTTATGCTAAAAGAGAATGAAAAAAAGGTTCTTATGGCTGTTAGAATTTTATTAGATTCCGCTGACACGATTGAAATTTTTAATAAAAAAGCTATTTACTTATATCTGAGGGAAATAACGGGCCTTAATACGAAACAGGTAGTTAATAATTTGAACAAACTGAGAAAAAGGTATAGGAATTTTAAAGACAAATGGGAAAACGGCGAAATCTAAGTCTAGATGATTATATAGAGGAAACGACTACTAATATTCGCGAAGATCGCGCATTGGCAAAATCGTTGTTAATGGATGCAATTGCGGATATGAAGCTGTCTGATTCCGCACGCCGAGAGATGGGATCTATTGCCGCCAAATATGTTGAAAATCTTCAGCGTTCAAATGAACAGATGGTTAAGATTGCAGCGCTTCTCCAAAAACAAAGTTCTCGAGAATTCGGACTTACAGCAGACGATAAGGAGCAGTTGTTTGATCTTTTAAACGAGGAACAAAATCGTGACGGAGAGTAGCCATGGCAGGCCTTGATTTCCTTGAATTGATCTTTGGTACGTTTAATAATTTAAGAGATCTTACTTCGATCAATTCTGGATCGCGTCGTCGAGGGGATTCTGTTTCCTATGCTAATAGCGCCCTTCAAATGGCGTTTAGTAAAGATACTCTGAGCAATAAAAAACAATTTTATGGAATTGTGATTAATAATCGAGACATGTCGGGGGCCCCCTATGCAAAACGAGGCCCCCTTCTTACAGACTTTGCTCTATCTACTGATACCAATAATCCTTCTGGCACCGGCTACAAAACTTATAAAGTTTATGTTCCCGAATTAGAGTGTCGCCCATATCCTCTCGACGCCGCGGACCCTGTAATCTACACTTATCCGGATGTGTACCTTTCCTCCGAACTAGAGGAAAAGATTGGTACTGATGCACAGATTCCATTGGGAGCCATTGTTGTTATTGAATATGATAATCTTACAACATTAAAAGACCCGCTCATTGTTGCGTATGAGGGGGAGACCATGATTGAATGGGAAGGCGCAGGCCAAAGCGCTGCAGCCCTCTGGGCGACTTCCAATACCGGTCAAGTTGGGGGTGGCGGCCGACGAACATCGGGATCCCTCGACCCCGCTCCGTCGGGCCCCATCGGTGAGCGACCCGTCTCCGGCCGAGCCCTTGTAATCGGAGATTCAATGAGCCGCCGTAGCGGACCCGGCGGAGGATTTGGCCACCGGATCGCCATGATGCTCAAGGATAGAGGTTACACCCTTCGGCCGGAATACGAGAAGAACAAACCTGCCGGAATTCATAGCGAGCTCGAATCCGGTGAGAAACATCCAGAAGGTGTGGCGACATATCCCGGGATGGGCACTATGTTTTTTATTAAGAAGAGCTCCCCCGGCATCCGCCAGGGCGACAGCGATGGCTACGGCGCCTACGCCAAGGACAGTCTCGAGCCGATTTTGAAAGATTGGCGCCCGACCCTTCTTATAGTAGAGCTCGGCGCCAATGACGCATCGCTCGGACTTCCTGAAGGTGTGGGCTTCCTGCGTGGAGGTAAGCGCAATAAGTATATCGAGTGCATGGACGCCAACCTCAAGGAAGACAATCATGAAGAGCTTTCTCAGCTCATGCGTACGAACCCCGCCAAGGACCGCCGTTGCCGCGAGGAAGCAGGACTACGTGGGAAAGGCCCTCTAGCACCTAGAGAGAGGGATTATAAGCTCCAGCTTGAATCGTTTGTCACTATTGCTCGGGAGCAGGGGGTGCAACACATCATTTGGATTGGGCCGACTTATATGACCCGAAATTATGCCAAAGATGGAATTAGCCAGTTAGAAAAAGGCGCAGAAAATATTCGTAGTTGGCAGAAGGAAGTCTTTGCCCGACTCGGGGTAGAGTGGCATGACGCCAAGCCGATGACGGAGAATATTAGCGACAGCCGGTCTCATGATGGATTACATTTCAGAGGTGCGGGCTATGAAGAATGGGCAAAGGCCGCTGAACAGGTAATATTCTAATGACCGGGAAACTAAAGTTTGGCTCCTTGCAATGGGGGACCTTCAACGATCTTAAAGATCGAAACGCCCGCAACAGTGGCTCCCGCCGCCGCGGCACCTCCCAATCTTATTTGCAGGCAGCATTAGAAAAAGCTTTCAGTAGGCACGGTCTAACATCCAAAAATCAATTTTATGGTATTATCATCAATTCAAGAAGCATGCTGGGTGCTCCTTACGCAAAACGAGGTCCGTTACTTACTGATTTTACTCTTGGTACTGGAGCGACCCAGTCCGCCGCAGGAACCATAGACAATCGCGCCTTTAAGGCCTATATTCCAGAACTAGAACCTCGTCCTTTTCCGCTGTCTCCAGATGATCCGGTTATATACACGTTTCCCGATCTTTATATGTCAACAGAATTAGAAGAGATACTGGGGGTTGATTCTAATCTGGCGGTGGGTACCTTGGCTATAATAGAATATGCGAATTTAGATTATCTTCTTGATCCTATGATCATTGGCTATGATGCACAACTATGGATTAATTTCGAAGGAACGTCGACAGACAAAAAGTTGTGGGCTACGTCAAATACTGGTGTGGTGGGGGGTGCTGCCTATGGCCGCGTTGGTAGTGGCGCAGGTATTATTGCAGGCCAATCAACAGTAAACGGTTGCTCGGATCTCGCCGCGACCTATCAATCCTTCCTTCCTGGTCAGCCCGACCATGTTTCGGTATCCACTTACCGCGGCCAAGGCGTAGTATATTCATGGGAGCAATTAAAACAGTTGGTGCCCGTAATTAAGCCGCTTTTAACAGTACTTGCAAAGGCAGAGTCCGGAAGAAAGAAATATGCTGCCGCCAACCGCGTTCCCAACCCATCGAATATCAACGGTAAGCGCCTTAAGGACTTGGCCGATGTGGTCTATGGTGACAATAACAGCAAGAAGCTCGGAAGGGCCACCCCAGACGACGGGTCAACTAGCACAATCGCCAAAATCATAGAAGCACAGCAGTGGCCGAAAGATGATCCCAAGCGCACGGGCGAATTCCTGTTTGCAACTGGCAGATATCAGATAATCCCCAAAACCATGATCAGAGCCGTTGCAGCGATTGGGGAAAAAACCGTGGGCGGCGCGCGGCACATTAAAGAACAAATTTATAACGCTGAAAATCAGGATGCGTTGGGGATCCACCTGATGTTTAACAACCGACCCCGCATAGGACATTATTTTAGAGGTAATCATAACTCGGCTCTTGATGCAGCACAATCCATGGCTTACGAGTGGGCCGGCGTCCCGATGCAGTACGCCGAGTTTCATAAAGATTACCCCATCGATGTGAACAACAAGAAAACCGGCAACGGCAATCTTGTGCGCTGCCAATCATGGTACGAAAGTGACGCCACGCGTGCTCCCAATCATGCTAAAGCTTCGATAGTTAGTGAAATACTTTCGACGGTGGAAAAGGTCCGGCGCAATATTGATGGCAATCAAACTGTAGTCGAGATACTCGCGAACCCAGCACCGAAGGTTTAGTAGAAAATTAGGAAATAGCATTATGTATAATAAGGAATTAACAAGATAAAATGGCCGACGACAAATCAGGGGGTATCACATTTAGCAAACTTAATTATGGTACAATAAATAGTTTTGGTGATTCATCTGCTATTAATAGTGGCTCACGGCGCCGCGGCGAAGCCAAGGCTTATATTGACAAACTTCTTAAAGACGCATACGCGCGCAATGCCTTGGAGGGTCATGATAAGTTTTATGGGATAATTATAAATTCCCGTGTGATGTCGGATGCAATATATGCCAAACGCGGACCCATGTTGACGGCCGTGGGCAAGAGCCCGGGCGCAGAGCTTAAAGTTCCCCTTTACTATGTTTATAAAGTTTATGTGCCCGAACTCGACCCCCGGCCATTTCCTTTAGCACTGAACGATCCTATTATTTATACTTATCAAGATTATTATACAGATCCAAATCTGGAAGAGTCTATGGGCACGAATCCATTTATCCCTGTTGGTGCGCTGGTGACTGTGCAATATGCAAATCTTTACGGAATGAGCGATCCGATGATTATCAGTTTTGAGAGTCTTATTCAACTTAAGTGGAAAGGTTTGGAGGGGACGATTGTGGCGCAGTTGTGGCCAACGGCGCACCCCACGACAGTTGCTGGTTCGAGAGGAGTTGCTTCGGCCGCCGATGACGCAGAGGCGCAGGGCACTCCCGGGGCCACTGACCGCGGCACAAGCAAATGTGCCGATAACGAGAAGTGGCATGCCGCCGGCGACCAGAAAGGCAAGAAGTGGGGCCGGCCGCAGAAAGATCTACCCAGTAACTGGGCTGAAATCCCGGGACCACCTGGCCATCCCAATTACCGCTCAGGCAAGATTGACACGTGGGAGCAAATCGAGGGATTGGTAAAGAAGTACAAGATTAAGAGGAT
>Ga0209434_1000281_pt1 | contig 26086 bp, 26 predicted proteins | sample ETNvirnome_2_300_FD_184068 | JGI IMG/M metagenome (GOLD analysis project Ga0209434, IMG submission 184068) | Marine viral communities from the Pacific Ocean - ETNP_2_300 (SPAdes) (version 2) | ecosystem: Environmental > Aquatic > Marine > Oceanic | place: Pacific Ocean | collected 2013-06-22
TTATTCTGCGGTCAAGGAATTGCCATTCCCGCAAGATAGATATAGGAACGCCTTGCCCATCCACTTCGTATTTAACCTTCTGTCTGTCGAGATGATAAAATCGCTCCTCATACTCCCTGAGAAGTTTTCGATCAAATCGTTCTGTCAACCTATCCAGGTCTTGAGCGACAGCGTCAGTCTCAAACAGCCATGTCCACCTGATGCGGTGCGTGGTGGAGAAGGTGTAGAGACCTGTCAGTGACACAAGGAGTGCGGCGACAACAGATCCATACTTCAGCCTTTTCGATTGTGTCATTACAGAACCTCACAACAATCACTGCTTTGGATAATTCCCCTTGACCTCGTTAATCCGATCCATCATGGCCTGCGCCTGTGGGTCAAGTATCCCGTCAGACAGGTATCGCCAAATCGCGTCAAGCTGGTCCCCTATTTTCGGGATATTCCCACTTTCAGGGTCTTTTCTACATCGGTGATCGTAGCACCCAACGCTTGGTCATATGCCGTTAGTATGGCGTACACCTTGCCATTTTGGGATGTGTAGATAGTAGAGTTTACGTTCGCCTCTATTGAACTTACCAAAATCGAAACTACTCTCGAATGCCATTTACTGAAAGCAGAAATAAACTCTTCGGAAACCCCCGCTCGCCTCGCGGCGGCAAGATAATCCACCACCACATCACCCAACCCCCGCGACGATATAACTGCGTGTAACTGCTCGTTTGAGAGAGAGTTAAAATCGGTAGTTCGCACCAAATCTTCTAGTGCCTTTTGGAAATATGTGAACTTGATTTGCAGGAACTTCCGGGCCTCTTCACTCACCCTGGTCTGCGGGATAATCAAACTTACCCAAGTCCTCGCGTGGGTGAAAAGACTATGATTGAGTAATGTGTTCGTATCGATAACCCCTGCTTGCATCTTGGCAGTCTCGGCCCGGTCCTTCATAAACTGGACGGATAGCGGGCCAAGCACACCAGTAATAAATGCAACCGCGATTATGATAATATTTTTAGCAGTCATAAGTAGATTCTTCCGCGCCTCAACTTCCATCGTCTCGACGTTAATACTTCAGTCCTTTCGATTGCTTCATTGGAACCTCACAACAATCACTGCTTCGTCGGCAGCGCAGCTAGGAGTTGGATGTATTCACACCCCCCGACTCGATGGCTTTATTGATCATCTTTATTGCAGGGACGAATATCCCCGGCACGTTATACATGGCGGTGATGAGGTCACCGATGAGTTTCAGATCCGCATCGAGCAGATCGGGCCGGTCCTCTTTTGCGATCTTCTTCCGCAGTTCCTCGCGCCGGTCGCCTTCCTCATAGTCGAGTGTTTCCTGTTTTGGGTTCATAAAAAGTGCCTGACACGCGAAGTACCGAAGGGTGCCAGCCTTTTTGCCGCCCGTACCCGCCATCATCGGGGAACCGTTCGCCTCATAAAAAAGCTGCGTAACGTCGATCTCTGCCATCTTTCATCCCTTTCCAGTTCGGGCGGACCCATCACAGGTTGAGTTCTTCTCCGTTCCATGCCAGTTGCCCGTCACGAAGTGGAGCAATTCGTGCGTCAGCGCACACGCATCATCAAACGGAACGACGATGGTGTTGAGCCAGTAAACCGAGCAAGCCTTGAACTGAAAATCCAGGCTGCCCGGTACGACGTGCAGAAACTTCATGCACGTCTCGTGCGGCCTCTCGGTGTAGTAGATCGTCACCGGGCCTCGATCACCAGCCACCACATGGGCCACATCTGGCTTGGGGGCGGCAGGTGCTTGCGCCATCCCCATGATCGCCAGAGCGAGCAGGAGGATGGCAGCGCGGATCATCGCGCCACGGTGCATGCCGCCCTTGCCCGGTCGATGAGTGCCGCCTCATCGGCGGTCAACTCGACATCGCCCTCGATCACGCCCTCCAGCTTCCGGCAGGCATCCCCGAGGCGGTTCCGCATCTTGACTGCACCTTGGACAATGATCTCATCATCGCTAGGTGTAGGCACTTCCTTCTTCGCTTCTGTAAGGGTCATTAAGCCCATTTGTTTCTCCTTGCGCGAATATCTATTCCGGCTCTGGTGCGGGCGTACATCCCTCGATGTGCGCCGTAAGTGCATCCAGTTCTGCTTGAGTTGCCTTATAGTTCAAGCTATTTTGCATCGCCCTAGCTAATACTTTCCCGCTACCAATCTGTTTTTCGCCGTCGCCTTTTCCTCGTCAGTGCCCGTCACAGCCGTGACGAGGTCATCCTGAAAGGATGGTTCGGGGGGGCGTGCCAGCCATTCAGCTTCCCACTGCTCTACTTGTTCCTGTGTCGGCCAGGCACCGAGCGATGCCGGCCACGCAGTGAGCACCCCTTCACGAGTCGAAATCCCGCTCACATAGTCGTGCTTCCAACCAATCGCTACAGGGTGCTTTGTGATAATCACGATGCTATCTCCATGATGGTGAGGGATGACATTAAGGTGCCACCGTAATATCTTGACCCACCACCTCCATTCAATGTGAATGTAGCGGCGCCGGCATGTCCCGCCGCCCTTATTTTAAAGGTGGTTTCATTAGTTGTTCCCGCCGCCATTTCGTGTTCCACAGAAATTTGAAACGGAACGTCACTGTATGTACCCTGATACTCTACGCCGGTAGACAGCGCGTTTGCCGTAGAATCCTGAAACAATGCCGCCGTCATCCAACTGCCCGAACCATTCGACGCAAGCTGAACTTTTGCGCGGATAAGCAATCGGTTTGATGAATTCGTAGGAGTAATTGCCAGCGTAAGATACTCATCCCCCTCGGTGTTCTGTGGGATTGTGTCATCTACCGGGATTTCAGTTGTCCCGGTAGACACCGCGCCGGTTTGTGTGTGTACCATCTGCACTAGGTTCCCGCCGCCCGCGCCCCCCACTTCCGCGTCAACGTAAGCCTTAATAGACTGCTGAGTTGCTAATTTTACTGCACTGTCACTTGCCATATCATCTTCATCTAAGGTGCCTGTTACTGCCGTACTACTACCAATATCCAGCGATCCATCAAGTCTGGTAGCCCCCGCATCCACCCAAAGAGCGTAATTCGAGGAGCCTTCATCGGGAGCGGCTTGAATGTAGACCGTTGATGCCACCGTAACAGTTCCCGTTGCTGTAATATTTGGTTCAAAAAATCCAGCCGTTGCGACTATGGCGGCAGTGCCGGTAGGAATTGTTACGGCCCCGCCAGCTTGTATCATTAGGTCGTAATAGCTTGTGTCAGCGGTGGCAGTTCGTGCGTGTCGCTCAATCTTGACCATCTGGTCGGTACTGGAAGTGTCGCCGTTGTTGCCGATTAAGACGGAGTTTTTCGCTCCATCAACATAGAACATATACGCCTTGCCATCCGACTCAACACGGAAGTCCAAATCCGCGCCAGCTTCGTTGAACACCCAAGCACTACCAGTAAAATCAAGTACGTTCTGCTCTCCCGCTCCAGCCACCCACATACCAAGTCTATAACCACCTGCTTCAGAACCAGCGGTAGCATTGCCAATATAGTAATCTTCAACAATGTAGTTTGTTACACCATCCCCATCATCAAGGGCTGTAAAACTATTTTGCCAGATTGTTGTTCCAGTAACCTTCATGTCAGAACGAATACGGTTTAACCATCTACCAATTCCCGTATTCGTATGGTCTATGAAGTTGTTATTGGCTGTTGCCGTAGTAAGGATAAATTCGTTTTCAGATGTTCCAAGAGTTAAACCCTCTAGAGTAAGTGTACCCGAGGACGTAATGCTACTAGCATTTAAGGTAATGTTATCGACAGTAAGAGTAGTCAATGTGCCAAGAGAGGTAATGGCCGCTTGTGCCGCACCAGTCACAGTCGCCGCCGTCCCGCTCGCGTTTCCGGTTACGTTACCCGTCAATGCTCCCGCAAAAGCAGTCGATGTAAGAGTCCCCGTCGAAGGGTTGTATTTTAGGTCACCGTCAGACTCTAGTCCGATGTTGCCGCCATCTAAATCCCCACCAGAAGTGAAGATGATGGCATTTTCTTCGTTAGTGCTTTCGTTGTCGGTGATCGTTACTGTGGTTGCGACACCCGCCGTCCCGCTCACGTTTCCCGTAACGTCCCCCGTGATATCACCCACGAATGCAGTCGAAGTAATCGATGTCGCCCCAGTTACTACTCCCGCATCCACGTTTATTGTCCCGTCAAGAACAATCGCTGAACCGGAGGCAGGCGTGAGATTCAGCGCACCCGAATCCGCCGTGATAGTATTTCCGTTAATTGTGAGGTTATCCACGGTGAGGGAAGTCAACGTGCCCAGGCTGGTAATATTTGTTTGTGCGGCTGTGGTGGTCGTGATGGGTGCGGTCGGGGTCGGGGTGATCATCACGAAGTCGCTTGTCGTGGCGTCGTACACCACGCCGATCAACTGGTTCTGGACGATATCACCTGAGACGAGCGCAACATTGTGGTACTTCTTGATGTCGACTGCCCCGATTGAGTCCACGTTCAGGGTGCTCGCCCCACTGTTTGCGTTTGTCGATTTAAAGAAAAACACTTGCCCGGCAGCGTATGCCGTCTCGTTCGGCGTCAGGCTGATGGCGTAGGTGTTCGCAGAGCCGGTATCGACGGCATAGGTGAGCGAGCCGTCCTGTATCTGTGACGCGATGGGCGCATCCGTGGCGGCGGTGGCGGCTGCCAGGCTGGTGAGCCTGTTGGACCCGGCGTTAAAGTTGCCGGTCATGGCGTTGCTTCCCGACTTCTCGATGCAGGAATTTATGCCCGCGATGAACACGTCGTCCTGGGCTTTATGCCTGCTCGCCAATATCCTGATCGCATTGGATTGATCGGTCACCCAATTATGGAGTCCCGTGAATGTTCCTCCGCTCCAAGCCATACTAATTACCTCATACCCTTTCCAGAGAGATAGCTATCTCGTTTGCGGCCCCCGCCTGCGCCTGCGATGGGTGGTGAGGGATGCTCCCCCTACCCCGAATATACTGCCCGTCCGCTGCTTGCCCTGCTCCTGGATGGTGCGCTTCGTGGCCGTCGAAATGGCCTGCCTCGCTGCTGCCCGCTCCACGTTAGCCGGTATGAACCCGATAAACTTCTGGAGAATGGCGCTTATCATCCCCGGTTGGTTCGTCATATAGCTGATGAGCTTGATTGTGCTGTTCGAGGCATTCACCGCGCCTTCCACCCTGGTAGTCGCCCGCATCGCCACCCGCTTGAACTGCTGGAGCAGGTCGAGGTCGCGCTTTGTGAATAGTTCGTGCATCACCTCGGGCGCTTCCTTCATGGCTTTATCGAGGGCCGTGCGGAATTTCCTCCCCGAGAAATACGTCCTCGACGCATCGCTCACGAAAGCTCCGGTCCCCTTCTTGGCCTCCTCGAACAGCCTGACAATGGCCTCCTCCTGGAGCGCCTTCCACTCGGGACTATTCACCCCGAATATTCCCTTGAGCTTCCTGACGGCGTGGGCAGCGCCCTTCTTGGCACCTATGGCGGACGCGGAGAACAGGTAATTCGTCGCCTCGGTGGGCGTCAGCCTGAAAGTCACCTCGGTGGGCGTCAGCCTGAAAGCCTCCTCCCCGCTTTCCTTGCTCACTTCCACCAGGGCGCTCACCATCTTGTTCGACTCGAACTTCTCACCCATCTTCCGGCGAAGGAACCGGGCGTTCCGGTATTTCATCAGGGTGCCGATATCACCTCGCGTTAGGGGGGTCTCGATCATCTTGTCGATGGCGTTTTCGAACGACTTGATCACGAACCCGAGGGCCTTGCGCTCCACCGGGTCGGTCAGGCCACGCTTGAGGCGGTTCGCATTTGCCCTGAACTGCTCAAGCTCCTTGATCCCCACCGTGGGAACGCGCGATCCCTTTTTGGTCACCCTGCCCAGGACGAACCTGCCCTCCAGGAAATCGAGCGCCTTCATCGTCGCCCCGCCCTCGGGGAGTCCGCCGACGAACCGCCGCTCTATCTGCTCCCTTAATCCCGCCGCGAAGTTTTCGAGGGGTTCCTTGTCGAAACGCAGGCTTTTCCCGCGCCGCGCCAGTATGAAAGCCTTATCCACCGCATCCTTCGCCGCGTCGAGTCCCGCCTTCAGGCCCCGCTGCACCTCCTCGATCCCCGCACCTCTCGCGCCCACACGGGAAGCCTCGTCCCGGCCAGCCACACGGCCCTGCACTCCCGCCCTGTTGGCATCGAGGGCAGTCGATTGGGCTTCCCTGACCCTATGGGCTTCCGCCCTGATTCTCGTGTCAGCGACATCAAACGCACCCTTCGCCGCGCTGGATTCGGCTGATTGGCTTGCCACATCGCCCGACAGATCGCCGGGGCGCATCGGAACATCCACGGGCAGGCTGCTCGCTTCCGCCGCCGCCGTGGCCTCCCCCACGTTCTGAGGGTTGCGCCTGCCGAGTGTGAGATTATCGAACTCCTGGATCGCCTCGTTCGTCACCGTATCCGGGTCAGCGCCCATGTTCCTGACCGCCCGCCTTCCCCTGGCGTTCAGACCACGGCCAGCATCATCGAAGTTGAGCGGGCTTCTGAGGATGGCCCTCATGCCCGGTATCACCTTGTTCCCGAGCGCCGCGAGCGCCGCACCCGTGATCCCGAACAGACCGGCCACCACCGCCGTCACTTCGTCAATCCCCTTGTTCGATCCCAGGCCACCGGCGAGCAAATCCTGAACCACCGAACCCGCCGACAGGCCGCCCGACAGGCCAAGGGCCTGCCCGAGCTTGCCCAACGCTTTCAACCCGAGTTTCGCACCCGGAATGGACGTGAATAGCTCGATGCTCCCGGAGTTGACGATATCGTTCACATCCTGCCCCGATATTCCGGGCCGGTTCAGGAAGTACCTGCCCGGCTTGATCCGCATCTGCGCTGCCTGATCGTCTCCGATGGTGACCACGATATTCCCCGCATCGTCGGACTCATGCTCGATGCCGGGGATGAGGCGCTTCAATATGCCGAGCTTGCCCGCGTCGGTCTTGGCGAAGGCCATCAGCCTCGAGGTGGACGGATGGTTCGCCCTTGACCCCGTATCGGGAGCCACGTCGGCGGCCTGATCACCGCCCAGGATAGAGGGCTTGCCTAGGGCGATGTCAGGGAGCGAGATCGGGGATCGGAAATCGGGCAGTTCAGGGACATCCCGGTCGCCGGGGCGCACCCTGCCCTTCCCCGTGATGAGGCTCTCAGCCGTCGATACGGGAGCGCGGACGGCCTCGCCAAACTGATCGACGATGCCCGTATCCGAGGTGTTGTCATTATCTCGGTCTCGGGCTTCCCTTGCCCTTCTGGCCCTGCGTTTTGCGCGTTCCAGTACAAAATCTTCCGCCATGACAAAGCTCCGTTAAATTCCGAAGTTTTCCTTCATCCTTTTATCGATCATCCTTTCGAGGTTTTCACCCTCGAAGCCCTTATCCTTGAGTTCCCTCGTCCACTTCTTTTTGTCCTTGTTGATGATCTTCGTCATCTGGGAAAGCGTGGGTGCTTCAATACGAAGGTCGCCGGTATCCGGGAACGCCGATGCCTCGAAATCAGAAATAATTCCGCGCTTTCTCATCCAGAAAAGACGCGCCGTCGCCTTCTCAAGCGTGGCTTTTGCCTGAACCATCTTGGCCTCGAATTCAGTCGGACTGTCCCCACTGAAAATATACCCCTTTATCCCAGGATCAGGGAGGGCTTCTTTTAGACGCTTAACTTCCGCCTCGCTCATCTGTGCGCCGGTGATTTCCTTGATGTATCGGTTGATGTTATCAAATGCCACCGCCTTAAATTTCGAGAAATCGGTTAAATCCTTCCTTTCGTCGGGGTCGAGATCGAAACCCAGTTTTTCCTTGAACGAAAGGAACCTGGCCCACGTCTTAAATCCTGCGGTCTGGAATTTCCGGTCGAACAGGGTTTCCACATCATCCAGGCGAGCCAGTGATATCTGCGTGTCGATCAGCTTGTTTTCGAGCGTTCCGAGTGTTTTCTTCATCATCTCTGCCGGGGGCCGCGCGTCCACATAGACATTCGCTTCCGTCTTGCCGGCCTCGAATTTATTCCGCAAGAGGGCTTTACCCGCGTCCGTGAGCGTCCCATCCTCGTTCACTTCACCTAGCGCAAGCAGGTCTTTCATCGCCGAGGTCTTACCTTGACCGGGGAGCGCCTTGAATTCCCGCGTTTTCCTGTTCTGCTGGAACGTGACCCCGCCGACATCCACGATATCGAATTTCGCCACCTTCCCCTTGGCGATGCGTTCCCTGCTCGATCTCCCGAAGCGCTCGTCCTCCCTCCTGGCCTGGCGATCCTTGATCCCCTTGATCATATCCAGGGCTTCGGGAATCTTGTCCGCACTGATGAGCGCCTGGGCGAATTCCTTCTGGCTTTTCGATATCCCGCCCAGACCATCGAGCGCACCGGCCACCTTGTCACGCACCGCCTGAATCTTCTCGGCCCCGAGTCTTTCGAGTATCCCCCCGATAGCGGCAGTCCCCATCTTGGCGAATGCCTGCGTCTTGCTCGTCACCGGACCTGGGCGGAGACCCTGCGCCATCATGGCCTGGGTGAGGGCGGGATTGATTCTCGTCTGCCCTGATCCCGCAAGGGTCGGCTGTCTTGCACCTGAGAGGGCTTTGATGAGGGCCGGATCAATAGGTGGCATCGTCAGTCCCCCTGTCCTTCCATTTCTTCCCTGAGTTGCTGAATCATCTTCGCCGGAGCCGTCCGGTCCCCGCCTATTGCCGCCCGGTAAATCTTGTCGGCAAGCTCGGCCATGAACTGCCCGCCCGTAGGCGCGTAGCGACTGATCTCAAAGGACGTGAGTCCAATCTGCCTGATCATATCGTCCGCCTGACTCATGGACTGACGGCGGGCTTCCTCGCCTCTCGCGACTGCGGCCTCTCGTTCCCTGTTCTGGGCCTCAAGCGCCTCGATATCCACCTGCGCCTGCTGTCGGGCTTCCGCTTCGCGGTCCTGTGCGGCCTGGTTGGCGTCCACCAGCCTTGCCGCCTCGGCGTTCCCCTGCGCGGCTGCCCGATTAAGATCTGCCAGCATGTCCCGCTGCCGCTTGATCTGGAGCGCCCTGTGCGGATCGATGGTGCCGTATTCCTCCTTGAGCTGATCGTTGAAATATTGCTCTGCCCGCTGACTCGCCGTTCCAGCACCCACCAGATCGTCCTCGGTATTGGTCAGGAGCGATGCGTCAATTCCCGCCCGCATATCGGGCGGGATGAGGATGCCCAACTCGGGCGCGAGAGCGAGGTTAGCCTTGATGCGGTCGAGCTCCGTAAATGCCGTGGATCGGGTGCTTTGATCTGCATCGGTAGAGAAAAGCCCCTTCTTGCCAAATGCCGCCGTCAGGGCGGGGAGGATTAATGGGATAGCTAATCCTGCTGCCGGTGCCGCGCCACTACCATACGCTGCCCCTGCTTTGCCAGATGCTCCGGCTAAAGCCCCACCAGAAACAGCACCACCTCCGCCACCAGTTGCTCCCAGAGAAGCTAAACTTGTACCAGAACCAAATGACTGCGCTAACTGAGCTAGCTGAGCCGCTTCTGTAGCTTGTGCAAGAGAAGCTGCACTTGTACCAGAACCAAATGACTGCGCTAACTGAGCTAGCTGAGCCGCTTCTGTAGCTCCGGCAGCAGAAGTAGTTAGTGGTCCTGTTATAGCCGCAGTCGCCGCAGGTGCCGCAGTCGCCGCAGGTGCCGCCGCAGGTGCCGCCGCCTTCGCCGCCTTCACCGCCGCCGTCCACGCCGCCTTCGACGCCAGGGACGACGCGGCCGACACCCCCACCGCAGTACCAAGCCCGCCACCCCCAGCACCAACAGGAGCGGCGGCGGCAGAACCAGCACCAGCTAGTGCGGGATCTAGGAGAACACCCGATTCATAACCAAGATCAGCTAATTCGGCGAGATACACCTCCGTCCCAAGCTCCGGGCCCAGGGTCTCGATGGTTGCCTTGGGTACGCCCAGTTCCAGCGCATCCATCACCGCCGCTTGATATTCACTTCTAAACACTTCTCCTGGCATGGGAGTATCACCAGTTGGCACCGCCTCTGGTCCGTATAGCGCCGTGCCGAAGCCTTGGGGATCGGTGGGATCGTATGCCGGGATCAGGCTCCGAAAATCTGGGGTTCCCCTGGGACTGCCCCAATAGGGACCGGCTTGGCCCGCATCCATGAGATCAATATCCGAAGGCACCAGAGTCGATGATAATATGTTGTCCGCGCCCTCGGCACCAAACACCTCCGTAATAAAGCCCGCCACCGACTTTCCTGCTTCCGCCGCCCCGGTCGCGATAGTGGAAGCGAGCTTCTTCCCCGATGCAGGGTTCGCGAGGAGTCCTATCACCGCTGCCGATCCGAGCGACGTTAGTGCCTGAAGGTTACCGCTCTTGACCTGCGCGTCTATCTGATCCGCCGCGAGGGAGGCGTTGTTCGCCGCCATGTTCCGCTGCGTCTGAAGCTGCTCCGGGCCCAGGGTGTCGATGGCCGTAGGTGCGAAGAATGAGGATGTGTCCGGTATTCCCTTCGTGGGATCGAGGCCGAGCAGGCCGCTCGATACGTTGGCGAGCCTCGTCATCTCCTCCCCGCCCGCCCTGACAGCGTCCAGCCGCGCCGTCTCTATGGCGCGGTTCCTGGGATCGGTCACGTCGAGCCGGATGGCCTTGTTGAATGCCTCGTCCCCCTCGGGGATACCCCGGTTCAGGAGTTCCCTGCGGCGACGCTCATCGATGGTCTGGTATGCCGGGTCCGCCACGCCCCACAACCTGTCGAATGTCGCCTTCTCGACAGCGGACCTTCCGCCCTCCAGGTCGCCAAGGATGTTCCCTGCCGCAGTCGCTCCCGTACCCGCAGCCGTCACCCTGGCATCGAAAAGCCCCTGGATCGCGGGGTCGAGCGTGATCTTCGAGGTGCTTCTACCCGGCCCCGAGAAGGCGAGGCTGCCGCCCGGTATCGTCTGATCGATCCTGTTCGCCGCCCCTTGTAGGAGGACGTTCTTCGTTGCGAAATCGTTTATGCCCGCGAGGTTGAACGGGTCTTGTGGATTCACGGCCATTACATCACACCTCCAGGCACCCAAAGATAGTCAGTCCTAAACCATTTCACTGTTTGGTCGCTCGTCGCTCCCCGCACCCTCGCGCTCACGGTGATGCCCGATCCTGCCGCGCCCCTCATCTGCATCTGGGGCGAGGTTTCCGGCGCCCATGAGGACGTGTCCCATGTGGCGGTATCCCAGGCGGACCCAACCGTCCCGGCGGTGACCTGCTGTGCCACCGTGGACTGCTCGAAATCGAAGGCGATATCGACGCCGAGAGAGAGGCTGCCCTGGGAGGTCATAGCGAACCTCACGCCGACGAGCTTCTTCACGTTCGGCTGCCCAAGATTGTCCCAAGTAGTTTCGGCATCCCACGCGATTGCCGATCCATCATCATTGTCGCCCGAGAACGCTTTATATACCTGCCCGCCGCCGCCGCCGAAATACACATCACCGTTATAGGTTCCGAGGCTGCGGGCATTCCATGAGTCAAACTTCGTCCACGCCTGGGTGGCGAGGTTCAGAACGTGCTGATGAAACGTAGTCGTATTCACTGGCACGTTAAATATGGCGAACCGCCTACTCCGCACCGCGCACCATCCAGCGTTCGCGCCGTACAGGACCTGTGCGCTGTCGGCGGCCCCCACCATCTTGGACTCCTGGGCGGGCGTGGTTCCGGCCTTGAGAGTATTGGCCGTGATGCGCTTATAGTCGCCCCCCAGAAGGCCCATGAGGTCGCCGCCGTGGTTGATGAATGTGTCGCGGCCCGTGGGTGCGCCCATGTCATAGACGCCCTTGAGCGCCCAGGCGTCGGCACTAGAAGGATCTGTCCCGGCATAGACGATCACCTGCCCGGTGGACATTATGACGCAGAAGAAATCGTCCTCGCCCGCGCCGCCGTCGAATGTCCAGGTCTCGATGGCGGTGATCTTCCCGCCCCTCGATGCCACGGCCCCGAGCTTGGAAAGTGAGAACTTCGTCATCGTGCCGCCAAGTGCCAGCGCCGCCGAATACCAGAAGTCCTGCGAGTCATCCTCCCAGACGATGGAGACGCCCTTGAACGCCATGATGCCGATGATGTTGGCGACAGTGAGACCCGATCCCGAGATGGAGAGCGCACCCCAGGTAGTCCCATCGTATTCCTGCGGCGCGTTCGCGCCGTCCACGAAGGCGATGGACCCGTTCATGTTCACCCAATCCCACCGCCCATTACTCGTCAGGCCGGACCTCAGCACCGAGGCCGCGCCCGCGCTCGTGGCGTCGTATGCCGCCGTGTCGTCGAAGGCGATCATCTTCTGGGTGGCGCCGTTGTTGAATTCTGCAATCGTCAGCACGTCGCCAGATCCGACGCCGGTGGCGTGTTCCGTGTAGCCCTGCCTGACCGTCAGGCCCCCGTAGTCGGGTATCCAGTTCAGGAGCGTCCGGGCGTCCTCCAGGGCCATATTATCGAAGGTGTCGCGGGTGTTGAGTCCACCTATGGGCGCTTCGCGCTGGCGAAGGTTGGCCGATTGGCCCGATCCCCGTGGATATATCCTCGATGCCTTCGACTGCGCTATCCTGATCGCGTTTGCAACGCTCATTATCCGAATCCCTGTGCGGGCGTTTCTGCTCCAAGCACGACCGCATCGACATTATTCCCCGCCGCACTGAGTATCTTCGTCCCGCCGTCCCTGCCCACCACCCGACTGAACCTGTCGGCTGCCCGCTTCTGGGCTCCAGCGAACGGGAACCCCAGATTTTCGAGGTATGTGGCCGTCGCCCATAGTTTCACGAGCTCCTCGTCGATCAGGGAGATGTCAGAATCGGATGCGGTGTCGCCCGACTTCCCGAAGTACTGAGTCCTGGACGAATCACCGTTGAGCCGCACCCATCCGGTAGAGATGTATTCAAAGACAATCGTGTCGCTGCTGGACGATGGGGCTGTCTCGAACGTGAACTCGTTGTTGTGGGAAGCATTAACCTTGATCCGGTACGAGGGTGTCGTGGAGGCAACCCCTCCCCCGCTCTTGATGTCCTGCCATTCGGCAGCCGTGAGCGGCCCGCCAAAGGCAAGCGTGTTCGTCCGGTCATAGGTCGTGGCGAGCCGGAATCTGCTGAAGTCAGAAGGCAGATCGTAGGTCGAATCCGACGCCGTGGTGGAGAAGGTATGCTCCCGCGTCATGCGGATGAAATCCGCCATATCGTTCAGTTCCTTGCCCGCCCGGTTGATGTGGGCAAGAATCCTGACGACCGTCTCGTCGGTGGTGTTCCCGATCACGGTGGCCGGCTTAGGCCATCCGTTCTCGGTAGTTATTTCCTCGACCATCGTGAGCAGACTCACGCGGCGATTCCTTCTCCCTTTCCTTCATGCGTTTTATGCCGCCAGATTGTCCTTCTTCGTCGCCTTCTTGGTGGCCCTTTTCAGCAGCTCCTCAATGTCCGCGCCAGCGGGAACGGACCACCCCTTATCGGCGAGGACATCCTTGATCACCTTCCTGATGGCGTCAGCCTCCCCGCCACCCCGGCTACTCATCTCGGCTCCCTCAAGTTCGGTCACCCGCTCCTTGAGCCGGTCACGCTCGCCCGTCAGGCTTTCGGTGTCCTGCTTCAAGACGGCGAGCTCCTCTTCGAGTGTCTTTGTCCGCTCCTCGAAGGTGTCCGCCCGCTCGGCGGTGTTCGACCACTTGAGAACATTGTGCTGCAATTCCGTCGAGTCGGGTCCGAGTTGATGGAGCGCGGTATCGGGAAGCGAGAGGAACGCCTCGACGGTGTTGATGTTCTTCGCCTTGAGCCGGGGCCGCCACGACACCGGAATGACGGCGCAGGCTTCTACCGGCGTTCCATCCTGGGCAATAGTCTCCTTGTTCTCGAAGGATACCCATTGTTCGGGCCATCGCAGCTTATGCTCCATCGTCACCTTGGTGTCGGGCCGCTCCAGGTTAATGCCCGGTATGAGTATCTCGACAAACGGCACCTCCCGGTATTTCTCGATCCCGCCCGCCTCCTCTGTGGCCTTCGGGTCCAGGATGGCCCGCATATAAAAACGTGGGAACGCCGTGTCATCCTGGTTCTTGCCCTGGGCGCGATCAACTGCTTCCTCGAACGTGTCGAGTTCCATTATCTTCTCCCCTTTCCTTCAGTTAGATGGCAGGGGCCGAGACTGGCCGTGGAAAGGGCGTTCGGACCACCCCGGCCCCTGCGTCACAGCGCCCCCCCAGGAGGCGCCGATCTCTTGCCGGGGGAACGCATCCCCCTTTCCACATCGATAGCCTAACGTGATGCCTGCCGGTAGCGACCCTTATCACCGACCAATATTTTCTGGCCAACCTTTCCCACCACTCCGCGCCCCTGACCGTCAGATGCAAAACCTCCCCGATAGTGCGTCCGAAGGTATCCGGCACGGTGGCAATCTGAAAAAACGCCCCTCGTAGGGTTTTTTCATAAATCAACCCCATGACTTCACTTACCCGTCCGGGGGGGATGTGTTCCATCACGTCGCAGCAGAAGGCATAATCGGTGGCGGGCAAGGCCGTCATGTCGTCCTCGTCCCACAAGCAGGCCCGGAACACATCCCGCTTGCCTCGATGGGAATTGGTGGCGATATCACACCCATAGACCTTCACGCCCGCCTCGGCGAAGATATCCATCGCCTTGCCTTCGCCGCACCCGTAATCCATAAGCGAACCCTTGATCTCCATCGCAGACAAAACAGAGGGGGCCAATTCTGCTCCAGGGGAATAGTCCCGGTACATATCATTCCCCCAGATTTCTTCGTTCTTGGCACTGGCTATCTGCTTTTCGGTCATGCTTAAAGCCTTGTCCTTCTTGGCCTGAACTCTGGCGCCCTCCTTGAGTATGGCCGATATGAGGCCGTCACCATGCACCCTCATGGTGACATGGGGATGGATAACCTTTATCACCCGCTGGAAGTCCTGGGCCTGGAGAAGCATCCACGGCTTGCATATGAACGACTCGCCTCCCACATAAATAGGGTCGGGCCACACTTCCTTGCTGTCGTTCCAGGGCTGGTCATACGCATGGTGCTTGCCGTCCATCACGCACGAATCGAGACCGAAGAACTCGAAATCCCGGAACCCCATGTTGAATCCTGACACCAATGCTTGAATTGCCACGCTCGATCCCGAAGCGGCCTGTTTCCCGTCGTTGGCGGTCAAGAGCTTCCCGCCCTTCACCATCCTGCCGTGAGCGGCGATCTCGTCCACGTTAGCGTTCACGTCCCACACCCGGACGTCGTATTCGCCATCCGCGAACCGTTCAAACACGGAAGGATGGCACCGGGAGGCTATCAAGTGGATGGTGTCGGGGTGCAATTCGGTCAGAAATTTATGGTTGTTCTCGTCCGTGTCCATGATCATCATGGCCCAGGGAATAATCTTTCTCTTGAGCAGGTATTGATAAGACCCGTTACAGGCTAGAATTTTTGCGCCCTGCTGGTAGAGGAACATCAGATCAACAATCGAATGTCCAAGGGAAGGGCCTCCCGCAACGACAACAAGGGTGCCCTCGCCCTCGGGCATACTGGCCGAGTACCCCAACGAATGGGCAAACTCCCGGTTTCTCTCAAGCTCCACCGGGTCGCCGATATATTTAGACTTAATTTCCACGGGGTGCATCATATGCCCTCTCGTCGGGGGGCGGAGTTTCCCCCGCCCCCCTGAGAATTACACCGCCTCGACGTGCATACCGTTCATGGAAATCAACTCCACGGCGGTCACGCCCCCTCCCGACGCAGCCGTCACCGCAACCACACCATCGATCCGGGTGGACCCACTGGACTGATCGTCCAGTTTGCCAGCCGTCCCGGAGGTGTAGAGCGAGATGTCAGCCGCGCAAGATGCGAGGGTATTGCCACTGAAGTTGGTGCCGGATTTACGGACCCAACCAAACTCATTGTCTGCCAGCGCGACATCGGCGGCTACGCCGATACCGTGACCAACAAGAGCCAAGGCAGCCGTGATTGCCGCTACCTCGAAGTTCTCGTCAATGGCGACAAAATCGTTCACCGAGACGGCTCCGCCCGCGTGAACATAAATAGCCTCGCCGCCATCGTCGAGCGTGACAACGGTTCCGAGCTTGAACTCGTTGCCCTCGTCACTGCTCGTCCCACTCCCTGCTATGGCTTCGTCCAGCTTCACGCCGGGGAAACCCATTACTTCAACCATTACGATTCTCCTTTCCCCGTTAGGCGATCATCACGCCCTGGCGTTTAGCGTTTGAGGTTGTCAGATTGCCCGCGAACACGAGAGGGATGATTATCGCATCCTGATTCCCGCTATCCCGCTTCGTGAGGGGCACCATGTTGCGCTTGGTGTGAGGCCGCCACGAGATGTAGTCCGTGTTCAGGAAATACATCCGGGTGGCGCTCAGATCGCCGTCGCCGTCATAGATGACCGGCGCATTGTTGAACATGAGCGACTGATACCCGGCGTTGGCCTTCTGGTCGCCCGAGATGCGCTGGATGTCAGTAAGGCTGCCCCAGAAATACTGGTAATACGTTGTCCCGCCGATGATGATCTTCGGCAGATCGTTACCACGCTGGCACCGCAGCCACATGACCTGCATAGAATTCTGCATCGTTGTTTTCGATGCCGAGACCGACTCCACCGAGAAGTCGTAGAGAGAATTCTGCCAAAACGAGAAGTTGGCGCGATTGATCCCGCCGTAGGTTCCCGACGTTGGGGCATCAGCCACCGCAGCCTGGAGCCCTGTTACCTGCTTCCCGCTGGTTCCCGTCCCGTCGGAATAGATACCGTTCGACAGGTTGTTCGCCATTGTTTTCTCGGCGTTCCTGATGCGGCTGTCGAGAAGATCGAGAGTTGCCTCGATTCCCGTGTTCTGCACCTCGGTCTCAAGGCCCGAAGCCGTGACGACGACCGCCGCCTGCTTCCAGTTGTACTCAGCCGCCGACAGCACGACCGCCTTGGTGACATCGAGGACTTCATAGCCGCTGTAGTACTTGAACGTCGAGTTTTCTGCATATTCGAGTTCTTCGACGATGGTCCGACCACCGTCAGCGTTGCGAACCCTTCCCGAACTGTTCAGGCGCTGAAGAAGTGCGTTGCCATTAGTGACGTTGTCCGCCGTTTTCTTCGAGCGTTTCCGAATTGTCGAGGTTACGAGTTCGCTCAGGTTTGGATCTGCCAAAGCCTAAGCCCGTTCTCCCTTTCCAGTTCAGTCCTTGATGAGGGCCGCATATTCCTGCGCCAGATGATCACGAATGTTGTCTGGCACCTCGTCCTTGGGTGCGGGTGAACGTGATGTTCCCCTCGCGCCCCTGGACGCATTTCTGGCCCTCTCTACCTTTTTGCGTTTTTCTTCCTTGGCGTCCGGGTTGGGCGTTTTTCCGCCGTTCACCGTCACCTGCTCCCGCACCGATGGCACAAGGTGGACTGCCTCGTCGTACACGCTCTGGAGGGAGTAGGGCTTCCCCGTCGCCCGATAGCCGGTGGCAAGAACTAGCATCTGCTCCTGCACCTGGGCGAAGTGGGGATGGATAAGGTCTCCGCTGCTGTCCGTAGCCTCCGCGAACTCTGCGATCCGGGCATTACTGGCAGCGGCGGCATCGGCAGACTGTTTCGATTCAAGCCGGTTAAGCCGCTCGTCTCGTTCCCTGTCTGCCGCACTGTCGCGGCGTCCTTCCTCGCGTTCGTCCTCGTCGTCGAACAGATGGTCGTCGTCCTCATCCCGCTCCGAGGGAGACAGGTTGACCCCGTTCTCCCTCGCCAGCCTTCTGATCTCGGCCTCCGGGTCTCTCACGAGGCCAGCGTGAATATCGGCAAGTTTCGCCACCGCCGCCTCGACGGATGTACCCGCCGCCGCTACCGTCTGCTGGAATGGCTCGAAGGCCCTGCGAGTGGCGGCCACTTCCTGCGACCGCCGCGTATAGTCGGCCTCCATGTCCCTGTGGCGCTCCAGCAAGAACGCCTGCCCCTCCGTGGGCAATCCATCAAACGTCGCCTTATGCTCGGCGCTCCAATGGGCTGGGGCTTCGAGCCGCTCGTCGGTGGACCCGTCGCCGGGTTCCTCGTCAGCTTCGCCCTCCTGCTGCCCATCATCGTCGGACTCTCCAGGAGCGCCATCCGGTTCAGCGTCTTTTTCCCCATCCTCCCCGTCGGGTTCAGGGGCGGCGGTGGCCGTCGCCTGTCCGCCTTCGTCGCTGTCCTCGGCTGCCATCTCCTCATACGTGGTCCGAAGGTCGTTTCTTATTGAATCTTCGGTCTCGGCTGCTCCCTCTGCTTCCTGGATGCCATCAACCATCTATAATGCCTCCATCTCTGCGGGGCTGGCATCCTGGTACTCGAAACTGATGCCAAACTTCCCGCGTTCGTGTTCGGTAAGCCCATCATCCTCGGGCTGGTTGTTCATTTCCTTCACCACCTGGGCGGCTTCCTCATCGCTTCCGCCGTCCGCGACGATCTGGTCATACTCTTTCTGCCAGGGCTCCCGGTGCGTACCCACTTCCTCGGCACCGTTCCGCGCCAGGAATTCCCGGTGGGCGTGGCGCGTGGTTATTTCCTCGCCGTCCACGATGTTGCGATACGCCACAAACGGCTTGATAAATTGCTGCCCCCGATAGCGGGCATTGGAGTTGTCCGGCCCACGGTCAGGAGGGTGCGGGTATAGCTTGCCGTCCGGGTGCTGCCAGAAGCGCCTGCGGGACATCACGCCGCTTGCTTCCCGGTGGCCGCCGCCGCCTTGATCTGGATTTCAAGCGTTTTCAGGCGGGAATTCGTCTCGACCTTGAACTGCTCCAGATCGAGCGCCCTGGCCTTCAGTTCGAGTTCCTGCTCCTTCAATTCAAGCTCTTTTTGGCGATATGTTGCATCGATCTGCTGTGCATCACCCGCAAGTGCCAGTTTCTGGGCCTCAGAGGCCGCCTGGCCCTGTGGTCCCCCCTGCCCTTCTGCGCCCGGCACAGGGCTTCCCTGGGCCTCACTTTGCTCGGGCGGCTGTCCGATCTGATCGAGGGTCTCCTCGACATCCCGGCTAACCTTGAACCTCCGGGCCGCGAAGGCGACGAGCTTGCCGATGGCCTCGCCGGTGAGCGCCCCCGTCTGGGCCAGCGGGAATGCCTGCGCGAAGAACGATCCCAATGCGGCGAGGAACTCGGTCACGTCCTGCTTGGTCTGGGAGTCATCCGCCGCCACCGTCGAGTCGGTCTCGACATCCACCCGGAAGCCGCGCTCCCCGTCATCCCGGATGATACCCAGGACGCCGGGCATATCCTCCTCGCCCACCACGTCGGTCCCGGCCATCCTGATGAGCGTCTCGGGCGAGAATTCCTCGCCGATCACCTCGGCGAACAGCCGGAACAGATCCCGGATGAACCGCTGCACTTCCTCCTGGCGGGGCTTGAGGCGAAGGGTGCCGAACTGCGCCTTCAGGTGCTGTGCGCCCAGCGTCTCCCTCGGATCGGTGGACCCGCGCTGAATATCGGATATCCCGGTGATGTCGTAGATGGCCTGGATGAGTTCTGCCCGGCGGACGAACATCACCTGGAGGGCGTTAGCGAACTGCTCGATGGGAAGCCAGAGTATCGTCCCGTCGAGACCGCCCTGCTCCAGCAGATTCTGGAAGTTCTCGACCGGGAGCATCCGGGTGTTGGAAATCTTGAACAGACCGTCAAGCTGGTCCTTGAACCTCGCGTCGTAGACGCCCCGGACCTGGATAGCGTCGATCAGGGTGTCGATGCGGGCTGTGATCTTGTCGAGCTCGTCGGCCTGATCCTGATATAGAGTGAATTCGGGGATCGGCACCTGGGTGCGGTTGCTCTTGACCGCCACCATCGGCCTCGGGCAAGGGAAGAATTCCTTGAGACTGAGGGGCGCCGGACCCTTGTGAATGGGCTTATCCTGGAGGCCGGGGCTGACGACGATCATCTCGCCCGAGTCCCTGTCCCATATCTCCCAGACCAGCGCCCGCTGCACGACGCCATCAACCTCCGTCAGGGCAGCCGTGTCGAGTGACATCTTCTCGGCATCGCCCTCCCAATCCCCGACGAGCAGTACCTCGCCGCCGATGGAACCGAACTGCTCCTCAAGCTCGTCCCGCGTCATGTAGGTGCGGAAGGCCACCCACCGGACATCCTCCCACCGCTTGGCGGGGCTCTGCCGGTAGTCGTCCCAGGGGACATACTCCGCGATCACTTCCTCGTGGACCACCTCCTCCTCGCCTGGGCGCATCCTGAAGTAGCCGTCATCGTCCTCCTGGACCATGTCGTCCACATCCTCGAAATCCTCGCCGGCGGGGGTGGTGAAGCGCCTGGGGGCGTCAGAGTCGAGCGTGAAGGTCTGTCCGGGATCGAGTGCCTCCCTGGTTTCCTCGCCCCGGCCCATCTGGGTGATGTAGCGCACCCGCGCCTGTCCCCTGCCGGGAAGGAGGTAGTCGTCGACCGAATCGTCGATCACCTTCTTGAAATCGTGGTTCTCCTTCGCAAATTCGATGCCGCGCTCCAGCACGATGGCGGCGTTCTTGGCTTCCTCGTCCTTGTCCCGGAATCTGCGGCGCACGTCCGCCTTGGGTTCGCCCGAGAATATTGCGGAGTGGAGTACCTGGGTGTTTGACCAGAGGATGTTGAACTTCGAGCCAGTGGTGCGCTCGTCGTCGCGGTAGCGATCCTCGACCTTCACGCCAGCGAGGCGGAAGTCCTTCTCCTCGTCGTCCGCTGACTTCAGTTCGAGGAACCAGCGCCGCACGACGCCGGAGTCGCCCTCTTTCTCGATGTCCGATACTCTTTCAGCTTCGCCCGCCAATTTCGGCGTCCTTGCCCCTTTCCAAAGAGCAAATCAAGCAGCAAGCCGCTCAAGCCTTGCTGCCCGCAGTTCCAGATATTCCTTGGCGTCACGTGATGTGGGGAATTTCAGTGCGACGAGTCGCTTGGGTTTTTCCATCGCCGAACTTATCCATTCGCCCGATTCACCCGACACGGCGTTCCAGTCAAACAACTCGCCCAGATACCGCTCCCCGAATGCGCCCAGCCTGTCGAACGGACTGAGGCTGGTGATTTTTAGACTGTATTCACCGAAATAGGACACCTTTATCGCTTTGCCGGATTCGCTTTCCATGTGCCAGACGAACTCCATGCGCACAGCCTCCCTTTGCTCGGGCGGTGGGATCATCTCACATCCGGCACCAAAAATGCAATATGTTGCTGTATTACCCCTACGCGCTTAGTCCTTGTGCCTTTTGACCCACCGCTTCATGGCCCACAGATCGCAGTCGTGCCCTGCCGCCCACACCGCCAGGCATCCAATCGCAAGCCACACCCAGAACATCTCGCTCATGCGACGGCCTCCCATTTGAGCTTGGGCTGGTTAGGGTTCAGGTCAATCCTGGGCCTGTTTTTCCGGTTCCATGTGTCCCCTCCCGTTTGACCCAGGAGACGCCACCCCGCTGCCCGTAGACTCACACCCCCCTCGGATGGGAGGGTGTATGTGATGAGTCGCTTGTATCCCATCGCTTTCGCTGCCCGCCACGCCGCACCATACAGAATCGAGCAGGCGTTTTTTGTTCCGTCCGTACAACAGCGGTTGACTTCAAGGGTCCAGCCATTATCTTCGGCCATCGCAACGGGCCTGCCCACAAGGGCGACCCCCACCACCTCGCCCGACACCGACACCCCGATAGCGAACTTGGTCCCTGGAATGGGCTTGTGGTGCCTATGGTGGGCACTTACGAAGGCATTTGCCTCCCGTAGCGTCATGGGGGTCAATTCCAGAACCCTCATATCCGCACCCTCCCTTCCTCGGTCCCTGCCATATCCTGCTCGTGGAATAGCTGATCGAGCGTCTGCTCGACGGGCTTGCGCTCCTCGGGCACCCTCCCGCCCATCAACTGCGGCAGCACCCTGCCGATCAGACTGAGCGCATCCACCTGATCGTCGTTCACCCCCGCCGGGAACGTCATCATCTCCGAGACCAGCCCCGGCACCCACGGCTGGCTGGTGGGGAGGTAGAGCTTCCCCTGCTGCACCCGGCCACGGATGGACTGCGCCCTGGTGGACTTGTCGCTGGACGAGGCGAACTGGAAGCGGGCGGTGTATATCTTCCGCTCCTCCATGCGCTTCGTGAGGAAGGGGCCGACGCCTTTGATGATCTGGCCCGCCTCCTCGGCCCACCCGATGGGTTTCCACTTCTCGCACAGGTCGCAGAACGACTCCACCCATTCGAGGCTCGATGTCTGCCCACGCCAGAGGTCAAGGATGTACAGGTCATCCTCTGAATCGACGCCCAGGATCATGTGGACGGTGAAGTCGCCATCGTCCTCGGTCACCGCATAGTCCGAGGTGCCGTATATCTGGAGGTGGCGGGGCCGCTGCTGGTAGTGCTGGAGCCATCGCCGCTGGAAGAATAGCCCGGTCTCGGGGGAGGGCCGCTGCTGGTAGAGGGCGGACCATGAACGCTCCCCGCCGGGACGGTTCTTGATGCGCTCCAGTTCCTCGGGATCGAACCAGCCGGGCCAGAGGTATTCGCCCCGCTCCCTGCCCAGAAGGTCGCTCGCCGGGTCCGTGTAGTCGTTCTGGGCAGGGATGCACACCACATCCCACACTGTCCCGTCCCTGGCCGTGATCTTCCCGCTTTCCCCGGCATAGCTCTCGGGCAGGATGCGCCCGGCAAGATCGTCCTCGTGCCAGCGGGTCATGATGAAAACTTGCCAGCAGTCGGGCTTCATCCGGGTGCATAAGTCATCGACATACCAGTTCCACGCCTTGTCCCTCATGCGGAGGCTGTCCGCCTCCTCCCTGCCCTTCACCGGATCGTCCACGATGATGCCGTCCGCCCGGTGGCCGGTGATGCCGCCCGATACGCCCACACCCCGGTAGTCGCCGCCCGTCGCCGTTTCTCTTCCCTCGGGCTTCTTGAGCGCCCACTTGAGCATCCCCTTCTCGGTCTCGGACAGGCCCGCCCCGAACACCTCGCGGAAGGCCCGGCTGTCCACCGTGTTCCGCGCCCGCTTGCCGAAGGTCTCGGCCAGATCCCCTGTGTGGGAACCTCCGATGATGGACTTGTCGCGGTTGCGCCCCAGATACCATGCCGGGAACACAACCGAGGCATAGGTGGACTTGGCCGCACCTGGCGGCAGGAACAGCATCAGGCGCTTTATCTCGCCGCGCTCGACGGCTTCGAGCTTCGAGATGATGAGACTGTGGTGTTCGGCCGGGCCGGTCTCGTACAGGATGCGCTCGTCGTCACCGCAAAAGAACGTACAGAAGCCCTCAAGGGACTGGCGGGCGTACTCGGCACGAGCCAAGGCACCAAGGCCATAGATGTCAGGCTGGACGGTGGTGGTCATCGGAGGGTCTTTCCATATTGAGGGCATCGAGGAGGACGCCATCAAGCTCACCCCACATATCGCCGAAAAAACAAATCCGGGCGCCCTCCGGCGCGTCCATTATCGTCTGCTCCACTTTTTCTCGCAGCGGAGTCTTGCCTATCTTGACTTCCTTAAAAATCATGACCTTACAGTCACCGGGCAAACGAATCAAAGCATCGAACGCAGCACTACCAGTGATCGTTAGCTCTGGTTCCCCGTCCACCATGCGGCCACCCGAGAGACAGATATAAATGGTTTTCCCGCGACAGACGGTCTCAAAGACCATGAACACCGGGCGATAGGTTCCGGGAATTTCATTCAACTGCAACAGATTCGCCTCGATTTCAGGGCTGGCGGGGGCTTCAATCAAACGGCTTTTCATGGGATCGCCTTTTTCGGACGCTCCTGAACTGGATACGGCACCCTAATCCCACCGGGTCGTGGAGTATTTGCCGCCATCGTCCTCGGGCGTTTTCATTTCGACCGACTCGACCGGCACCCCGTTGATACGGGCGATCAACTCCCTTGCATCATCCGGCACCGCATAAAACAGGTGGCGTCCCGTATCGTCCCTGATGGCCCAGGACTCGCCGCACAGCCGGTGTGCCGGTTGCCCCACCCCGACTACGGGATAACTAATGGGTGCCCACGTCAAAGCTGTACTCATCCAGCTTCCCCCTTTCCGTTAGAGGTTGCCTTGTCAGATATCGCCGTGAATTCCGCCTCCAGCACATCTGCCGGCAGTCCCTTCTTGTGGAGTTCCTCGACCTGCTGGCTCAGTTCGGATAGCTGCTTGAGTTCCGGGATGGATAGCAGGGACGGATCGAAGGCGGCCCCGGTGGCCTCGGGTATCTCGTCCCGGTGGACGGCCTCGCGTTCACGGCGTCCCCACTTGTGAGGCATACGCCGCTCCAGCTTCCAGGCGATGGCCTGCCAGTTCTCCACCCCTGCCGCGTCGATGCGTAGCAGATCCCGCGTTTCCCCTTCTGCCACGGCCCTTTTGACGGCGTTCAGAAAACCTACATAAACCGGGTCGCCATGCTTGGCCTGCTTGCACCAGGAATAGAACGTGACCTTGGAAATGCCGCCCATCTCGACGGCTGTCTCGACGTAAGACCCGGCCCGGAGCAGCTTGCAGATGATATCCTCGATCTCCTGCGTCCAGATAGTTGAACCGAGTGGCCTGCCGCCTTTATTCTTGGACGGCTTCTTGGCGGGCATCGAATAGCGCCTCCGGTTGTCCTTCGAGGTGAGCCTGCTTGCCGGTGAACTCCTGCCAGCGCCGGACTATGACATCGATGTAGCGGGGGTCTATCTCCATCATCCTGCAACACCGGGACAGGCGTTCACAGGCGATGAGCGTGGTGCCCGAGCCGCCGAAGGGATCGAGGATCGAGTCACCTACCTTGGATGAATTATTGAGGGCCCGTTCGACAAGCTCGACGGGCTTCATGGTGGGGTGTTCGCGGTTGGCGGAGGGCTTCTTCTCGTTCCAGAGGGTCGATTGGGTCTTGTCCCCATACCAAGGGTCTTTCTCGCCTTTTACATGGGCATAGAATATGGGTTCGTGCTGGAACTTGTAGCGGCCGAAGCCCCACCCAAAGTTACTCTTGGCCCAAATGATCTGTGTACGAACCTCAAATCCCGCCGTTTCGAGGGCCGTCTGCGCCTCTCGCTGGTATGACGATGCGTGGCAGACGTAAAGGCTCGCGCCCGGTTTCATGGCTGCGAGGGTGAGGGTAAATGTGCGGGCCAGGAACGTCATATATTCCTCGGGCTTCATGGCATCGTTCTCAATCTTCAGGCCGTCCTTCGTGTATCCCTCGTAATCGACGTTGTAGGGGGGATCGGTGAAGCATAGGTCTGCCTTCTCGCTACCCATCAAATTATCGATCGGACCTGCCTCGCCTGCGTCACCACACATCACCCGATGCGCCCCGAGAATCCAGACCTCCCCTGTCTCGCTCACGACATCCGGCAACGGTTCGGGCGCATCGTCCGGGTCCGTCTTACCTTCCGACCCACCCATGAGACCGGCGATCTCGTCATCCGAGAAGCCCGTGAAGTCTATGCCGTAATCGTTATCCATGAGATCGCCAAGCTCTATCTTCAGGAGTTCCTCGTCCCACCCGGCATTGAGGGCCAGCTTATTCTCCGCGATACGGAAGGCTTGCACCTGGCCGGGCGTGAGATGCGACCCGTCGATGGTGGGTATTTTGGCGATGCCGAGTTTCTGAGCTGCCAGGATGCGACCGTGTCCGGCGATCAGGATGTTCTCCGAATCCACCACGGCAGGCACGAGCCAGCCAAATTCCTTGATGGATGCGGCTATCTGGCCCACCTGCTCGTCTGAATGGGTGCGCGGATTCCTGGCGTAAGGGATCAGCTTGTCGGTGGGGACCATCGTGATCTTGGGGTTGGTCATGGCTGCACCTCGGGGGTCAGGGATGTGGGGCGGCCTACGGGGCGGGTCATCTTAGTTGAACCCGAAGGGGTTGGACTCATGCGTCTGGATGAATAAATTTCCCGTACCCCCAAGGGCTACATCTCCGCCCCGGAAGTCGCATTTCACCTGAACGTCGAGCGTTAAATTGACGCGGATATCCGTTCCCGAAATCTGGATATCCCTGTCCGTGATGAATTCGTGTGAGACCATGAAAGGAAATCTCCCGGTTTTTATCATTCCAGTGACGATCTTGACCGCCCTGTCGCCTTTCTCTGATGTGCTTTGAGACTCGTCTATTCCGGCTTTTTCCCACCACGCGGCAGGGAGAGAAATTTCGC
>Ga0209434_1000286_pt1 | contig 25855 bp, 8 predicted proteins | sample ETNvirnome_2_300_FD_184068 | JGI IMG/M metagenome (GOLD analysis project Ga0209434, IMG submission 184068) | Marine viral communities from the Pacific Ocean - ETNP_2_300 (SPAdes) (version 2) | ecosystem: Environmental > Aquatic > Marine > Oceanic | place: Pacific Ocean | collected 2013-06-22
GCAGAAACACCAGAGACAGATGATGACATCTCACCACGCGACGAGGACAGCGATGATCCGGAATAAGGAGAAAATGCATGGGTGTACTTGATCAACTTAAAAACTTTTGGGATGACTCGTTAAGTGATGCTAGCAACGCTTACGATCTATATTCAACCAGCATCCAGGGCGCCCTCCAATATGACGCCCAAGGGCCTCAAACTGTATTCACTGCCATTGTTTTAACCGATCCGTTTCCTTTGGATCCCAATCAAGCAAGTCTTTTCTTTGCTTCTTCTACTGCGAAAGCCGCTGCCAGTTCTAGCATGTGGAAAAAATTAAAAGAGGCTTTTGGTCTTGACAAAGAAGATCCGGTACCTCCAACTGTAATTTCTAAATTTATTTTTAAAGCACGTATTGATGGACCCAATTCGCCTCATTCATTTTTGCCCGATCCCTGTTCAGAGACTTACGCAAAAAAACCAGAAACAGCGCGCGCCGTTACTGCGTTATACACTACCTTCATTTCTACAGAAGATTATATTTCTGGTGAAGGATCCAAATTGCCTAGACAGGGAGATTTGGTTAATGTGAGATTAAGTCAAAATGTGTTTGGATATAATTTAGTTTATGGAGAATTTTTAAATCTCGTGGATACCTCTTTGATTACGGAGACCCAAGCACAAGCCCAACAAGCGTGCGAAACTTTGTTTGAGAATTTTGATCCTAACGATGTGGCGTGGTCGGGAAGAAACATAGGGGGCGGTGGTTCCAGCGGAAGAAAGGGCATGCCAGGTGAAACAAGAAATATCGACTTTTCCTCCATTAAACATGAGAATAAATGTAGCCCCAATGATGAAAGCGGTGCTCCCAATGCAGAAACATATTTTGGCAAGGCAGTCTATGAAAAATGGAGAGATAATCTCGGAGGCCATGAGGGGACCTACGATGGCGATGGATCCTGGAATTCGGCCGGCTATATTGGGCGCTATCAAATGTCGATAGATGCAATGATCTCGGCTGGGTATATCCACTCCTCCGTTAAAGCTGGGCTTCCCAAGCAGGTAGGAGGCGCCAAGGCCGCTTATGTGGCAATGTATGAGGACGACGGCTCTTGGACCGGTACGGCGAATGTCAAGATCAATAGCTTGAAAGAGTGGCAAAATTCCAAAGCCGCTCAAGATGACGGCGCGCTGGACCACACCAATGGTAAGTTTGCAAGACTAATAGATTTAAAAGCGGTAGATCTGGACAACGCACAAGATGTAGCAGGTATGCTAGGAATGGCACACTTGAAAGGCGCCGACGGAGCCGCCAAAGTGCGCCACCAAGGAATCGACAAAGCAGATGGTAAATGGGGTACCACCTCGCCTGGCGGGACGTTCCCTAGCGCCTATTATATTGAACTGGGAAAAATATGTTAACCACCTATAAACAAGAGAGAGAATAAAATGTCCAAAGAAAAAATATTTAATTATGACACATTGAGTGATTACAGGAAAGCCACCATTACCACTGTGCATTCACAATTAGCGGAGGGTTTAACTTTAAATAAAGCGCCCTCGGATAGTGGTTTGTTTAACCAAGACACACCTGAACCAAGATATCAGTATATTCCGGCCAGGAATGAAAAGACAATTAAAAGAAAGAATGCTTATATTTCCTTTGGAGCAGACCGTCCTTCTACTATTTCGAGTGGTTATGGAAAATTCGGTGCCCAAAGAGCTAATCGTATTGACATTGTGGTGGGAAGAATGTCATCACTTCTTTCTGCCAACGATAAAAAGCCGTTAAAGCCTGGAACGCAAATCGACAATGATTTTGCATCGGATGCAGCTAGAATTTATATTAGTCAATTAACTGATATAGATAAGAACTTTGGATTAGCCGGCGGAATGATTGGTTCTGTAATTGGGCGTTCTGCAATTGGTATTAAAGCGGATGGTATTCGAATCATCGGCCGAGAAGGCATTAAGATTGTAACCGGAAAAGGGGAAGGTTTTGGTGACCTGGGGCCCGATGGCGAGCTTAATTCACGCGGCGGAGACATAAAACAACCGGCGCCTCCTATTGAGTTAATTGCAGGAAACAGCACAGGCGAAAAAGTTGTATGGGGAGGAATGTTTAACCCCGTGGAACATTACGAATTTCTCCAGCCCGTTTTATTAGGAAAGAATACACGAGACGCATTTCTAGAATTAAGTGGAGTGATTGATGAATCATGGGCAGCTTTATATACATTTGTTAAGCAGCAATGTCGATTTAATTCGGCAGTAGGAAAAGCGATGATTATGAAAGGGCCCCCAAAAGTGGTGGCAACGGCACTTGTAGGCGCACTAGCCACACAAGCCAATCTCATGTTAAAAATAAAATCTAAAAATCCTCTTTATCATTCTAGAATAAATAAAGCTTTTTGGGAAAACAATTATTTACAACCCTGGGGATATCATTTTATTTGTAGTAGAAATGTATATACAACTTAATTATAGGTAATAAGATGGCAGAATCAAAATTTCTTAAATGGCAAGATAAAGATGGGGATATGCTTCCTGACGTATGCGCAGAGTTAGTAGATATTCCCGAAGAAAATGTGTGTTTGGATTGTACTCCAAAACCAAGTGCGGCCGTTCCTGATTGGTTAGCTTGCACAAAATTTGCACCCTTCCTTAATGAACAAGAGTGCTTATATCAAATCACTATAATAACCAAATATAGAACTATTCTCACAGAGACATTGCTCGAAAGAGATAGTGACAATTTATTGACCTCAGAAGAAGCAGAAGCTGGCATTGAGGATAGATTTGAAGAATATGTTGATGAGGCGATGGAAGCATTGTTGGAGTATTATAATAAAGATACGTCCGAAGAATCAATTGAAGCTTTGAAAGAGGTGGTAGATTATACTGAGTATGATTTAGATCCTCGCCCTACATCGTTATTGAAACTTCTGTTTTCGGTTCCTTTTACTGATTTAAATGAAATAGAAGACGCCGAAGATGAAGAAGATGAAGAAGATGAAGGAGAAGAAACCGAAGTCTCTTATCGTATTTCTGATCTTAAAGCTAAATTGATTAAAATTCGTAAAGGGTTGAATTTGTACAGTCGGTATCAAAAGATTTATATGGCAGTAGAGGGAGGAGGGTTGTATGTAGACGAATCGACTTCGCCATACCGAGAACCCCCGGACTTCACAGATCCAACAGCGCCAACTCAAACAAAATGGTCACCTACCATTTTTAGTTTGGCTCCTTATGGAGATTTAGGGCTCATTGGAAACTCAATAATGGCAAAAATTATACCTGATTTAGATAATTTTCTTAATGGAAAGGGATACAATATTAGAGGAGTGGGATTTGGAGGAGGATTCAAGGATAAGGTTGTAAGTGTAGAGTTTAAATTTACGAAAGAATTTGAATTAAAGAAGTTAACGATTTTCACCGAAGGATGCGGCGAAAAGCCTATCATTTTTATAAAAAAATTAAGTGGTTTAAAAAGCAAACCCGCCTTTAAAGATGCTACGGCCATGGCCTATCTTGCTCGATTAGATGATATGGAACGCGATCTTGAAGCCCGAGAGCCAAAACCCTGGCTAGAATTTGTGAAAGAACACACGTACCCGCCAATTTATTCCAGCATCAATGCAGCTTATTCTAATACTGATCCAGTAAACAGTGTTGGAAGCTGCATTGCGGATAATTTACAAGCGGAAGGAAAGCAATTGGGTCAAGATATTATGGACGAGGTATTCAGTATTGGTGACGCCATTGAATATCAATTTCATAAAAGTTTATGTGAAGCTAGTTTAGGAAAAACAATTGAAAAATTTGGTAAATTAGGAGTCGTTTATGATCCCAACACCGAAGAATCAAAGAATTGGAAAGTGATGGCCATCGAACAAGCTTTCAAAGAATTGGAAGGAGACGATCAAGTATTTGTAAGATTTTGCGCATTAATTGGAGGATTAGCTGCTGATGGTGCTTTCCCAAAACTGGGAATTGGAAAAGAATTAGATGATTTGTGGACTCACGGTTTTCAGCGAGTAAAGGAATGCGGACTGTTAGGGCTCTCTGTCGACGCCATTCAGTGTTTGATGGGAGGTTTGTCTCTTGAAGAAGCACTGGCAAAAATAATCCAGACTGCGTTACGCACCATGTCCATTGAGAATTTTGGAGATTTATTTATTGGCTTGCCTCCTGAAAAACAAACAGAATTAGATGCATTGGTAAAAAAGAAGCTGGAGAGTGGTGATATTTTTCAAGCTAGCGATCAAGGAGGGTTGGCTGGCTCGGGCCAAGAACTCTCCGATGCGTTAGCCGGTAAAGTAAGTGTTAACACGGATACCCTTCATATTTGGGGCGACAGAGATAAAGCAGCCAAAGCAAAAGAAAAAGAAACAACCCCCGGATTCCGTAATAATCCAGGAATGACGGCCGCCGAGATGCAAGATACATCGCAACTTCAACGAAGAACCTTAGCACAACAATTTGACCCGGGCTCTATTGCCTCTACAGCCGAAAGCGAATTAAGCCCTAATGTTATTTTAGAAGCATATGCGTTGGCCCTGATTCAAACTTATTCTGATAATCTTTTGGATTTAATAGGAGAGCTTAATAAATTCCCAGGTGCCCCTTTAATTGCGCGCCTTCTTGCGGCTTTAGATTGTCCGAGACCTCCTATTTTAAATCCCAGTGTTATGGATTGGCTCAAAGATTTAGAATTGCCATGGTGTCGCCACCGCGGAGAAGTTGTTGCCCCTCGTTTAGAAAATCCGTTTGGATGGATTCCTAAGTGGGCCGATTTTTGGAATAGCCTGTTTGAGGCGATTAAAGCAGCCATTACAGCAGCCCTCGTAAACATATTAATGAAAATAATAGTTAAACTGTGTCAGTTGATAGGAAATGCAATGTGTAAAGCCCTTGAAACTGTAGGAGATTTAGCAGCCTCATTACCTGCCATGGCCACCGGACGCACTACCTTTCAAGATGTTGTTCGTGATTCGATATGTGGAGATGAAGCCACTCAAGAACAAATTGAAAATACTGTGGTCGATATGGTTTCATCGATGGGCGTTGGTGCCGCAGCATTGGCAGACACAGAGCAAGCTTTGTCATTTGCCGAAGATGTTTCGTCTGCATCCACCGTTAACGAAATATATAATGCATTTCTGGGAGATCCTGGAGAAGACTTTTTGACTATTTGTGATCAGATTATCGAGTTTGAATATCCAGAATATCGTTCTGCGTTACCCAATAAAGAATCGATTGGAGGTTTTTTCGATAATATGGGTAATGTTCTTCCAGAAGAATTTAAACAAGAAATGAAAAATTCAGTGAATGCTCCATCTAATTTAAATTCAATGCCCGCCAATCCTACTCTTTGTGCTACTCCGGAGCAATTAGAAGACTTTAAAGACTTGCGATGTCAGCTTTTAGAAGGAAGAGCAACGAAAGAACAGTGCGATCAAATGTTTGATAATATGCAGAACAAAGCTCTGCGCGATTTAGACACTTTGGGACAGTTTGTTCAATGTGGGGTACCGTGTCATATAGCGGATAATATGCCCCCGATGATTTCAGATCCCGGTTGTGACAATGGCTTGATTCCATTTGAAGAGGAGAGCGAAATAGCGGCAACCACCGGTGCGCTAAGTGATGATTTAGAACAATTAAAAATTGATTTCTCTTATGATATGTTAGGTAATGGCCCAGGAATGGCCAATTGGGGACTCATAAATATGATTTTATGTGATACATTGGGGATGCCTTTTACTGCTCATCAAAGAAAGGTGTTCGGCGATTTTGGAAAACAAAATTATGTTGATTTTTATGTTGATCAAGAAAACGACGAAGACGGCGCCGGATATGCAGCCGTGGGTAATCAAAAAGGAGCATATCCAGAAAAAGTGGCAGAATGGTTAGAAACTAGTTTACAAGAGATGTCTCCGACTTTTGAATCGACTAATGACATTCAAGAGGCCATAGAGTATGCTAAATCTTTTGAGGATTTTGGGATATCAAGTTTTAGAGGAAGCCCTCAACAATTATTAATGATTCCCGATCTTGGCTATAATGTTGAGAGAAGCGAACCTAATCTAGCGACTGAGCAAATTATTTTTGTCGAAAACGCACGCAAAGCAACACCGGACATGACTTTTACTTATTATGATAATGGCGCCGGGGAAGAAGACAACGCCTTTGGCTACGGGTTTAATATAGAAATGTATCTTTCGGACATAGTGGAAAAAACCGAAGATGATGAAGTGACGTATGTTAATAGAAAAGATGATAATGTGAGAATAAGGATTATCGATGAATATAATGTGGGCTCCGCTCCAAATCCTGCCACTGACTATATGACCAAAGCGCAATCAGACGAAGCTTCTTCTGGTACCACTGACGATGATAAAATAATAACGTCGGAAGAATTTGAGTTTTTGGCGGTTGATGATACCTTAAACAAGCTGTTTGAAGAGTTTAATTTAGACACCGCTCAAGAAGCCAAGGGAGGAAGTCGATTTAGACCTTCTTATTACACAGAATTTCTTAATACCTTCGAAGAACATCAAGATTATCTACCTCAAATTGTTTTATTAAAGAATTTATTAGCAGATTCTGGAACTGATTTGGAGCTAAGTGATTTAAAAGGTGACTATGATTCTTTTATGTCGGGCATAACAGCCACATTTGTTGACGCCGTAGCTCAAAATTCAGCCTCTTTCCTTTATGGAGCTAAATTTGATGATTTAAGCACCGAAGATATAGAATATGTGACGGAAAACGGAGTGCCGTACTATGAGGCCACCAATGACGAAGGAGATCCGCTTTCCAACAAGGATCAAGTATTAGGTATTAGTTCCATGCAATTTGATGTAGGGGAGGAAGCTAATAGAGTTTTTTATTTAGATCCCATGCAATATGGTGGTAACTATATGAATCCTCCCCTTTATATTAAGCCCCTGGCAAATGAAGGATGGCTCGGGTTTATTGATATAATGTTTCCAGAGCTTAGCCCATGTAAACCATATAGAACCGATCTAGTTGATTTTGGAGATATTGATGAAAAAATTAGTGAGGCGTATCCGACAATTCCCGAAGATGAAAGATTAAAATCTGATCCGGATTGTGTATTAGAATTGCCTTATAATAGAATTTTAGAGCGCCCCTCCGCCGCAGGGCTTCAAGGGCTGATTATGGGTGCGATTAGAATTTATGCGAGTGTACATTTTATAAAATCATTGAGCACCTTTACTAAATTTTATCCTAAATTTCCTGAAACATATAGCTCTCTATATGCCTCTTACATTGTGGAAAATATGGAAAAAAGTTTTAAAAATGCCCAAGAAGCCCAATGGTTAGAATTTTTTAATCCTTTTAAAGATGAAGAGTTTTGGTATGCATTTTTAGAACAATCAGTTCAAATGTACGCCCGCCGGGTGGATAGTGGTGAAATAGAAACGCCACCCAAAACAGTATTGGAGGCGTTAACTGAATTAAACGACAAACAAGAAACATATGAATACGCGGATAGAGAAGATCTCAGAGAGGAAAAATCGGACGGATCCGTTAGTTTTTTTAAAACTTTAAAGAATTATCGTGCTGAAAAGAATCTAGAAGCCGTACAAAAAACCGAAGATTTGGCCAAAATTGTGTTAACGGAATTAGTAGTAGAACAGTTACAATATATGGGAGCAAAATTTGTAGAGAACCTTAAAGTTGCCGGCATGTCTCCGGATATCTTTGATTTGGATTATTATCTTTTAACTGATTTAACGCAAGGAGGAATTGATTTAGATCTTAATAAAGAAATCAAGGAAGAGGCTACTGATTTCGAAGAAGGAGAAGAACAATATACGGCCGGCGCAGAATTATATGTAAAAGAAAAGAACGATGAAGATACAGAATTTGAAGAAGGAGACGAGTATGTAGGATACTATCATGCTTATACGGACGAAGACGGAGAAATCGTATACATGTCTGGCGAATTCCAAACTGAGGATCCAGATTCACATGATGTTCTGGCGCCCTTTGCCGGCAAGGTTACCGTACCCATTGGAGATGTCGAAGAATACGGTTATAGTCCTTCGAACAGCATCACGCAACCTTTTGTAATTGAAAAATATATTAGTATTAATGAAACTAAACATGCGCCCTCTACAGCCCAAGATTATATTCTAGCCCAGGACCAATCATTAAATATGGCGGATGTTTTTCCAGGCACTATGGAGTTAGTCACTGATGAAACTTCTGGCGAAGTGGTTGGGGTAAAGGGAGAAATGGGAGTTCGTTACGGTCTATTGTTTTCTATTATGATAGGAGGAGAAAAAGTTGAGATTACAACGGCGGAGATTGATGCATTAGATTTGCCTCTTGCACAATTTATGCCGTTTGACGGAGATAGTAAATTATTGCTTTGTCTTATTAATTTATTAAAACGAGATCATAAATTTAGAGTTATTGCCCATTATATTTTTCCTCTTAATAAAATTACTTCTTTAATTGCCGTTTACAACGATTACGCCTTTTTGCCGTCTATTGGTGAAGTTACTGCTGCTAAAGGAGCGAGCGGGCTTGACGCCGCGGCCGGCATGAAGGTAGAAATAGATGACTACGGGCGCGCCGTGTCGGCCCTAAATGCGGAAGGTTGGGCCAATATTGTTGACCGTCCCGGTTCCATGTTAACTCTTTTTGTAAAAACTTGGGATGAATGGGACAAACAATTGCTACGGAATTCTAAGAGTCGAATAAAGAAAATATTTAAAGCTTATTATAATTTTCGAGATTTTACGGCTGATGGGAAGGGCGATGAAGATGATATGGGTAAGCTTTTCACTTCTCTTTTACGAGAAAGGTTTAAACCGGCCGCCGGCCAAAGACTTTTGCCTTGGTGGAAAAGCCGAATGTTACGGACGAGCCCATTTAATTCAAAGGGTGAGCTTTGTGAAAAAGAAGATTAGGGAATAATTACAATATTACAATGAGGTTATAAGAAGAGATGAATGCTTTTGGTGTGGCGCTTCCCTTACAGCGCAGTGATTCCGATGGATTTGTAATGATTAAAACCATTAAAAAATTAGTGCGTCAAAATTTAAAAATGCTTATCTTAACTACTCCGGGGGAAAGGGTAATGATTCCGGCGTATGGAGTCGGGTTAAAAGCATATTTATTTCAAAATTTTGAACAAGATACCCTATCACAGATCGACGCGCGCATCCGACAGCAAGTCCAAACTTATATGCCCGCTGTAAACATTAGCTCTCTTACATTTAATACAACGAATCCCGAGATGAATACTCTCTCGTTAGTATTAACGTATTCAATACCCAATATCAATGTAAAAGATTTATTAAACATTACTATTTAAATTTGAGGATTTTATATGCCAAACGAACAAAAAAAAATAATTCCCATCGATTATACTCATCGGGATTTTCAAAGTATAAGAAACGATTTAATCCAAATAGCGGAAAGGTTTTATCCCGATAGTTTTCAAGATTTTAGTGAGGGCTCCTTCGGCGCCTTAATGCTCGATGCCGTTGCCTATGTGGGAGATCAACTTTCTTTCTACCTTGATTATAATGTTAATGAAACGTTTTTAGACACTGCTTATCAGTATAATAATGTTTTAAGACATGGAAGGATTTTAGGTTATAAATATACGGGCCGTGCCTCCACCTATGGACGTGTTGCGATGTATGTTTTAGTCCCGGCTTCTACAACGGGTATTGGCCCAGATGATAATTATATCCCTATCTTAAAATTGGGGAGTCGTTTTACATCTCAAAATGGATTGGGTTTTATTTTAACAGAGAATGTGGATTTCGGAGATCCTCAAAATCCGGTAGTTGTTGCCCGCGCAGACGCCTCCACAGGCGCCCCTACTCAATATGCCATTAAAGCTTACGGCACTGTGGTATCGGGAGAGTTTAGAGAACAACGATTAACAGTGGGAGGATATCAACGATTTTTGCGCTTGCGTCTTTCTAGTAATAATGTAGCAGAGATCATTACGGTCATCGATTCCGAAGGCAATGAATATTATGAAGTAGATTATCTGTCACAAGATATGGTATACAAAGAGATTTCCAATAAAAACTTTAGAGAAGATAACGTTCCATCTGTTATCAAGCCGTACTTGGTCTCGCGGAAATTTATTGTTCAACGAGACAGGGTAAATACTTTTCTACAATTTGGCAGTGGAAAATCCGACGAAACAAATGTAGTAGCAGAGCCACAAACGGTGGCAATCAATGCTTTTGCACGCGATTATGTCACCGATAGCACATTTGATCCTACGCGTTTAACTAAAAATGAAAGTTTTGGTTATGTCCCAGCTAACACCACCTTGACAGTGGTATATAGAGCTACGAATCCCACGAATTCGAATACTGCAGCAGGAGCCCTAAATGGCGTTGGAGATGCAACCATGGAGTTTGCGGACCAGCTAGTTTTAGTAGATAGTACTGCGCAGGAGGTCATTAGTTCGTTGGAAGTAACCAATGAAGAGCCCATTATGGGATCGGTATCTCAACCCTCTTCAACTGAAGTTAAAAGAAGAATTTATGATACCTTTCCTACTCAAAATAGAGCCGTTACACAAGCTGATTATGAAAATATAGCATATCGTATGCCTGCGAGCTTTGGGTCCATTAAAAGATGTTCAGTCCAAAAAGACGCTGATTCTCTTAAGAGAAATTTAAATATGTATGTTATTTCCGAAGATAGCTTTGGTAAATTAATCCAAACCAACTCAACCATTAAGAATAATTTAAAAATATGGCTCAATCAATATAGAATGATTAATGACACGATTGACATTTTAGACCCATATATTATTAATTTAGGAGTAGAATTTGTAGTAAAAGCTGCCACCGGCGTTGACAAATATAGTTTATTAGATCGATGTATTGCTGCCCTGGGCACTAAGTTCACTACCGCCTTTTATATTGGAGAGCCCCTCTATATTAGTGACATTTATCAAGAACTAAAAGAGGTCACAGGTGTTCTAGATGTGATGAAAGTTATGTTAACTAACAAAGGGGGTACAAATTATTCTGGGGTGGAGATCGTTATCAATGACAATCTGTCGCCAGATGGAACATATTTAATAGCCCCGAAGAATGCACTTTTTGAAATTAAATATCCGGCCACGGATATTACAGGAAAGATTAGATAATGGCGATTAGAAAGTATACGGCATCAGCAGATACAACAATTGTTAATGCCTATCAACAAAATTTAACTACTCGTGGTACCGGCGCAAACGCAGGGCTGGCAGATATTATGGAGACATTTTCCATTTATGGTCGAATTACTACGAGTTCTGCTGAATTATCTCGAATTTTAATTAAATTTCCTGTGGACGATATATCTACGGATCGAACCAATAACATTATCCCAGCTAGTGGAAGCGTAAGTTATTATTTGCGATTGTTTAACGCTTCTCATTCAAAAACTGTTCCTGTTGATTATACTCTTACTATCTTAGCGGTATCACAGTCGTGGCAAGAAGGAGTAGGATTGGATCTTGAAGGATATCAAGATCTTACCTATGGAAACACTGGCGCCAACTGGATGAGCGCATCAAACACGGCCTATTGGACTGATATCAGTAACACTGTTTTAGCCGGCGGCTCTTATCTTACCGGTGGGAACGTCGCAAGTGTCGTGAATACTGAAATTTTTACATTTACGCAAGATTTTACGACTGGCTTAGAAGATGTAGAAGTAAATATCACTCCCTTAGTAGAACAATGGATTGCTGGTACTTATACAAATTATGGTGTGGGAGTTCATCTTTCTGCAAGTTATGAAGCATTTGAATCGGGCTCAGCGAATACGGTGGTGTCACGAATCCCCGGCCAATTGGCGCTTGATGGAGACGACGATACACAAAGTGTAATTTATAATCCGAGTGGCTCAACACGTTCTTATTATACTAAAAGATTCTTTGCGAGAGGATCTCAATATTTTTTCAAGCGGCCTGTTTTAGAAGCCCGCTGGAACAGTCGTGTTACTGATGATCGGGGAGACTTTTATTTAAGCAGCGCCTTGGCCCCAGCAGCCGATAATTTGAATACCATTTATTTATACAATTATGTACGTGGAAGGCTAAAAGACATTCCCGCATTAGGCGATGATAAAAGAATTTATGTAAGTATTTTTTCGGGTTCTACTGGAGGATTTTATGAAGGAGGTGATGGTGACGATGTTCCACCCTCAGATATCCCAGTTTCGGGAGCCACCACCGCCGATACGGGAAGTGTGCAAATTTTATCAGTAGATGATCCTGGAAACGTCAATAGCGCTAACTTATTAGTTGCCACCGGCGGTATTGTTTCGACGGGAATTTATAGTGCATCTTTTGCATTGACCGGCGCCACGAAACTTATGACTGTCTACGATGTATGGTTTACAGGAAGCAATACGACAACGAGTGCCTTTGACGCAATCACTCAATATTTTACTGGCACCCTCAAGCCTTTGCGTTTCACCGGGCGCCAAAGTAATCGTCATCCCGTATATTATTTAAATATTACCAATTTACAGGAGAAATATCGTGCAGATCAAAGCGCGCGCTTCAACTTGTATGTGAGAGATAAATTTTGGAGTCCTAATATTTATACCAAAGCCAACTCTACCGTTGAAACTACCACCATTGTTAGCGCATCCTATAGAGTCTATCGCACGTTAGATTCATATGATGCGGTCCCCTATGGAACTGGCAGCGATCTCCACACTGCGCTTTCTTATGATGTCTCGGGCAATTATTTTGATTTTAATATGAACTTATTAGATCCCGGTTATGAATATGCATTTAAATTTGCATTTTATGATGAAGAGCTAAGCAGTTGGACCGAGCAAGATCAGGTGTTTAAGTTTAGAGTAGAAGACTATGAGTATTAGAAAATTATTTGGTTCTACAGACCAATCACGCAATTATCTTTCTGACGCCACCGAACAAGAGGCATTTGAAGATGTTGAATCAGTAAGGAATGTCAACCAACTTAAATTAAAGCAAGATACTTTTGTTCCACATATAGATTATTCTAAGCCAGAGAATTTTGCTAAATTTGGCTCAGCTTATCTTTATTATAAATCGGCAATAGAAAGAATTACTGATTTCTATCCTTATGACGGATCCGACGCAGAAATAAATCAATTTTACAACAACTCGTTGGATATTGAAAAGTATATTTTCAACAACTTGTATCCTCGTACTAATGGCCACATTATAATGAGTTCGGACGAGTGGGGCACATTAAGTGGAAGCCTTCAAAGTGGATATGGCCTCCCATCTACATTGGAATATATTGATTTCCAGGGAGGTCCACACACCATTTATGATGGTAGTCAAAACACTCCTAAACTTTTTAGGGATCCTTACTCCTCTAAACTCCAATTTTCCAATCTCTATGAAACTGATTTATATGTGTCAGCAAGTTTACCTGCGGGATATGGAACAGGCTCGCGAGAATCTAACTTAAAAGCCGATTTTGACAAAGGTGTTACGATTGAATTTTGGGCCAAAACGGGGTCTCTTGATTTAGCATTAACAAACAAACAAGTTCTTGTGGATATTTGGAATAATGAGCTATCTTCTAGTGCTAATGGAGGCGCCGAGGGAGCAAATCCTAATCCTCATTATGGAAGAATTACTGTAACCTTTAATGGAATATCTGCCGGTGTACCATTTAATATTACCGCCCAATCTGGCGCCACTGGTATTTTTGAACAAACGATTGGCACAGATATCAAAGTGGATACATTTGACGATTGGAAACATTATGCGTTTGTAATCCAGAATACTGCCAGCAATTTTGTAACAACTTTGTATGTAGACGGCAGAGTCAACGATATTAATACTGTCGCTAGCACTACTATTAATGAGATTAATTCTAAAAATATGGTCGCGCGCCTTGGGGCATTATTGACCGCTCCTTCTGGCGCGGCAGATAGCGCTCAAAAAGTTGAAAACATGGTCGGCGCCGGTAAACTTAGTGGGTCAGTTGATGAATTTAGATATTGGAAAGTGGCGCGAAGTGGTAAAGATATTGGAAAAAATTGGTTTACACAAGTCCGCGGCGGCACAAATACAGATATAGCCAATACTACTCTCGGGGTTTATTATAAATTTAATGAAGGTATAGCGGGAAACAGCACGACTGATAGCAGTGTGCTAGATTACAGTGGAAGACTCTCTAATGGAACTTGGACTGGGTACTCTTCCACCTCACGTAATACCGGCTCCGCCATGATTGAGGCCTCCGCATCCACACAAGAATATCTGGATCCCATTATTTATAGCACCAACTCGGAGGTAAGCACCCTAAAAGAGAATTTATTATCTAGTGGGTCTTATCATGATAATCAAAACAATTCCTCCTTTAAGGACTTAGTACCTAGTTGGGTCATTGAAGACGATGAATTAAGTGAAACTAACAATCTAAATGTTATTTCCCACATTATGGGAGCATATTTTGACAAGCTTCATTCTTATATTTCAGCTATCCCTGAATTTAAGAACAATGTTTATACAAGCGGCGCCTACACTCCTCTTCCTTTTGCACAGCATTTACCTCAATCTTTGGGATTATATACTCCCGAAACATTTATTGATGCAGATGTAATGGAGAAATTTTTAAATCGCGACGATACTACGCTATTTGAAGGAGACCTGACTGAGACCAAAAACTTAATTTATTTAAATTTATATAATAATATCGCCCACATTTATAAGGCCAAAGGAACTGAAAAAGCTGTTCGTAATATATTGAGATGTTTTCATGTGGGCGAACAGTTAGTAAAATTAAATGCTTATTCGAATAACAATATTTATACTCTGGCCAATAATCTGCAGCAAACTACATTAAAAAAGAAATATCTTAATCTTAATGATCGAAATAGCGCTGCAGGCATCGTATATGAAGCGACCAGTTCGGGGGATAGCGAAACACGAGGATACATTTCCGGTAGCGGCCCACTTGGATATGAAGATCGCTATGGGATGACACTGGAAGCCGATGTAGAATTTCCATATTATCTCTTAGATTCCGAAGATACCGTGGACCGAGATCCTATTAAAGTATCCTTATTTGGTATTTATTCCGCTTCAGTGGACAATGGATCAGATCCAACATTTTTTGCTACGGATGATGTAAACTTTCAAGTTTTTGCTAGGCGCCCAGATTTAAGATCGAGAAACGTTTACTTTCTTTTGACCTCCTCTCTAACACCATTTCCGATTCCGGAATTAACCAGTAGTATATTTTATAATGCATACGATAATCAACAATGGAATTTTTCTGTTCGACTAAAACCTAACAATTTTCCTGTTACCGATATGGTCACCGGCTCGACTGGTTATACTTATGATGTAATTTTTAAAGGTATCAACACGGAACTTGGGTATGTAAAAGAAAGCTTTTATTTAACCTCTTCGATTAGTAATGCTGCGGGTAAAGCTTTATTAAATGCTTCCAAACGAGTGTACGCCGGCGCCCAACGCACTAATATGACAGGCACATTGTTGGCGCCCTCGGATGTCCGCGTAGGAGGAGTGCGTTATTGGGCAAAATACTTAGATGATGTCAGCCTTGAACAGCATTTATTTGATGTTAATAATGTGGGAATTTCCAGTTCGTATCAAAATATCTCTCCTATTGATAGCAATAACGCCGGATATGATATTTTAAATTCTAATATGTTAGTGTTGGATTGGAACTTCGGAAACGTTACCTCTTCCGATACCGCAGGTAATTTTGAAGTAACCGATTATAGCTCTGGTTCTGCTTTAATTCGTAACAACTATGGATGGGCGGGGGGACTTGCCGGCCACCAACACAGTGGTTTCGGCGTGGGCTTCAGTGGATCAACCACCAATGTAGTGGATAATAAACTTGTAAATACCTTTAAGTTTATTGATCCTGAATTAGTGGTTTCTTCGGACATGATTCAAATTTTATCTGAGGACGATATAGTTTTTGGAGCAAATCTTTCTAATTCCCCGATATCAATTCCTAGCTATCGCTATACACTTGAAAAAAGTCAATATATGGCCATCTCTCAAGAGATGCTTCAATTTTTTGCTGGAGTAGTAGATTTTAATAATGTTATTGGAGAGCCAGTTAATCGGTATCGCGATAGGTATAAAACGTTAGAAAAACTTAGAGAGATATTTTTTAGAAGGGTCACCGATGTACAACAAGTAGAAAAATTTATCACCTATTATAAATGGTTTGACGATGCTATAGCCACAATTCTTTCTCAATTATTACCCGCATCCGCAGATTTTGATGCTGATGTTTTTAATACAGTTGAAAGCCATGTACTAGAAAGAAATAAATATAAAAGCCAATTTCCTACAATAGAATTTAAAGAGCCAGAGCTTGATGATGCGATGGAAGGTGCATATGCATCGAGTTATCCCTACGTGGAAGGCTCCACGCCGATGCCCACTTCTCCGCGTTCCACTGAAATTAAAAGATGGTATTGGGATAGGCGCTCTCGAAGAAACGCTCCGGAAATTACATCGGGCGATAGTACCATAGATGAACAACGAAATATTGTCAGAGATGTGGTATATAATAACCCCCATTTAAGTCAGAGCATTGGCCGCATCTCTGGAAGCACAGGCCTCGCGACGAGTACCATACGTAAATTTACCGTCGAGCGCTTATCAAAAGTATTTTTGCTCAAAGCACAGAGTCCATTTTCTACTGCTAGTCGAACCCTTAAAGGGGGGACTAATTTTACTAACAATAAGAATATTCACTTTACCTATAATTCGTTATATCCCGCAGGCCCAGTTAATACCGATAATAATGTCTATGTACCTGAAAATATATTATTAGGCTTTACGGATGAAATGGAAGGCTATCATGAAACAGTCGATCTTAACGATGTAAATGCGAAGTATAAGAGATATCTCCCAGTTAATAATGGCCGCGACTGGCAAAATGGATATGGCTATGCCAACGTTAAGTCCTCATATGTTTTTCCTTTTAATATTATTAGTCCAGCCGTTTCTTCTGGCTTCAACAAACAAGTCATTGATAGAGTTACTGGAAACATTCAAATTACTAATTTGCATCATGATGGATATGGGAGTGCCATCGAAGTGCCTATGCAGGGCCCATTTACCGATTACGCGGTGGGAGGCCATCAATCTCGTCACATTGCTTTGAATACTGGGAGTGATAATTATACAAATAGGCCTGAAGCATGGAAAATTTTCTTAGGCCAGTGTGCCGGCGCCTCTAGTACGAGTGGGGCAATTGGAATGGGAGGCGCCGACTATCCATGGCCCGAAGCTAATGCCGAAGGAGTACGGCCTTATCCTATGACCGCTTCCCAAAAAGCTGTTTATTATCGCGATTTTATTGCTAAGAGTCCTCTTAATATTAAAAACTTAAAGATAGTAACAGGCTCAACACCATTGGGAAACTATACTAGTAATTATGAAATATTTCACAGCGTGGGCTCGATTGCTAATCCTCGAAACTTTATTGAAAATCAACCGACCCTTCCGGTGCAGTTGACAAAAAGCACCCAAGGTCGTTCTATGCTTAGTCTGCATCGTACCGATGAGGAACATTTTCAATTTGTTTCAGATTATTCGGTGAGTTATTTAACCGGCGCCACCGGAAAATCCATTATTACTGGTAGATTCGCTGCCCCGGGCGGCATGGAAGTAATGTCCCTAGGATATTTGGATTTCCGCGGCTCCGAAATGTCCGTTTATAATAGCTTACTTAATAGAAACTTAACAGTTATTAAGCCTTCCCAAGGACCTAGTGGAACATTTTCAGAAGCCACCGGCGCCGGCGGCCCCGGTATTCGAGTGAGCGATATTCATCATAAAGACTTTGGGATGCGCGCGCATCTTGCACGTCATAGCGCTAAATTTGGTCGCGACTCTCTAAATGTAACGGCCTCCGACAATCTTCCTGGAAAAGTTTATGATCAGCTACCGGCGGCTTATAAAATTAGTCGCAACACTAAGAGGCGTTTAACACAGACACAAAATTTTGGTACAGTCACGACAGGCACTCTTTATGATAATTGGTTTATTCAACATCAAATTCCACAGTCAGATCGACAATATTCATGGTTTACTAATTCGTTGGCCGATCCTACCTCTGATCGATATTTGAATTTTGCCCCTCTCTACGGAACTCTTGCAGGTTATTATTCTAATTCTGCGGGAATTGTTTCGTATTTTGATTTTGTATCCGCTAGTAGCGTTACTTCTTCCACAACACCAACTTTGTTTCAGCCGACCGCACGCATAGACATTTTTACTTTGGAACCTCTTTCGGCATCCACAAACAATATACTTGGATTTCCAACAGCGTCGAGTCCTAGTTCTTATTTTAATTCGGTATTTATTGATAATTTACCTGCAGCGACCTCAAATGACATAACGGGTGCTACGGCTAATTTCTTTAATTTATTAATGACACAGCGAGGGAATACATATGGATGGAACTGGAAAAAAACACATCAACAAAGTAATCCCGTTACCATCGGAGAACTGAAAGCCAATGAAATAACTGTCGCCGATCAAAAGGATGTTCTAACTCGCTATAGGCTTCATCCTCTTTCACTTCGGGGCCGTACTGCTTTAATTAACTTTGATGCTCCTACTTCTACTTTCTCAAAGCGCGGCAAAAACTTAAAGACGAATGCCGTCACCATTAAGGCGACCAACAACAATGAAATGATTTATTTTGGTTCGACAGATCTCGCCGATTATGTCTTGCCCTCCATGGATACTACTACCACTCCGTTTTATCAATTAATTGATGCGAGTCGTACTCAGGGTTATAATTTAAACTGGATTGCCTATACTGAAGCTTTGTTCCCGTCAGCGCGCAATGAATTCATGTCTTATTCTACCGGAAGAATAGACTATGATAATAAATATTGGAGAGACAATTTAGACAACCGAGTTACATTGGGTTCCGCCGAACCAAATTCATTTGATATAACCATCATGCTTTCGCAAAGTAGCTGGGTATTAGATGCACAAGAAGATTTCGAAACACGCACTGGTCCGGTCACGGGAAGCGCCCCTAGTGAGTTTGCGTTTTCTGCTCAAGGCAAAGCAGGAGAATTACAGAACAACTACTTTTCTTTCTTCACCGGAACCCTGTCGTCCTCCGGCACACCCGGCGAAGGGATTGACTATCGTGCCCCGCGCATGCTGCGCATGGGGGCGCTCTATTCGCACAAACACATGATCGCCCCGAGACGTTCAGCGCGCGCCCCCACGGGTCCAACAGCTATCGATACTTATGGACCCGGCACTTTCACAGAAACACTTCAATTATATTCCGGAGAAGCCAAATGGGAGGCTAATACCCAAGCTGGGATTTTAATTAAAAGTGGCGACACTACTGTGTTTGAAAGTCACCCGTCAGAGCCCTGGTTTAATGAATATGAAGATTTTAGATATGATGTTAAACTAATGGCAAAAGGATATTCGATTGTGCCAGAATTCCGAATCAGTGAACATGTGGAAGATTATCTTAAATACGGAGTTAATGCATGCAGAGATAAAATTGACACCTTTACTATTCCTGGCACAATTCATACTAGCGCAACAGCATCATTTTATAAAGACTTTTCAAATTCTGAATTTATGCAAGATTTTCTAAAAGTCAAGAATGATTCTTTGCTTACGGCCAAAGAGATTAGATTAATATGCAGCGCTGCAATTCGATTTAATCCTTACAAAGGATTTTATCCCGCACAGAGGACATTGGATTTGGTATCTCAATTTTCTCGTTCTTATGCCGAAAACTTAATTGGAAATGCTTTATCGACTCCTGGATCCACAGCTACCGCCAACTATGGATTTCCCAAATTAGTACAGCCACAACAAGCCGCTGGGGCATTAAGGCCGCTATTCCAGACTTTATTTGCCCCAGGTATTTTATATAATACTATTAAATCCGGTTTAGCCGTTGATTATCCTATTGTTGCAGATGATACCAAAGTTGACAGATCTTTAAATTATTATGGCGCAGGCAAAGGCCCCAATACAAACAATTGGGCGGTTACATCTACGGCCAGCGGAAGTAGTGGCATAACCGGATATGATGGTGGAGAATTTTGGGATAGGAGAATTCCATTTGAAGCCATAGTAGAACCTGAACAATATCTTAATGGTATTAGCGTTTTTGATATTGAGCCGCATCCTTCCATGAGTTTGTATGTCACCAGCGCATGGGGCGCCACATCTGGTGATCCTATCTATAGTATGATGGCCAATAATTTTTTTGGCGAAGTAGCTTATTTTTTCTTAAAGGATCAGGAATTTACTCGATTAGAGTCAAACACATTGACAGATGACATTAGATTTGCTAGCGGAGCCATATATGGCGCCCGAGCCAAATTACGTCGCTCTGTATCTGGCTCTAGAAGTTATGAATATGAATCCGGGTCCGCTGGAAACAACGACCCATATGGAAGATTCGGTGGGCTATTGGCCACCGCCGGCGGATTACAAGTCGGATCTTATCCCATTCCCCAAGATCCGCGACAGAATCCTAATTTTAAAGAGTCCTTTACTATGTACAGTCGTCCTAGCGCATTTGGTCCAGCCGTAGGTGGTAGACCCACGGGATCTGCTTCCAAATATGCTAGCGTTATTAATTCAGCACCTATTGATAGTTTTACTGGATTTAACTGGGCTTATACTCCCCCTTATACCAACGGTGAGGCATGGGTAGATCTCATCTTTAAGCCATCTCACACCAAAAGCTATGATCTTGATCAGATTTTAGCAGAGATAACTCCTGTATATTGGAGAGTAGACCCCGGCTACAATGGAATAAATGGACTACCCTACGCAGATTACCAAACCCCACTGATATCTAGTTATGTACAATATTCAGGGAATTTACAGTCTATTTATGCCGGCCGCAACGTAAATGCCAATGCCATGCAAATGAGTGCCGCCATTGATTTATTTGGGGTGGAAAGAGTGATGGAAGAGGAAACCGATAAATTTGGAAATGAAATAAAATCCACCAATAAAGTGGTAGGCAAAAAATGGGTTATTCAGCCTAAATTTGAGACTCCGATGATGAATTTTAGCGATGTGGGAATTCACGCCCTTACCGCATCCGATGGCACACTAACTCTTCCCACCTATGGCTCCGGAGCAACTCCACAAGGGATGTGGCATCAATTTGGAATTATTGAGACAGATCCTAAAAAAGGCATTTTTCTTGAAATAGATGATATTCCAACGGAGTGGTTAAAATTTCATTACGATGTAGTTAATAATAGTACTGCTTATAATGGAAATGATATTAACGCTGGACCTAAAATATTTAGTAGAATGAAATCACTAGTTGATGTTGCGGGCTTTGATAAAAGACGCAATAGAGCGAGATTAGGAGAGTTAACAGAACAAACAATTTTACGTGAGGCAATTGTGGCCGTCCCTTATATTATCGAGAGCATCGACAACAAAACCCTTAGAAAGGGAGTAAGCAAAAATATTACCAAAACAAGGAAGAGTTTTATTAGTATTCCTACTGAAAGATACGAATCAGCCCTTGCATCAGAAAAGGGAAGCTTAAGAGGAGATTCTTTGGATGCCGCCGGCGAATCAATACGAAAATTAATTCAAAGAATGGAACAATATGTGCTGCCACCTCATTTAGATTTTCTTAATAATGAAAATATTGATCCGATGGTCATGTATATCTTTGAATTTGAATATAAGTTAGATCAAGATGATTTATCTTATATTTGGCAGAATATTGCACCCCGAGATTATAAAAAGATTACTTTAACTACTCAATCCATAGCTCATGATTTATCAATCAATGAACTATTAAGTGAAGATGATATTATGGACAATGAAAATTTACGATGGATGGTATTTAAAGCTCATCAAAGGGCGACCGTTACATACGATGATTTAAGAGCGGATCAAGTGAATCAAGCAGTTTCTAAGGATAGAGGGAATTCGTCAGGTCTTCGAGGGGCCAATCGAGGAGCGTCGAGTAATGACCGAAGCGGACGCCGCGGCAATAGATCGGAGAGCGCTAGGGTTTATGAAAGTGGTTATCCAATTGGTTTTAACTGGCCGTATGATTTTATTTCCTTTGTTGAAATGATTAAATTAGATGCCGAAGTATTATATGATGAAGGAGATGGCTCGCGCTTTTCTGGTGAACGAGGAATGGCTGACGAGCAACTTTGGGTTACTGCTCCGGGTATGACGGTATCTAGTGCAATTGAGGGCCGCTCTGCTTCTTCCGGCAAAAATATACAGGGTACCCTAGGCACTCAAGATACGCAGATCGCTGGAGAATCAGCCACACAAAAAATGAATAAACGAACGGCCGAGCTTTTAGGGAGTGATTAATGACTAAGTTTCTTAATAAAAATGAACAAGTATATGATTTGAAGCTTACTTCTTATGGGCATTATCTGCTTTCTATAGGCACTTTTAAACCGGTTTATTATGCATTTTATGATGATAACGTTATATATGATGGCGCTTACGCTGCTATATCGGAGAGCCAAAATAATATTCATAAGAGAATTAAAGAAGAAACCCCGTACGTTGAAAGTTTTGTGCTTTTTAGAGATCTAGAAGATACTATTAATGATGAAGGCGCTTCATCTACGGGTATATTTGATGTGGATCTTACCCCCACCAAAACAATTCCCGCTGCAGACACTTTTAAAATTAATCGGATGCTTGGCGATGCGTGGTTAGATGGAGAAACCAACCAAGCCCCTGCCTGGAAAATTGTTTCCTTAGAAGGAAAAATAGAGTCATCGCAAGGGTGGGATAATGTTTTTAGTTCTTCCATTCCTCAAATAAACATGACTTTGAGATATATTTTAGGAAGGAGAGAGCAAGGATTTACTCCCAACCCAGAGACACCAGATGATTTAGAGTTGACCACCCGACCTTTTATTGATGGCGATATTATATACTTAGAACCGGATGATGCTTTAATTTATGTAGAAGAGGTCAATACCCAACTATTAACTAAAAATTTTGATATTGAGGTTTTTGTCACGGGAGCGATATCCGACACAGGAACTGTTTTGGAAAGAAAATATTTTCAAAATACAATTCCTCAAATTGAGAATGGATTAATGATGTCAAGCACACCCCAGCTTGTTTCTCCAACTGCTTATACTACATCTAGTGTAGAATATTATTTTGATGTTCTTCTTGATCAGGATATTGATCAGGCGGCGGCGTGCATGGGAGCCGAAACTTTTAATAAACAATCTTATTATATAGATTTGGATTTTGATTGTGATACAGTAGAAGAGGAATTTAGTGCCTATGATATTTATGGAGCAGCCACGGAGCCTGAAATATGTCTAGATTAATTTACAAAGGGAACACGGTTAATAATTTTGGTAAATTTTTACCTGCGCCTTATATAGACAAGATAGCAATTTACAATTATCAAGTAGTGCTGACTACTTCCATTTTTGTTAATTCTCCTAGCGATGAAGCTGAGAGTATTGCCGAAGAGATAGATGATGAAATTTATCAATATGTGATATTTTTAGCGGAACATGAAGCCTCAGATGGTTCAATAGTAGAATTTCTAGGAAAAGAAGAAGATTTGTTTACCATTTTGGAGCGTTCGGCCATGTTTAGTGGTTATAAATATTGGTCGCCCACAACTGCTTTTGATCACGCGATGTCTCTCACGGCTGCTCATTGGGATACGGCATATGATTATCCGGGCCCTTATTGCTATATTTCAACAATTGAACCATTTACCGAAGAAACAGATGCTGATGAAGTTATAAATACTGAAATTACCTATGATGAAGAAGGGAATAGATTTGTTAAATATACCCAAGAGACCACTTATGATAGTGATGATTACGAGATGTTCCCTGGCCTAAAAAATGTGTATGTTTTAACTTTTACGACGGCCGTAGATATAAATTTTGATCAAATAGCATCTATGAAGGATCAAAAACGCAATCAGTATTTAAAAGAGATAAGCGATGTTTCGTATGAAAAGATTATCGAAGATGGGGAAGTAGTCTCCCAAATTGAGAATATTTGGGTAGATAAAAATAATTTTCCTTATGATGATACCCCTTTGCAATCCATCACCAGTAATTTTTATAAAGCAGAAAACATAACTCATCAAGATATTATAGATACCTTTAACAATCTATTGACTGAATATGATAAAGCTGTAGAAGTTGATTCTAAATTAAAAAAAGCAGTCGATAATATAGCATATGTTCTTGCAATATATGGACATCAACCACAACTAATGCCACAATTAAATCTTTTAAGAAAGACGTTTGAGAGCAAATCCACAATAGATGGAGTGGGAAAATTATATGTAAGATTTAGAGGAGTGGTTTTTAATGTTAATAAGGCCATCATGCAAGAAGATAGGCTGTTTAAAAAGCTTATTGTTAATCCTAAAATTATAGATGCACGAGATCTACCCATTGTCGAAGAATGGGAACAAATAGAAGTAGAGGATTATGGATATAACGAGATTTTATATGATAAATGGTATATCGACACCCGGGTGGTATATTTCAGTAAAACCGACACTGCACAGAACGCGGCATTTACTGAGGGGTATTTCTTTTTTGACTATAAAAAATTAGTAGACACTTGTAACGCCGCGCAAATTTTTGATATTTCTAAATTAGAACAATATTTTGGAGACAGTATTATTAATACTACAGTTTTACGAGTTAAGGACGCACAACTCTTTAAAATTTACGAATCGGACGCGTGGCTACTACTCGATTTTGGATCCATGCATTTGCTAATGCGCGCCAACACAAGCAATAATCCGCAAACAACCATATATGGGCACGCCGGCGAAATCGAGCCCACCGGTGAGCATGAGCGTTCTGCAACGATGGCCATCGCCAACGAACGAAACCCAGGAGAAGAATATTATTCTTATTTAAGACTTCGAAGTTTTAACCTAGCCCAATCGACGGGATTAGGGGGATATCAATTGATGTGTTGGGAATTTAGAGATATCTGGGACCACCAGAACATTGAACGATACAACGCGCCATTTTATTATTATGCAACGGTAGAAACTCAAGATAAAACAGTAGATGTCATTAAAGATATAATTTCCAGTTATATAAATTATCTAAGTACTTTTGTTAGTGATTATTTAGAAATTGCACGCGACCTGTGTGGATATAATGAGTTTACTGGCGAATTTAATGATTTTTTTATTAATGGAATGGAATCGACATATGGAAGCGATTTAGCTACGGCACCATGGATAATGATGCCTGTTGTGTATAATATACATCGGGATTTATTATATGATCAATTTAGTGGTGATACCGATAAATTAATTGAAGATGCTAAATTAATAAGTCAAAAAATTAGTCCCTTTACGGGAACTTTAACTGAATTAGAATTATTTTATGAGAGAATTCTAGAAATATATAACACCTTTTATGATGGATACAATTACAATTTAAGTGATATAGCAGACGGCACTGCGAGCGCCCCTGAAACGCCAGCGATCCCAGCGTTATTATATACTTTGGAGGCTGATTCGGATGCTAATACGAGGGAGGACTCCATATATTTTGTTGATATGCCCGATATTTACGACTCTGGCGAGCACGCAGGTACCCCAGACGGCACTGGGAGAGACGCGTGGGCAGGAGGCGATGGTGATGATGAGGATACCGACTACGGAACCATAAACATTTCTTCTATATGGAGCGGAACAGATACGACCGTCGAGGTCGAAGATGTTCCATACTATATCCGATCATATGTTAACAATGAGGTTTGGGATGGGTTGCAAGCCGGCTGGGACGCGATAAATAGCGCAGGAATGCTGCCGGCAGATTTGGAGGAC
>Ga0209434_1000287_pt1 | contig 25754 bp, 18 predicted proteins | sample ETNvirnome_2_300_FD_184068 | JGI IMG/M metagenome (GOLD analysis project Ga0209434, IMG submission 184068) | Marine viral communities from the Pacific Ocean - ETNP_2_300 (SPAdes) (version 2) | ecosystem: Environmental > Aquatic > Marine > Oceanic | place: Pacific Ocean | collected 2013-06-22
GGGTCTGGTATCTATCACGTCCACAGTCACTATATTGTAAGCGGTTCCTCAGCTGTTGTGGTTGATTTGCCAAGCCTTGAGAACGGTGATTCCATGTGGTTTAAACGTCACCCAAGCATGACAAACAATGTTACAATCCGGCCTAGTGGGTCTACCAACTTGATTGATGGTATTAATGATCCGGTAGTGTTGGAAACGGCGGGTGCTTCTATGCAGCTAGTTGGTTCGGGTTCCCTGAACTGGTACATCTACTAAGATTGTGTTGAAGGCTTAATAGTCGAGTATAAAAACTTTAAGGGTGCACCCTTTTTGTATCTGAGGCTCTATTTAAGACATGGCATATAAATTTAGAAAAGGAGATGCAGAATTATCAGGTGCGATGACCACCGATGATATTGCCTATTTCTATGACACGGACACCAAAATTGATTGGGACAACGATTATATAAGTCTTCAGACGGACGGTAATGACGTTTTGGTGGTTAGCGGCTCCCGCGTCGGCATTGGCACATCATCACCGGATCATACTTTAACGATATCTGGTTCTGTCTCAGCCTCGTCAGACATGTCTGCCTCAGCTTTCTATGGCATGGCACTTTCTGCATCGGGAGATGCTTATATCGGCAACAACCTGTTCGTTTACAACAATTCAGTACAGCTCTGGGGTGGTCTGGATCTCAACAGCGCAGGTATTACTGCTACCGGACCGATTGCTGACGCCACAACGGTGTCCGGCTCCGGTCCCGCATATTTTGGGAGTATACAAACCTCCGGAAGCGTAACATTAGATGGGGGAGTTTTATCTTCATCCGCCAATGTCTCTGCCTCGGCTTTCTACGGCGATGGTTCTATGTTGCAAGGCGTGACCGGTTCTGGCGGTGGAGCCTCCCCCGGAGGCGACGACACTCAAGTTCAGTTTAACAGCAGTGACTCTTTTGATGGGGATTCCAAATTTACATGGAACGACGGACTTGAGGAACTAGCAGTGTCGAGCATTTCTAGTTCCACATACATTAGCGCGTCAACAGTTGATATATATACCGCCATTCATTTTTCACAGTCCGCCACGCAGACATCTGACTTTAATGTTGCCAGCCCGGGGATTCCCTGCTATAGAGTTGATACAAGTTCTGCGGTTGTAACTGCCTCTTTGCCGGCATTAGCTGTTGGTATGGAAGGGAGGTGGGTCAACATTAAAGATATTGGACTTAGCGCATCAACCAACAATGTGGTGGTAAAACCAAATGGTAGCGATACAATTGACGGGGCCACCAGTTTAAAGATTCAAGCCAACGGGGGATCTGTGGGACTACAGGCAGATCCAGACTCGACCGAGTGGTATATCGTTTTTACGAATTAGGAAAAGAATATGGGATTAGTATTAGAAAGTGACACATGGAAACTCCAGTCAGACGCAGACTGGTACGTGGAGTACACCGTTGACTTCACCACGCAGAGTTCTGCTGCGATCGCTCACAACGAGACGTTTAGTCTTGGAGCACAGACCGGCGATGGGTCAGCCGCGACATGGACCGCTGAGGAGGATGACACGGGAGATACCGACGACGCTATCGGCACGCTTGAGTGGGTCGCCGGCTCAGGGCTCAAGGTCACTCCAGCAACTGGCACCAACACATGGAACCAGGGACTAGACTCCCCCTGCCTCACGGTAGCCCTGTCAGACTGTATCCCAAACCTGACGAGCCAAGACGTCATCTGTGTCCAAGCTTTTACTGCAGAGCCAGTCACTCTCGCTGCCAATCACGATGGGTATGGTATTGTCTTGTATGACCCCGCGGCAGACCTTGCGTCGGTCAGCAAGTGGATCTATTATCGGAACTATTATACCAACGGCGCGCGGTATTGGCAGGTCAGCGGGAATCCAATGAATGCCGCCGGGACAAATGACGCGGGTGGTGTCGCGACAGTTCCAAGAAGTTTCGAGATCGTCGCCTATCTCACTGGAGGAAGTGCGATCTGCGCTCATTCAACATCGACAGACACCAGCGCCGTTCCGCTGAACACAATCTCGACAGACCGAGCATGGGTCGAGGCTGCCGACAACCCCCTGAGCTCCTGGGGGACATTCTCTGAGCCGACCATGGCCATCGACCCGGACGACTGGAGACTGGCTCTCATGAGCTTTAAGGTGGCCTCCGGGACAAGCTTCTATAATTACTTTTCGTCCGTTAGGATCCTTCGCCTTGGTGGACTCGGCGGTGGAGCCGATTAATTTCAACGACCCTAAATCACAACTATTAGTCATTTCCCTATCTTACGAACTATTTATTTCTGATAAGTCATCAGATCTGGAGTTAATTTTATGTCTTCATTATTAGAAGAAGCAATCGTAGATGCTAAAGCCCTTAAGGAAGCAGCACTTAAAAATGCTGAAAATACCGTATTAGAGAAATATTCGGGTGAAGTAAGACGCGCCATCGACACTCTCTTAGAGCAGGATGACCTGGGACTAGGTCTAGAAGAGGACGCTGCCACCGAAGGCGCCGACGCTGATTTGATGGAGTTTGCCAAAGATGTTCCATACGGACATCAAGACGAGGCACTAGATGCCCCGGCCCAGGACGAGATTATTGAGATTGACTTTAATGAGCTTAAGACGCGTCTTGAAGAAGAAGACGAAGTTGTGGGGCCTGACGACTTGATCGATGCGACTGCCTTGGCAGACGACATTGCTCTGGAAGAGAGCGGCGCGGAAGAAGTCGACCCTTCCGATCCCGTCGCCTCCGAAGAAGGAAACGAGGCTGAGTTGGCTGCCGGGGCACGGGAGAACGAAGACGATTCCGGACCCGGACCCTCGACAATGTCCGAAGAACAAGACGATGACCTTAATCTTACCGAAGAGATGATCAGTGATCTTATTGAAGAACTGGTGTCCGAGAAAATCACCTTTGATGGTACTCCACGTCCGCAAGGCTGGTCGTCCCTTAACTCCGCCGACAATAGTGTTGAGCAAGCAAACAACGACGCCATGGCAGCGGCCCAAGCTGCCCTCCTCGACGAAGAGGAAGAAGAACTAGAAGAGGAGTCCACGGCACCTGATGTGATATCGGACGTGACACTCTATGAGACTAAGATCTCAAAACTTACAGAATCAACAAAAGAGTTACATTCTCTTTTGACTGAAGCCAAGAATCAGCTTACTAAGTTGAACTTGGCGAACGCCAAGCTTGTTTATCAAAACAAGGCTTTGAATAGCGCCTCCTTGAATGAGCGACAAAAAGAACAAATTGTCGAAGCTGTTCAATCTGCCAATTCTGTTGAAGAAGCGAGCATGATTTTTGAAACAATTCAAAACGCAGTGGGGGCCCCGAAAGATCATCGGATACGCCCACAGACACTTCGTGAAGCGGTTCAAAGACCTACGTCGCTTTTACTCAACTCTAAGAAAAACAACGAGGCAACATATGATCCTAAAATGGATCGTATGCTGCGTTTAGCAGGTTTGAATAAATGACATTCAATTATTACAATTATAAGGAGGTTATATAAATGTCTATTGTACAGAAATTAACAGAAGGCATCGTTAACCGTGATCTTTCTTCGGAAGGCTCTGCCCTCATTGCAAAATGGGAACAGACCGGTCTTCTGGAGGGTCTCGGTTCCGATGATTCTAAAAACGGTATGGCTCGATTGCTTGAAAATCAGGCAAAAGAGCTTCTCCGTGAGTCCAGTTCCATGGCCGCAGGCGGGGATGTTGAGGGCTTTGCAGCCGTCGCGTTCCCACTCGTCCGTCGTGTATTCGGCTCCTTGATCGCTAACGAACTTGTTAGTGTTCAGCCGATGAGTCTCCCCTCGGGACTTATCTTCTTCCTCGACTTCACCTATGGTGGTGTTGTAGAGGATACGACAACCGCTCGACTCGGATTCGAGGTTGGTAAATCAGTGTATGGTGGCGACGTTGTCGGTGCCCAGATCACTGGTGGTGTTGATCTAAGTGGTCACGATGGCGAAGATGCTGGTGGTGTGTATAACTTACGCAACGGCTACTCTTCTCCAACGGGATCGGCTGCGACAAGCCCCGCCTGCGACATCTCTGGTAACATTGATGGCGGCGGCGCTGTTGGTGACAACGCTCTCTCCAATGGCTGGACCTCAGCTATCGGCGGTGGCGGACTCACCGCACAGTACATCAGTGCTCAGATGCTGAAGTATGATCCTGATCTTACTTCGGGCTCTAGCTTTGCTGTTTTAACACAGGACCTTTCGTCCACACAGTTCAACTATGATGACCTTGTTGGCATCGATGCTCAGTGGACCACAGCGCTCAACCCTGACAATGACATTCAGATTATTCGTCGACTGTCTTCATTAAGTAAGTCCTCTGATCTGTCGACCACATCTGATGGTATCGTCCGTATCGTCGCTGTTGGTACTGGTTCGGCCGCACAGGTCGGCGCAGCACTTAATGCTGCAACGCTGACGTATCCCATCGTGGACAACTTCGGTGGCAACACTACAGGTAACCCAATTGGTGCGGTTCTGCCGGCTACCACGTGGGGACTTGAAGGTGCTGATAACATCCCCGAGATCGACATCAAGGTCGATTCCGTGGCTGTCACTGCAATGACCAAGAAGCTCAAGGCCAAGTGGACCCCAGAGTTAGGACAGGATCTTAACGCTTACCACAACCTTGACGCTGAGGTTGAGCTGACTCAGATTCTTTCTGAGCAGATTGCTCTTGAGATTGATCAGGAGATCCTTGAGGACCTCGTTAAGGGTTCGACGGCCGGAGTTCGCTTCTGGTCTCGCAACCCCGGCGATTTCCTTAATCGTACGACTGGCGCTGCCAACTCTTCGCCTGAGTTCACCGGTAACGTGTCTGAGTGGTATGAGACCCTCGTTGAGACTATCAACGATGTCTCCGCTCTGATTCACCGTAAGACTCTGCGTGGTGCTGCTAACTTTGTGGTGTGTTCACCTGAAGTTGCTAACTTGCTTGAGTTCACTGCTGGCTTCCGTGCCAACGTGACTGCTGATAGCGATCGTGGTGACATCGGTGCTGTTAAGGTCGGTTCGCTTTCGAAGAAGTTCGACGTTATGGTCGATCCTTACTTCCCGCGTAACATCATTTTGGTGGGACGTCGTGGTAGTAGTTTCCTCGAGAGTGGTTATGTGTATGCACCCTATGTGCCGCTGCAGACCACACCTACGATCTTCGGTGTTGAAGATTTCGTGCCCCGTAAGGGAGTCATGACTCGATACGCCAAGAAGATGGTTCGCCCGGATATGTATGGCTTAGTTGTCGTTAAGGCTCTGAACGAATAATATAACTGACGTAGGTTAAATTAATGAAAGCCCCGTCTCTTTTGAGGCGGGGCTTTCTATTTAGTAATGGACTAATCGAGGACCTCTTTAATGGCTATACCCAAACTTAACCCCGCATCTACTTCAAACTCTAACGTGTTGCCTGTCACGGGCAGTACAGACAACGTTGTCGCAACGCTACCGTTTGGAATCTATGCCGCATCTACTGCGTTTGTATCCGGCGCCGCAGACCAGGTATCCTATACTTACAAAAAGCTGGGAGGAGATGTCCTCGATATTGAAATGACTGAAGGGAATGTGTATGCGGCCTATGAAGAAGCGGTCTTAGAGTATTCCTATTTGGTAAATCTACATCAAACCAAAAACTCTCTTTCGAACTACCTTGGAGCAGCAACTGCATCGTTCGATCAGGACGGACAGATTATTTCCGGAGACTCACTATCCGGATCCAATGTTGAATTGAAGTATCCTAGGTTTAATTATGGGTACGTCCGTCGTATCTCAGAAGGACTGGCAACGGAAGCTGGATTCGGTGGGCTCACTCCCATTTACTCAGCCTCTATCAAGACAAACGCCGGCACCCAAGATTATGATCTACAGACTTTAATTTCTGGATCCTCCGCCCTTAGTGCTTCAGTTCCTTATTATGGAAAAGTAAAGGATAAAAGGGTAATCATTCGCAAAGTGTTCTTTAGGACACCACGCGCCATGTGGAGATTCTATGGATATTACGGAGGATTCTCCGTTGTTGGAAATATGAGGACTTACGGACAGTATGCAGATGATTCTACGTTCGAGATAATCCCAACATGGCAGAATAAGGCACAGGCCATGGCTTATGAGGATGCCTTATATACGCGCATTTCTCACTATTCTTATGAGATTAAAGACAACTGGCTAAGGATATTCCCAAACCCGGACTCCACAAGTCCCAGGAATTTTTGGATACAGTTTAGTATTGATCAAGAATACGAACCGTGGCAGGAAACCGGCCGCGGCTCAGATGGTGTTTCCGGCATCAATAACCTTAATACAGTACCTTTTAGTAATTTACCGTATGAGAGCATCAACTCTATTGGAAAGCAGTGGATCCGGCGCTTTGGACTAGCGTTAGCTAAGGAGATGCTCGGCCAGATCCGCGGAAAGTTTAGTACCGTTCCTATTCCCGGCGAAAGCGTAACTTTAAATGGGACAGAACTATTAAGCCAGGCCGCCGCCGAACAATCTTCTCTACGTGATGAATTGAAGGCAATACTGGATGAAATAACCTATGACAAGCTGGCAATTACTGACTCCTCTATGCAGGATGCAGCCGAAAAAGTGCTGGTCAATGTTCCCGCCGGCATTTACGTAGGATAGGAAGGGCTCATGTCACGCAGTAAACGTACACAAGCTCAAATTCAAGACAAGAAGGCTCAGGAGTATGATTATGTTGGGAATAAAGAAGTTGCGTCCCACTTGCATGAAATCGAATTGGCTGAGTCGACGTTGGAAACCATTGATGGAGCAATGCTTAACTTTATTAATGAAGATCTTGATCTTTCTGTCTCTCGAAATGATGGATTCGAAAAGGTCCCGGTCTTGTGGGTGAGCGCAGAGCGCGCCTATCAAATTAAACACAACAAAGATCTGAGAGACAGAGAAGAAACACTTGTCCTTCCATTAATTACTATAAATCGGTCTTCGGTTGTTAAAGAACCAGACTTTAGGGGGACAGCCTGGGCGAATATCTACCCTCAACCTGATGCAGCCGGCGGAACTATCACTCTAGCACGCACCATCAATCAAAAGAAGACGGCCGAATTTCAAAATGCGTATGCTAATCGAAAATACGGCACCGAAGGCAACGTCACAAGTAAAATGAAAAACTCCAATAAACGAAACATGTCGACTCAACGCGTTGTATATGAAACTATCACGATGCCGCTACCAGTATGGGTGAAAGTTACTTATGAAATCTCTTTACGCACCGAGTACCAGCAGCAGATGAACACTCTCATCACCCCCTTCTTTACTATTGCTGGCAACTCAAGGATGCCCAAGCGAATTGAAAATGAGGGGCATGCCTATGAGGTCTTCATTGATGGGAGCTTCAGTGATAATGCCAATAAAACCGATCTCGGGATGGCACAGCGCAACTATGAGACCATTATTACCGTAGAGGTCTTAGGATACCTAGTGTCCGCCGGGGAAAATCAGGAAAAACCGAAGATTGTCCGAAGGCAAAACCCCGTCGAATTTAAATTTTCCCGTGAAAGGACAATCGTGGGCGATATACCCCGTAATATTAAAGATGGATTTTTTAAACAATAGTTCTGTTAGGATAGTTTCAGACTATTTAACTTTGAAGAATTAGTTACTTGTGAGGAGACCGTAACACATGTCAGTAAAAAAATATAGGTTCGTATCACCCGGCGTTTTTGTCAACGAGATTGACAACACCCAGATCCCGGCGTCGCCAGCAGGAATGGGACCTCTGCTCATCGGCCGCGCCGAAAAAGGCCCTGCGCTGCGCCCCGTTACCGTAAACTCTTTCGAAGAATTCGTACAGATCTTTGGTACTCCGGCCCCCGGCGGCATCGCCTCCGGACGTGCCGGCGATGTATGGAGAAAAGGCAACGATAAGACCGCAGCCACTTATGGTATGTACGCGGCCCAGGCATATCTCAGAAACAGCTCCCCCATAACGTACATCCGTCTCCTTGGAGCACAGACCACCGCCGACGGCGGACCCGTTGCAGCCAGCGATGGTGAAGCCGGCTGGAACATGAACGCAGCATATGGACTTGTTGTATTTAATAGTGCTTCTAATAATCAGATCACGGGAGCGCTAGCCGCTATTTTCTATACCGACTCTGGTACCACTATCAACTTGAGTGGAAACCTTCAGACTAATCAAGGCGAGTCCGCATCCGGCCCCAGCGGCTCGAGCTATCGTTTCCAGGGCCCCAATGGCGTCGTGGGTAACGTCAACACCGCGAATCAATTTAAGATGGTAATTGAGAACTATAAGGGTACGTCCGATCTTACCACCACCTTTAACTTTACTGACACCGATTCGCGGTACATTCGTAAAGTATTCAACACCAACCCACAGATGACTAATTCGAGCCTCATGGGATCTGGTGAAACAAAGCTTAATTACTTCTTGGGTGAAACATTCGACCGGCATCTTAAGTCTAACATCACAAATGGTACAATGGCCGCGGTTGTGAGGCTTTACAACACAGGCTCTTCACTAGCCGGCTCCGACTTCAATGGTGGTCTAAATGGAGCACAGACACCCCCCATCATTAGTTGCCGCCTCGACCCAACCGACGAGCCGGTCGACCTCTTCACGGTTCATGCTCTCGAAGAGCCGGGCGACTGGACCAACCGAAACCTTAAGATCTCCATTCAGGATATCAAGCGTCCCGGGAACGACCAGGACGATTATGGAACCTTTTCGCTTGTTGTACGACAGCTAAACGATTCAGACAACGTTGTCCGGGTTATCGAGCAGTGGAATCAGTGCGATCTCAATCCTGAGTCGGCCAACTATGTTGCTCGCCGCGTCGGTGATATGTACCGCGAGTGGAACGAGGTTGAGCGCCGATACATTCAGCGTGGTAACTACCCTAGCAACTCTAACTACATTCGTATCCAGGCTGCAAGCATGGTTGATGGTGGATTGGCGAATGCGTCCCTTCTTCCCTTCGGCTTCCGCGGAATGGTCAAGTACGACGACGAAGAGATTAACGGGGCCCGCGGGACTCCTTATTCGACGGGCATGCAACAGGGGAATTGGGTTTCCTCTTCGATCTCCGAGCCGTCGATGGCGGCCATTACGGCTTTCTTCCCTCAAACGTCGGTGTACGTTCCCTTCATACTGGGCGACTCGCCCACCTCCGCCTCTGTTCTTTACCCTGCCCCCGAATTGCGCATCAGCGCATCGAGCGGAGACCTGAGCCATAACACTGACGCATTTTTCGGTTTCCAGACCTCTCAAGGCGCCGGAAGTACAGTTTTTGATCATTCGTCAATTGACCTGTGCCGTCCCCGCGGTGGCGAGATTGGGTCTATGTTCGCGACCGGAGATCAGATGGAACGTTCCGTAATGTTCAGTCTTGACGATGTTTGTGGCAATACCAATGGACTTGGCAACGGCGTCTGGATAAGTGGTTCCCACTCCTCCGCAAGCGCCGCCGCCAGCTTTACGTACCTCAGTGGTGCAGTAAGTGGTGTCCTCGACGCTGGCTTCGATCGTTTCACCGTTCCAATGTACGGCGGCTTCGACGGAGTGAACATTACAGAAATGGATCCGTTCAACAGCAGCACACGCGCCGCATGCATACCCACTACTGCTACTAACCTGACGAGTTACTCTTTCAACACATATAACCGTGTTATTGATGCGATCTCCGACCCTGAGGTTGTTGAAATGAATTTAGCGGCAGCTCCAGGACTTACAAATAGTGGACTTACCACAAAGCTCGTGCGCACTTGCGAAGATCGAGCCGACGCCCTAGCCGTTATTGATCTGCCCTTTGGTTATACACCCCGCGAAAGTTCTGTGGCTAGCAATCCCCGACAGAACACTGAAAGCACCATCCGAAACAACATTAATAATTTGCGGAATCGATCCCTGAATTCTTCTTACGGTTGTACTTTCTATCCATGGGTTCGAGCACGAGACACCATTAACGGTACTTTCGTGTGGGTCCCCCCGTCAGTCGCTGCAATTGGTACATTCTCCAGCTCGCAGCGCAAGACACAGGTTTGGTTTGCACCGGCCGGCTTCAACCGCGGCGGACTTTCTGAAGGCTCCGCCGGTATCCCGATTACGGATGTAGCCCACGCACTGCGACGCAAGGATCGCGACGATCTCTACGCGGCAAACATTAACCCGATTGCCAAGTTCCCTGCAGAGGGTATCGTGATCTTCGGACAGAAGACACTTCAGACTACCCCATCTGCACTGGACCGTATTAATGTTCGACGCCTTATGATCTTCGTGAAGAAGCGCATTTCGCAGATGGCTGCTACAATCTTGTTTGATCCGAACGTTCAAGTCACATGGTCTCGCTTCCTGAGTATGGTTAGACCTTTCTTGTCGAACGTGAAGTCCAACTTCGGTCTTTCGGACTACAAAGTTATCTTGGATGAGACCACTACAACTGCGGAACTGGTTGATCGAAACATCATGTATGCGCAGATTTTCTTGAAGCCGACAAGGGCCATTGAGTTCATCGCGATTGACTTTAATATCACGAGAACGGGCGCGTCGTTCGACGATTAGGAAATAAAAAATTAATCTAGGAGGTTTGTTCCTCCTAGACTATATAATATAAGGTTTAAAAGGAGACTTAATATCATGACATTTTGGAGTCAAGCATCATCGGAGCCGAAAAGACAACATAGATTTTTGCTGGAGTTGCCGCTGCTCGGCGCCGACAATAACACCCCCACGAGCAGAGTTTATCAACGCTATCTAGCAAAGACTGTCAGTAAACCTTCATACACCATAGGGGCGACAGAACACAAGTTCCTTGGTAATACATACCACTACCCGGGCGCCGTTACATGGGACGAAGTATCCTGCACGATTGTTAACGCTGTCGATCCGAACGGTGATGCAATGTTGTATAAAGCTCTTTATCAGTCCGGTTACTATGATCCGCAGGATCAGGAGGCCTTCTTCAACTCCTCGCCTACAGGGAAACCCGGTACTCCTAATAAGGCAAACGCCCTGGCGACCCTTGGTGAAGTAAAGATTATTGAACTTAATGGTGCTGGGTATGCAATTGATGAATGGCAGCTGAACAACGCCTGGATCTCAAGTGTTAAGTTTGGTGATCTAGACTATGCCGGCGAAGAATTACTTAATATTGAGATGACTTTCAGGTATGATTGGGCTACGTTCGGCCTCATCGGCGGTGCCGGCGAGGATGGACAGGCGGGTCTTTACAAGGACAAAGAAGCAATCCGGGCCCCGTCTTTTGGCCTCCAGCAACGCGGCGCGGAATAGCTCGGGTAAACCATAGCGCAGAAGCGCAGAAAGAAGGTGATTTGTGAGTAGAAGGAATAACTTGGAGCGCTCAGGCGCCGCAGACAAAGATGCGGCACCACCTCCAACAGCTGTTACACAGCAAGATGGGGGTGATATATTTTCATTTATAACCCCTACAGAATTTGTTGACCTCCCCAGTCAGGGGCTCCGATATCCAGAGCGACACCCTCTGCATAAGATAGCGACGATTGAAATTCGTCACATGACTGCTAAAGAAGAAGATATTTTAACTTCCGAGTCCTTGATTAAGAAGGGCATTGCTTTGGATAGACTGGTACAAGCAGTTGTCGTTGATAAAAGTATTAAGCCAGAAGATCTGTTGATTGGGGACAAGAATGCTGTCCTAATAGCAGCCCGAATAACTGGTTTTGGATCCCAGTATCATACAAGTCTTACTTGTCCGTCTTGTACAACAATAAACGAAACAACCTTAGACCTGGATGACCTCCAGAGTAAAGAACTCACTGATCTTCCTGAAAATGTTACCGCAACAGAAGAAGGAAATTATGTAATTACGCTTCCCGATTTTAATGATCTAGAAGTGGAAGTCAGATTGCTTACGGGCCATGATGAAAGATTCATTATGAAAAAAAGAGAAAAGCGCCGCAAGCTTAAACTCGCCGACACCAATGTTACAGATCAATTAACGGCCATTATTGCCAGAGTAAACGAGATTACCGACCCCGCATTGCTAGCGCAATTTTCAGAACAGGTTCCAACTCGAGTTTCTCGCGAAATTCGGAACACCTATGAAGAGCTAGTCCCGGACTTGGATATGACGTTTGGCTTTGAGTGCGATAATTGCGGCCACGTGGGTAAGGTGGGTATGCCTATTACGGCGGACTTTTTTTGGCCTGACATCTAAGTACCAAGAAGGTGTTTATGAAGAACTTTTTGTTCTAAAACACCATGGCGGCTGGTCTATTTTCGAGGCATACAACTTGCCTACCCAGCTGCGCAGATGGTTTGTTCAGCGCCTGATAAAAGAGTTCGAAAATCAGAACAAAGAAATGGAAAAAGCATCCAAGGCCAATAGTAGAAAAGGTTAGCTTTATAGAAAGCCGCTCGAAGGAGCGGCTTTTTTTATATTCTACTATTTATTGATGAGGTATATCTAATGGAAAAAATGGTAATAGACTTAAGTGTGGGCTCGACCTCGGGAAACCTAGAGGAAGGCGCAATTACTGCATTTGCAGCTGCCACACAGCAAATGCTTACACGAATGCTCCTTGCGGGCTTTGATGTACCGGTGAGTATACGAGGAACTCAAAAACAAATCGATGCATTTTTCGGCGCGCTAAAGGGAGAAAAGCGTTATATGACCTCATACATGAAGCACGGTCTAGGCGATAACCGCACCATGCAAAACCAGCATACCCTAAACCGTTCCATCGCGGCCTTCGAAAATGAAACTGGCTTAAAGTGGCCATTTAAAAACTAGGGTCGGGTGATGGAGGAAAAGCAACTTCTCGAAGCCATCCTCGCGGAACTTAAAAAATCAACCGCCGGCGACGGCCTCGGCGGCGCCCGCGGCCCTTCGATGGATATCGGCGCGGCCTCACCTCGCTTTGATCAAGGAAAAGCTCAGGCCCAGATCGACTTTGCCAAAGAACACAAGGCAGAGATGGACGCTCAGATCGCTGCGGGAAAAGAGCTCGACTGGGTGCAACGCCAGCAATATGACTCCATCACTGCAATAAGCGAGGCCAACGCGGAAAATGTCGGAGAAGTAAAAGGACTTATAACGAATTATGTAAAGCTGGGCGACGAGATGAAGAAGGGCTCGATGAAAGCCAAAAACGCGACGTCGCAGATGTTCAAGCTCTCTGGCGCAGCCAACACCCTTAACGAGTTAGTCCCCACTACTACGAAACAATGGATGTCTTTTGGTACTGAATTGGTTGAGGGTGCGAGGAGCGGCAAACTTTTTGTAGCCATGGCCGCAAAGCTCATCGGGACAATGATCAATATCGCGGTGGCAACGGATAAGGCGACAGCCAGCTTTGCTGCATACAGCGGCGTAGTAGGCAACGGCAATCATCTCACCAGCAAATACGGGCAAATACTGAGTAAAACGGAGCGCCAAGCTGCAGTCTTCGGTGCCACCCATGCCGATATCGCCGGCGTGCAGCAAGCGATGTTCGGTAATTATCAGAATTATACCAGCTTAAGTGGGGACCAAGCAATCGCGCTTGGAAAACAAACAGCTGCTTTGAAAAAACTCGGCGTCGCAGAGCAGCTCACCACTCAAATTTTCGATACTGCCACAAAATCATTAGGATACAATGACACCGAGCTGGTGGGGCTTACCCAAACTCTACACGACACTGCGGTCAGCATTGGAAAACCAACGGCACAGGTCGCCGCGGATTTCGCTGACGTTTCAAAGAAGCTTGCCTTCCACGGTACTAATGTTGTGGGAATTTTTCAGAACCTAGAGAAGCAATCTAAGGCGACGGGTCTCTCAGTCAGTGACCTAGTGGGAGTTTCAGGGGAAGCTTTTGATACATTTGATGGTGCCGCCGAAAAGGTGGGTCGCCTGAACGCAATACTGGGCGGACCATACCTTAATTCTATTGACATGTTGAATGCTTCTGAAGATGAACGTCTTGAGATGATCAATGCGTCCATGGATGCCAGCGGTCAAATGTTCTCTGAGTTAGGAAAGTACGAGCAGAAAGCAATCGCGTCTGCCCTAGGGGTAGAGGTTGATGTTGCACGTAGAATGTTTGGAAACCTCTCAGCTGCCGAAGAAATTCAAATCAGGAAGCAGGAAGAAGTCGCCGAGACCGCGCGCAAAGCACAAGAAGTAATGGACAAACTAAAGAACGCCTTTTATAGTTTAGTTGTGGCCGTCAACAAACTGTTCGCGCCTTTCACATGGGCAGTCGAGAAATTCTCTCAATTCACTGCATGGCTGAATGAAGGCGACAGCGCAGCCAAGAAGGCATTCAAGTGGATTCTTAATCTCACCGTCCTTTTTGGCGGACTCTGGGGATCGCTGAAGATGGCAGGTAAAGCTATCGCGAAGCCCGCGCAAGCCCTCCGTAAACTAGGCGTGCACATGCGCGTAGCCGGCGAATCCGGGGGCTTTCTTCATAAAACGGGAACGACTATCTTAAAACTTGGTCACCGCCTGGGGTCGATGGGAAGCGCGCTGCTTAAGCCATTTACTTTGATAGGAAAGGCATTTAGGCTGCTGCTTAAGCCGTTTACTTTGGTAGGAAAGGCATTTAGGGGAATTTTCCAGCTTTTTAGAGGAGGGTCGGCCGCCATGTCGGTCTTCATGTTATCCTTGCGCGCCGGCTTGGCCGCGGTTAAGACGGGCTTTGCTAGCTCAGGCGTCGGGATCCCCATATATCTTGCTATTGCTGCGGTCGAAACCCTGATCTTTAGTCTGAACAACTTGTGGGCCATTTTCAAGAGCGTTTTTAAGCTTATCGGAGGGATTGTCTCAGGCGACGGGGCCAAGATATCAGAAGCCTTTAATACCATTATGGAAAATATTGCTGAGATCTTCTATAAGGGTCTCAATGCTCTGACGTTTGGCCTTTTTGGGCTTATTGTTAAATGGGCCGGCGGCAAAGAGAAAATCTTAGAGATATTTAAGTCCCTCGCCACCAACGCTTTCATGCCTCTTATAATAGCCGTGAAAGTTGTGGGGTTGGTCTTCAAGGGGTTGTGGCTTGTTGCGAAGACCGTCTTTGGGGGAATTAAAAAACTTGTTGGCACTGTGATTTCAGCATTCAAGGGTGCCTTTGCACCCGTCATAGAAGCTTTTAAGGGAATCGGTGCCTCATTCGGGAAAGCGTGGGGCACCATCAAGGCGGCAATTCAACCGATTAAAGATGCGTTTGCTTCTATCGGCGCAGCATTCGCAAGCATGTTCGGCGGAGGCGGCGGCGGAGGCGGCTTTTTGGACGCGGTCTTTAGCGGCATAGAAGTGGCTTTTGGTTTTATAATGAAGGTGGTGTTGCTCCCCCTTAAGGCCGTCTTTGGACTTCTTGGTCTCGCCATTAAGGGTTTTGCAATACTGGTTCAAATTGCTCTAACCCCCATTGTATGGCTTTTTAAGGGCATCGGCCTCGCCATAGAAGTCATGGCCAAGATAATTAAATTTGCTCTGTCCCCTGTTGTAGCAATCTTCAAGTTCATCAAGTTCATTATAGAGGGAGTAGCGAAGACGTTCGAGTTCCTCGGCAAGGTGATAATGTCACCAGTTACTTTCATCCAGAAGATGTTCAACATGCTCCCAAAATGGATCGTCAAACGAGCCGTGAGCGTCCTGGGCATCGGTGGAGGTACCAGCGATGCGACTGCCGATGTACCAGGCGAAAAAGTCGACGATGTTATTATTACTGCCAGCGGAAAGCTAATTAAGCCACATCAGAAAGATACCATAATCGCCACCAAGCCAGGCGGAGTCCTGATGAAGAATCAAGAAAAACAACAAGAGGGGTTCAGCCAAATGTCGTCTATGGCCGGGAAGGTATTCGGCGCGAGTCCTCTTGGGATGCTCCTCAAGGCCGGCTCCGGAATGGCTGGAATGGCCGGGAAAGCGCTCGGAGGCGGACCGGACGGTGAACAAGGTCCTCCAAATGTAAAAGTAGATGTTAACGTTAAAATTGGTGAAAAACAATTAACCGACATCATTATAGAGGCGTTATCATCGCCGGAGGCTGGAAAGGCAATATCGCCTTTCTTAAACTAGAGGTATAAATATGTCAGCAATCAACGCAAACCCAAGCGACCCCGCACTCATTGCGGATCCATTTTTTCAAGTTCACATTACGCACTTACCGACAAACAACACCATTAGTTTTAAAGGGTGGGTAACAGAGTTCTCTGATGAGTTCACATCTACCTGGAATTCGGAAACCGTTTATGGACGTATGGATCCATTAGTAACTTTTCAAAATACTGGACGAGCTATTTCCCTTGGCTTCGATCTTCCTGCCGCAGACGGCAACGAGGCTGCAGCTAATCTTGCTAGATTAAATCGTCTCGCACAGTTTTTATATCCGATGTACTCAGAAGGACCCGACCGCACTATACAAAATACGCTACAAGGGGGCCCCCTCATAGGATTGAAGTGGACAAATATGATTGGAAATGCACAAAATGGTGAAAGACTTATTGGGTATTTAGGCGGCTTCACATATCAGCCTGATCTTAACGCCGGCTCATTTTTCTCAACAGGGACCTCCACCGATGTTGTAGACACCACTACCAACGACGACCGCCAAGAAGGCTATGAAACGAGGGATGTCTCGACTTCCTCTGAGCGCGTCCTTATCCCAAAACTGGTGAGTGTAAGCTTGAACTTTACGGTTTTACATACTCATTTAACCGGTTGGTATAAAGGCGGCGGCGGCGCTGGAGGGTATACTTTCGGAAACTCTGATGTAGATGCTAAGTTCCCCAGTGCTCATTTTGTAGTTAATTCTGAAACACAATCCCAGGAGTCTGATATTGGCGGAGGCGACGATGACAGTTATGAAAATGTGGGAGAAATACAGAAGAGTAAAGAGTCTGAGGTTCTTAATAAGGGGGGAGTTAAGTAATGCCAAAAAGATACGATAATCGAAGAATTCTTCTGAATAGGGAGCCTCTCTATGACAACTATTTTGAAGAGCGGCATGTCAAATCGATTCGTCAGTATAACTCTGCAACCATGAGGTACCCCACGGCAGCCGAACTAAGTCGTATCACACAGAAAAAGCATATTTGGGGCACTGGCGATCGTTACTATAAAGTTGCCATTGAAAACTATGGTTCAGCTCAGTATTGGTGGGTGATTGCCTTGTTCAATAAAAAGCCCACGGAAGCTGATATTAAGAATGGCGAAGTAATTTGGATTCCTTTGCCTTTAGAAAATATACTGAGACTGTATAATAAGGTTTAGTATATGTCAGTTGTTAGTTTCAATTGGGGCAACACCGCCTATTATAAAATCGACCAACGCGTGGGCATTATGTCAGCGGACGCCGCGGACGGTGGCTCTGGCATTCCCGCCACCCGAGCCCGGGCAAGACAGTTTGCTCTCTCGGACCTTGCTGGTCTGCGCGCGCCTAACTATCAGGGATCAGCTGACAACATATGGCATCCCGAAGAGCTGGAGATCGTGGAAGAGGACACCGGCGCCTTGGCCCAATCGACCGGCTACTATAATGTTACTTATCGCATCCCTAGGCTAGCTGCTGATGCGGCTTCTCAGCAGCCCCATGTCCTTAATAACGAACTCCGACCTGTGCCGATCCCCGAGCCCACCGGTGCAGACAACAAAGCTGCCATCGTGGCTAACTGCCCTGACCGCGCAGCATTCGCTATTCATGATGGTAAATACAAAGTTACTGTCGTAGTCGACAACGCAGACAGTTCTTCGCATAAGAAGGCGTGGGCAGCCGCATGCCTGCAGATGGCCAACGCCTTCGCTCCGGAACGCGCCCCCGGGAACCACGTGGAAGCTTTCCACGGCGACCCGGAGATTCCGAACGGCACATATGTGGGCACTCCCGGATCCCCCGGAGTCTTTATCGACGCAAACGACAACGCGCTGCTCTCCTCGTTTTCTGCGACCGGGATTCACGGCTTCGACGTCGCCGGCGGATCCTGCCGGTTGCCCGAAACCACAACGGACGGCAAGGGGTGGAGCCAAACAGGAAAGTATATTGCAACCTTCGCGGTTGGAGTGAACAATGTAATAACCGCAAATGTGATACCTGGAGACCCCGCGGCTGCAGCTGCAGGGGAAGACCCAAGCGAGACTGGACCAGCTGGAGAAGACCCAAGCGAGACTGGACCCGCCGGCGAAACCTCTCCGGACGCTCCCCCCTCCGCACCAGCAACTGCCAACCCTGACGCGCCGCCTGGTGTGGAAGAGAGCACAGGCAATTATATAATTACGGTTATAGTGCCGGAGGGTGAAGATCCAAAGGAAGCGGCAAAAGATCAGCTGGCGAAATATGTTACTGACTCCTCCCGTGCCCGGGCCTCTAACATCAACGTTGATGGTACCCTTGAACCGCTGAGTTCCGATCCGGCCGGCGGCAGCGGGGATGTTAACGGGAAAAAAATTCTTATCATGGGTGACAGTCAGTGGCACGGAACCGCGCTGGGTAAAGCCGTCAAGGAGAGCCTCGAGGCTAAAGGCGCCGAGGTTCGAACCTTGTGGAAATATGGCAAGGGAGCCGCAGTCGCTGCCAGCTACTGGGGGATCACAGTCAACAGCAGTACGGGCAACATCAGTGTAAGTTCTAGTGGATTGCTGGGATCCATGCTCAGCAGTTTCAGTCCCGAGATTGTTATTATAGGTTTGGGTGGTAATGATTCGTACGGATGGAACAATAAGAAGGAAAAATATAAAAAAGTATTAGAGGGGTGGATTACTGCCTTTAAGGACGCAGGAGTTGAAGAAGTTCGCTGGCTAGGTCCCTCCTATGCTACCAATCTAATGTCTAACGGACGGTCTTACGATACAATTCGTCAAAAGATCCGTGAACACCAGCAGGAATATCTGACCTCCTCCCCGGTCGCCGGGATACGAACTACTTGGACAGATACGGTCCCCCTCACCAGAGATCTCGAACGTAAAGATGATGGCGTCCACTATGTAAGAGGAGCGGCGGGTTATGAGGCGTGGGGAGAACTTATGACCTCCGAGTCCGGACCCCTCGGAGATTTGATGTCCGGTAGCGCTGCCGGCTCTACCCGCGTTCAATATGCAGTTCCAATCCAAAAGGTACAGGTAACGTCGAAGCCCCCCAAAGGAGGCACCGGATACGAACCACCACCAGCCGCGCCGCCTCCGGATGGCGAAGAGGAAGGCGACGACAGCACGAAGGCACCAGCAGAAATTAATTTAGAGCCCCTCGATTTCCAGTGTGTGTTGATGCAAAACATTCGTCAATTAGCAGCGAAGCATCAGTCTGTAGAATATCTTCATAACAAGCGACTTACTAGTGATAATCCGGGCAACGTGTTGTCTATCATTAATCATGGAAACATGACAGATGAAGTGAGAGAGTTGCTCAGCATGTGTCCCGAAATATATGGATCGCTAACTCCATTTCTTAAGATCTGGCGCGTAGAATATGACGATAAGGGCAACGTATTAAAGAATTCTGATGGAACCCCTAAAGAGAAGGAGTTACGAATTCCTAACTTTGTTTCTGAACATGATGTGGAAGATATTTTGGCCGGCCGACGGAGTAGAATTTCTGGTGCGGGGCTCAAAAGGTTTTCTTGGGAGCTAAAAGGTGTCCAGCCAGCCGAGGTGGATAACAACATCACGGCCAAGTTAGAAATCTATTTCCAATCAGTGGGAGATTTTTTTGGAGGAGCCGAGCAAGCCGGCGGAAACGTTCCTAACTTCTTAGATTTAATAATCAACTCCCCAGCCGTGCGAAAAGTAAAAGATAAAAGCGGCACGGGAAGCCAATCCCCCAGCGGCAAGCCGCGAAAATGCGGAGGCGGCGCAGCTGCCTCTAACCAATATGACGGAGCAAACTTTAGAATTAAAGTGTGTGCCGGGTGGGCTGCCCCGGAAGATATGGAAAGCATGTTCCCCACAATGCCGCCAGCTAAAATTAAGCTTCTGCGGGAAGCCGTCATGGCTTCGCGAGCTTCCTTGTTTTTGCAACAGGTGCGCCACAATATTCAATTTAATGAAAACGGCTCACTACTGTTAAGCATTGACTATCATGCGGCTCTGACCGGCATGCTCCGCGGCACCTCGGCCGATATATTTGCCGACGGCAAGCAAAAGGATGACATTAAAAAGCTTCGCGACGACAAGCGCAACAATGATCAAGAAGCCGCCGATGAAGATACCAGCGACGACAAGAAGAAGGAGCTCGACTCGGATACGGACGATTTGCTGAAAAAGATTGATAAACTTGAACAAGCCGATAAACTACAAAAGTATAGAATGCTTCTCAAAGGACTCTTTGCTAGTGATAAAGTTATGATTTTGGAACTCCCGGCCGCAGAGGTGTATACGAAGGGTATCGATGATATGACTCACGAAGAGAGAGTTAAATTTGCTCGTGAACGGCAGTCTTCGACGTATCTCTCTGGCGAGAAACTCCGAGGAGGCGCCTTCGAATCTTCAACTCTCGATGCCCTCTCCGACGAGGACGACCTCGAGGACGCGGCAAAAAAGGCCGACAAAGCTGGGTCAAAGAAGGCGAAGCAGGCGACGAAGAAAGTCAGAAAAGCGAAGAAGAAGGACACAGTTGAAATTCCGTTTATGTATCTGGGAGATATCCTTGATAATGTAATAAACCAAATTAGAACCAACAACGCCGCCCCCCTTAACTTTGCATTTTTTGTTTCTGAAGTAGAACTAATCGATCCCTTGGTAGCATATCAGGTTAAAGATTTTGCTGACTACGCGGCATGCGGAAACGTAAAAGATACTTATGTCTTAAATGCCATGGAAGCGGCCACTCCCGGTATTACGTTGAAGGGCTCCGAAGGACTCCTATTAGAGATAAATATTGGTGACATTCCTATCTCCTTGGATGCATTCCAGAAGTGGTTTACTGATAAGGTAATTAAAAAGAGTCTTGATCACTACTATTTTTTGAATTTCATCAAGGATATTAGCTCACAGCTTATTTCCAATTCTCTTAAATCTCGCTGTTTCGGTAAAAAATATAAATTTTTTCAACGATTTGATGCACAGCCAATAAACCTAGGCGGCGCCGCCGAGTTGAAGCCGAAGAAGCTTGTCTCGGACAAAAAGTTAGCTAGTTACAAGAGAAAGCTCACGTGCGAATCGTCTGCTGGCGAGAGCCTGCTGTCCATTGTATTGATGTCAACTGATACTAAACCAAAATCTTTACGAGGAGACTTTGAACAAGATTTAGAAAACGGTATTTATCATAACTACATTGGATCTTCGTGCGGACTGGTTAAAAAGATTAATTTTAATCGCGAAGATATGCCTTATATGCGGGAATCTAAAATACAAAAACAGGGCGCCCTAGGTGCTGCTCAGCTGAGAGAATTATATTCTGTGGACGTTGATCTAGTGGGAAACAATCTCTACCGCAACGGGTCTTACATCTATGTCAGCCCTCTTTTGCTGGATACGACCATGGCCGAATTAGAGTTTTTGGGTTTGCATGGATATTATATGGTGACTAGTGTAGGCTCTGAGGTGACCGAGACATCCTTCACCACAAAGATTAAGGCCCTCCACGAAGGGGTGAAATTCCAGACCACCAAGTTGGGGTCGACCACTCAACCAGCCGCAACCCCCGAGCCGTCGGATAATCCAGAAAAAGAAAAGGACGATCAGACCGCGCCCCCGCCGGCGACCACTGGCCCGTCGACTAATCCACCTGAGAGTGAATCGACTCCCCTCGAACAGATTAATGCTGGCTTGAAGGCGGCAGGGAAGCCACCAATCACCAAAGAGCAAGCGAAGGCTCTGCAGGGGCTGCTCTAAAAAGAGGCCGCATCGCTATATATTAATATGACTATAATCTTCAACCCCCGAGACCTCTTCAACCCACAGGGAAGCAATAGTCTTACATCATTGGGGATGTATTATCAGCGCCTTCTGTATAAAGAAGAAATATACCCTGATGATGTGACTGCGCCATTGGACACATGGTACGACAAAATGTTCTATGGACGAGTGGATCATAAGCAGAACACTATAGACCCCAAAGAATCGCGACTCAAAGCCGTCCCTGACTCTAAAGAAGTTTATGCTTTAAATTTTGTGGCGGATGCCTTTAAAGATTTTTCTAATCACATGAAGCAGGCAACAGCCATCGGCATTTGTGCGAAAGATGGCAACACCAGTATTACTAACCTTGTAGCTCACAAGGGGTATGAGCCCTTTGCCCAACTATATAATGAATTTTTAGGAGCCAGCTTTGAGGCATATGTGGGGAGTATCTCCCCGAATACTCCTAAAATTACTGATCTTGCCTCCTTTGCTAAACATTTTATTATTTTCCTTAAAAAAATTGCAGCCAACTTGCCGCTAACTTTGTGCAATTACACTCTTACAAATCATTTTAATACTTTTAATACGGGACTCTCGATTAGCATTGCTTCAAGCTTCGCACCAGGCGAAGACGCGCCAAAGTATACTGATTTTATCAATGATCCCAATTTTCATTTTTACGTCGCAGCTGCAAAAAAGTTTGGTTTTACTGTCAACAAGAATATGCCATGGATTCTGACCGCCGATCTTTTTACTGCCGCCAGCATGAAATATATTTCGCGTTACAAGGGATCGACAGGGGCGCCCATAACTGACCAAACCTTCTTTGATGTATTATATACTAAAGTGTGTTATAAAGATATTCACCGGTTGCGTCTGTTCATTAAAAATAGTTATGAAACCTTTATTGCTTACCATCCGTTTTATGAGGAGCGTGTAACATCTCACCACTGCAATCAGTTGGTGCTCAGCTCACATCGCCGACAACAGTTGTTGCCGGATATTACAACTATACTTACAGACAAATACATGATAGACTTGTATCTCGAATTACGAAGTCTTGAAGCAGGCAATCCTGTTCAAATTACTACCAAGCTAAAGACTGAGTTGGCAAATATATACAGGCTCAAGCCGGACGCATCCCTCACGGGGCTAGAAAACGCTATAGCGTATATTAACATGATATATCGCGATTACATCTACAGCGTGACATACCCTTCCATCAACGAATTTATAAAACTACTTGACAATAACGCCATGGCTGGTACAATATCTACAGTAGCTTCAATTGCGACTGAGCTGTATTAATTAAGGGGGAGAGTATGTTATTTCAGGTGTTGGATTCTAAGTCTGACTGTGTTGGGTATTTTGCCGACAATAGTATAACTTCGACATCCCAGCTCCCAGAGAGTGGCAGCACGTGGGAGTACTCCTCCCATCTTCCCGGTGAACACTACAAGATAGGACGCATCTACAGCCAAGGAGCGACGATTACAGACGTTTGTCCGGAAGATATGAGGGAGGACTGGGAAAAGATCAAGAAGACGCTTAGAGCGTGTCTCAAGTCCTTTAGAACCGCCCGTCTTTCATTGGATGAAAACTGCTTATATGATGCAGTGCCCGAATACTTCCTTTTTCAATACCTGGAGGCCAAGAATAAGATCACACAGCACGTGCTGGACACAATCCCCTGTCCAGCCAATTATGATTTTATGTATAATCTGGTTGAGATGCTCTCGGACATTCGTTCTCGCGAATTGAGTGTAAGTGTTGGACCCATTCGACATCTCCTGAGTTCTGTGCGAGGACTTAACTTCCATCGCACCCTCCAGACCGTGAAACACACGTGTGACTATAACCCATGGGGCACCGTCACGGGCCGCTTGTCCACAAATCCCAATAGCTTTCCTATTCTCACGATGAACAAGGAGTTCCGCGCGTGTATTAAACCAAAGAACGACTGGCTGGTGGAGCTTGACTTTAATGCAGCCGAGTTGAGGGTGTTGCTCGCCCTCGCTGGTGTAGAGCAACCAAAGAACGACATTCATAACTGGAATGTTGAGAACATTTTCGACGGCAAGCTGACCCGGGAAGAAGCCAAAGTGAAAACCTTCGCGTGGCTGTACTCTAGTAAGGAAAACAAGCAGTTAGAGAGTCTTTATAACAAGGATTTAGTACGAAATAAGTACTGGGATGGCTGTAAAATTGAGACAGATTATGGTAGAATAATAGAGAACGTAGACGAGCATCATGCTCTCAATTACGTCGTTCAAAGTACCACGATTGATATGGTGCATGAACAGGCTTACAAAATCTATGAGCTTTTGAAGGGGAGGAAGAGCCATATCGCATTTCTTATTCACGATGCAGTATATATCGACCTCGCCGACGAAGATCGAAATGAGTTGCTGAATTTGCTTGACACGTTCCAGAAGACAAGGTATGATGTATTCAAGGTTAATGTCTCCGCCGGAAGGAACCTCGGAGAAATGAAGGAACTCAAACTATGAAGAAGATCTATCAAAAGTTAATCAGGGATCGTATCCCTGGAGTGATTGCAGACGCAGGCAAGTCCTTTGCCACAAGAAAAGCATCAGAAACAGAGCTGATGGGCTACGCTATGAAGAAGCTTCAAGAGGAAGTGCAAGAATTTATCGAAGAACCCAGCGCAGAAGAGGCTGGCGACATTATGGAGATCTTTCATTTTATCTGCGATAAACTAGAGATCAAAGATCTTACGATTGAGGCCGAGCAGACCGCAAAGCGTGTTTCACGCGGCGGATTCGACAAGGGTCTCATTTTGGAGTGGGTTGAAGAGGAATGAAAGTAGTTGGTCTCGGCAACGCCGGCTGCAAGCTGGCCAAAGCATTTTCTAAATTTCCTCAATATGAGGCGATTAGTATCGATGTTCATAAGGATGCCACAATAACAATTAAAAAAAGAAACTCTCATGAGGAATACGACACACACTTTCCTAATCTAAAGAAGAAGCTACGTTTTTCTAACGAGGATGTGTTGGTGGTTACTGCCGGCGCGGGACAGATATCAGGAGGCATCCTTCGCCTCCTTGAACAACTAAAGAATAATAGAGTGTCATTGTTATACATTCAGTCAGACCTCTCGCTCATCAGCGAGGTCCAGAAGCGCCAAGATAAAATAGTAAAAAATATTTTACAAGAGTATGCTCGTAGTGGCCTCTTAGAAATGATATATCTAATAGATGATCTCCGAGTACAGCAGAGTATAGGAGAAATGTCTATCATTGGATACTATGATACCATCAATCAGGCGATTGTAAACACGCTTCATATGGTAAATATTTTCAAACATAGCGAGCCCATCATAGGCAATTTTATAAATCCATCGGAGATTAGTCGAATTGCTACATTTGGAGTAGCGAACCTGGATGAAGACGGCGCCCAAGAAAATTGGTTTTACCCCTTGACAAACGTTCGTGACATGGTATACTACTATGGTATTAATGAGGAAGACCTAAAGAATGATGGAACGCTTTTTCGGAAGATTACAGACTTCGTGAAGTCCAAAGCGACAAGCGGTGTTAGTGTATCGTACGGAATATATCAGACCACCTATGATCAGAAATATTGTTATTGCATTCAGTATTCATCTGTGGTACAATCATATACAGAACTAGACGATCAAGAGATTAGTTGATCGTACTTTAACCCAACTATAAGGAGATAAAAAATGGGTATTAACTTAGACAAGATGAGAGAAAAGCTCTCGTCACTACGCGGAGAAGGAAACTCCTCAAATGACACATTCTGGCGCCCCGAGGACGGGGACCAGACTATTCGAATCGTTCCGACAGCGGACGGAGACCCTTTCAAGGAAATGTGGTTTCACTACAATGTCGAAAAGGGCGGTTTCCTATGTCCCAAGCGAAACTACAGCGACGAGTGTCCTGTATGTGAGTTCGCCTCACAGTTGTGG
>Ga0209434_1000289_pt1 | contig 25563 bp, 22 predicted proteins | sample ETNvirnome_2_300_FD_184068 | JGI IMG/M metagenome (GOLD analysis project Ga0209434, IMG submission 184068) | Marine viral communities from the Pacific Ocean - ETNP_2_300 (SPAdes) (version 2) | ecosystem: Environmental > Aquatic > Marine > Oceanic | place: Pacific Ocean | collected 2013-06-22
TGTAAGCTTGGAAGGATCTCAAAAATTAACAGAAGAATACGGGCCAGAAGTACTTGAAAAAAGGCAATATGAATTAGAAAAATTTGGTCCTTTGGGAACCATGGCATATACAACCAATTATACACCAGCTTGGGATATTAATTTTTTTTCAGCTCCTTTAACCGGCCCAATTACAATATTAACTGGAAATCATAATTTAAAAATACCACGTCTACAATGTGATATACAATATAAAATAAAAATTTTTGAACTATCTGATGTTCCGGCACTTTTAGATGAAGCAGAAGATCCTGATACTGCGTTAGCAGATCTATCAGATTCGTTAATATCACATGGTGATAATATAACGGAAGATCCTTTTTATAGTAACTTTGCTTCACCAATAACAGAAGATGGCACTTATTTGTCAATAAGAGAGGAACCATTTTTTATTAAAACAATAGAAAATAATACAGAATTTTTAAATGAAAATGTTGATATTGAAATGTATCAACTTTTAGAAAATGGAGAAGAAAAAAGATTATATTTTTCTGAGTCAGGAGACCGAACAGAAGATCCAGAATTTGTAGAATATTATTTTGATATCTTATCTGATTCTGAAATTCCTGATTTTTATTATTGTACGGCCGTAGGACAAGAAAAGCTAGTTGCAACATACACAGATAAGTTCATATTTAATTGTCAAGATCTGATTATTCCCGGGGCAAGCGCAGAAATTTATGATATTCCAGATAATCCTGATGCGGAGCTTTGTGAATAATGGCCTCAAATAATATCAAGACATTAAGCGATTTTATTAAATCCGGACTTCCAAAAGCAAAAATAGAACAAATTTTGCTTGAGACCGGCGCGCCCCCCAATAAGTTTATGAAAGATCCTCATTTTGATTTTCCACCTGGTGAAGGCGGACAATTCATATCTCCAAGTGTGGAAAGTACTGATCAAAGTCTTAAAGTTACTTTAACTTTGTCTATAGAGGGAATTTATAAAAAGAAGAGCAAAACATCCAACAAGCTTCTTTCCTCTTGGTTAAATAAAATTGATTTGATGAGCATGGTTAGGGTTACAGTTTATGAGATTGATGCTCACGCAAATAATCAAATACAAATTATTTTAAATAAAGTGGGTCCTATATTCGCAAGTGATTTTAATAAAATTTGGCAGGTAGACCACGACGCGTCCATGACATTATTCGGCTGGGATTCACCCAGGGTAACATCCATTAATGTTGCAACAGAATTAAATAAATTTGACGCCGCGGAAGGCCGAGAGAAAGAAAAATATTTAGGTACTTTAGCAGACGGAACAACCACATATAATATACCAATTAGGCTAGAGCCTTATATATATGAAAATAAAAATCCTTCACACTTGGGATTTTTTGTTATAACTAGTATTGATCCCGAGGCCGTAATAGATCATTTAGCTTCTTCACTTGGTGAAGTTACCATCACAAGTGATATTCAAGATACTTTAAATGAACTAGCTGCCGATCCCTCTTCAATCGGAATAACTTCTGATATTATTTTTCGAAATGGTGTATTAAGTAATAATAGTTATTTACTTCAACGTGCTGATAATAATGAATTTTGGTTTGGTGATTATCATGCGATGTATTTATCAGATGGTGAAACCCTTGCTCATCTTATGACCGGTTTAACACATGGAGATTCCTCTATAGCAGCTGCCGATCGCGATGTTGTCTTAAGGCCCCTTCTGTTGCCCAGCATGAAAATTGTTGATTTAAGAGATGATGAAGAAATTGAAAAAGTTTTTCTAAAAGATCTCTATCAGCTGGAAGATAAATATGATGTCTTAGGCAAAGCTCATAGGCAGCCAAGAATAACAGATTCTAGTATTGGCCTCGAATCAAAAGAAGCATATACTTTTAGTTTTATGTCGCGTTTAAATGACGGCGGCGCCGGCTATTTTATTGCGTTCGATAAATCTAAAATATTATTTAATAATTCTTTGTTTAAAACAATTGCTAAAAATATAAAAGATACTGTGGCCTGGATCCAGATCCAAATGGCAATAGATCCTGCTAGTGTTGCTTCTGAAAATGCGACGATAAGAAATATAATTAAGGAAGTGCTAGACTTATCTAAAATAGTAGAAATTAATGTTTTTCGGAAGAGAGTTAGCTTAAATGAAACTGGTGAAAACAAATTAGGCACACGCGTTGAAGATCAAAATAGCTATATAAATTTTGTTCTTGATGCTGATATAGAAAACTCTTATGAAGATGCTATACCGATACAAATAGCCAGATATTCAGAAACAGACAGCTCTTCTAATATAAAAAAAATAAGTAATTTAAATTTTTCTAATGATGAAATTTTGGAAAAATCATTTTTATTTCTATCTTTTAAGGACCAATCTCTTGTTAACAAATACAAAGGACAATATCAATATTATGTTGAACTGGTGATGGAGGATGGAATTAAAAAATATCTTCAACAAAGATTAGCAGACTTGTATCGTAATCGTGAATTTATAAATAGTTATATTAGTTTTATTAATAGTAATTTACCAAGATATTATAATGATTTAACTGATCAATTTAATGTTAGTGCGATTGAAAGCGATTGGATATATGTGGCCGGCACCGGGTGGATGCAGGGCGGCGCCACTGCCTGGTATACTCACGAGTGGGAGGCGGCCCTCGCGTTACAAAACATATTTATGTTGTTTGATTTTAATGCTAGTGGTATGAGCACTCTAGCAAATAAACTTTTCCTTATTGCTAGCCCTCAGCTTGGCAACTATCAGGGTTTGCTTAAATATGCAAAAGTTTATGATACATTCATACAAAAATTTCAAAAAATATCTGGTATAAAAAAAGATATCCTTAATTTTACACAAACAACAATTGTTGACGACAAAACAGAAATAGTTTTTGATACAATTAAAGCATCGGAAGGCTCTATTTCTTCTTTGGATGATGCATCTGGTGTATATTCAAAATCTTCTTCTGGAATGCATGATACAATTACTTTGAGCGAGAATATACCTCACATAGTCGACTTGGAGAGTTTTAATAAAACTGGATATGAATATATTTTTTCAAGCGCACAATCTCAAACCGGCACCGGACTTCGCGAATTAAGTTCTCAGCAGTTTGAAAACCGTGCAGTTGGCGAAATTGATAAATATTTTAATCGTTCAAGTGATAAATTTAGCGATGCCGATGGAACATTTGCGGTTTCTCTTTATAGAACATCATACTTCACGCCTTTATTTACATTGTTGGAGGATGAAGAACTTAGAACCGATTATGATGCTGATGGACCTTTACTCCCATATCAGAAAAAATATAATACATATAAGAATATTATTTTAGATATAATAAAATTTTATATTTCAAAGTATAATCAAAAATCGGCCGAGGGCGTAGAAGTTTTAGATCAAATTAGAAAATTATTAACTATAGTTTCTCATTATGGAGTTTTGTTTTCGAATGATATACAAAAGCAACTAGGATATTTAAATGATGCTATCGCGATTAGTAATCCTGGCGCCAATATGGATGATTTTGTAGATTCTTCGGAAAAAGACAATACACAACAGCAGACATCGCCGCTCTCCACCACTGGTCTTGCAACGCCTATCGACATTGACGAGGCACAAGATTATTATGAAGAAAACGTTGTGCCCCCAACTGGAGGTCTAATGCCACAAGTTGGCTTTGATATCAACCTAACTGATGAGATGGATTCTTTATTATTTGGTATTTTGAATGAAATTATTTTAGAAAATAATAAAGAATTAACGATTTATTCATTAACGTCTGAAGAAGCCGGCGCGCTGACCATGCCGATGGTAAAGCAGCGGGCCAGTGGCATAAAATCATTATTTATTGATCAATCCCTTATCGGCCAGTCCGATCTCTTGAAACCCGCGCTGCGAAATAATGGTCTACAAGTTGAAAAAGATGTTTTCGAAGAATCTTCTTTGAGTCTAGAAACCTTTGGGTGGTGGTGGTTCAACTATTCAAATCTTGTTGAGGTAAAATATTTAGTAAATTTAGATAAATTATTTAATCCTGTTTGGGCTCGCTTAACGGCGGATATTTTTACTCAAGTTGCATCAGCGGGCAAGGCGCTCGTATGTAAACTTGATCGTATACAAGATCGTCTATACGGCGTATATAATAATAAATTTTTAGAGCTGCCACTTTTTAATAAATATTTTATTATTAATCCAATGGTTTTTGTTTCACCGCCAACAACTATTGATGATGTGGAATTTACCACACCACCAATGCCCCCCATGGGCTCTGGCGGCAGAAAAGAAACCATTCTGGGAATTCTTCCTGATTTGTTTAAACATCTTGTACTCAGTACCCCAGAGGATAAAATAGGCGGCCACGACAACGAGGCAGATCCAATTATTAAATTTAATATCACCGCCATGGGTACACTCATAGAATCTGAATCTAACAGTGCTGGTACTCCAGGAACTACATGGCAATGGTCTTGGCCAACGACCGCTGTCGGCAGTGTGGCCACTTCAGGAGTTAGTGGAATTGGCACCCCTGGTGGTACTTCAGGTTTAGGAACGCCCTCTGTCGGCTCCGATGGTCTCCCCGAGGCACCTGATATGGGCGACATGGGCGACGATGGCGGTGATAAAGACCCCGATATTGGTGGTAATTACTTTTAAATTATGAAACAATTCTATATATTTATGATAAGGTATAAATAATGTCAAGTGACGGCACAGATAATGCAGCTTCTCCACCCGGCGGTTCAGCCCCGCAGGATGGACCCGCCTTTGTAGGGAATACAACTTTATTTGTTGATACTCAAGAAACTCAAAGGCCGGCCTATAAACTAGGCCTTCCTCCATGGAATGTTCCTTATAAGGATTTTGATTTTGAAGACATCGTCGCCGAACTGGGAGCAACCCCTCAAGATGCAGGCCCTACGCAATTTGATTTTTTGCGCTATAACTTAGGAAAGTTTTTTTACCGGATACCGGAGGAATGTAGTGATCCAGATTCTTTATGCTACAATCCGGATAATCCAGTAGTAGGAGATCCTGTTTTTGTTAATCCTTTAAATCACGTCCAGGGTCAAGATTTGGAACTTACTCATGAAAAACTGAACCCTGGAGTGTATAGCAATAATATTGGTTCTAGTTTTTTTCCATCTACTACTGCTCAATATGAACATCTTCATACAAACTTAGTATTTCGTGATAATACAATTATTCAAGTATATTTTATGTCTCTTGAGTACATCGACTCGGTCACCAACGGCACCGGGCGCATGTACTTGCTAGGAGGTCCAGATGACATTTGGCCTTCAGAAAATCAGATTAGTATGGACTCGTCTGACGATTGGAGAGGCTTTATCTATAGTATGACATCCCCAGGTCTTTTGGGTATTCCTGGTACATCATTGGCAGCATTTCAAGGCTTGGGCGTAGCTCCTCTCCCCCTTCATTCTGCAGAGGCTGGTGACGAGGTTAAGGACGCGACTCCGCCAGGAAATTTACATGATCATGCTTTTGTTTTTAATTCTCCTGCGGCATCAAGTTTACAAGATTCAGCAGCGAATATTAGAGTTTTATTTGCAAATATAAAACCAGTTTATAACTTTTCCCAACCAGAATATGAAGCTGGAACTTTTGGCTTTGACAAGACCTACGTAGCGTTTTCATCTCTTGCCGGCGACGAAGACATGCCTATGGAGCATGTTGAATTATATCTACCCAATTTCAATGTTGTGTTGTCAGAAAGAGAAAATAGTTGGAATCCGGAAAACAACGACTTCACCGACGCCATGGCGGATACTTTTGGCTGGATACATACAACAATGATGGGCCGTCTTCCTTATAATATACTGAGGCCGCTTGCTACAACAGATAATGCCACGGGTTATACAGAAATTGTTGGTGTATCTGGAAATGAATATTTAAACGAATGGATAAGGGTCTTTAAAGAGGAACAATATAATCTTCTCGAGGTCATCGACGGCAACGGTATCATGTATAGACAGGCCGTCCACAAATTTAAAAATATTATATTTCCTCTTGAGGCTATAAAAAATGAAAATATTAATACATTCAAAGCATCTTTTCCGTTTTATAATGAAATAAGATTCAATACTGATGTTAACACAAAGGTGGCCGATATTCTTCATGCCGCTAATTTATTTTTACCTTTAGTGTCTGATTATATTGCCTTTACTGATCCAGATATATCTCACTCACAGCCGTCACCCAGTAGCGGCCTCGAAGACGTAGCCATGGAATCTACTCCTTCCCTCACTACATCTCTAACTGCTTATGAACAACAAATAACAGCAGAAGGCCTACAAAGTACCAACTATGAGGCACTTGAAACTCAAAATTTTCCGTTAAATGAAAATGGAGTTGATGTAAACCAATATTATTTTAATAATTATGCTATAGGAATAAAAAATCTCCACGTAGGTAGCAATTTAGTACAGAATATAAAAAACGCAGAGCCGCATTTAATATCTGTAGGATCAGAAACGTTCTCTGATTCGGAAATTGAATTTCTTGCTGAAAATCCTCTAGTACAATTAATTTATAAAAGCATGTTTCAATCATTATATATTGATTTTATTAAAAAAAATAAGCGCCTATACAGCGATATTGTAAGTGGAAAAACCTGTTATAATGAAACACTCTTTTATAAGATAAAGAAGAAAGATGCCGACGGCAATTTAATTCAAACTTTTTATGTATTGAATGATTCTCAGCTAGACGAAGCAACGCTGATTGATACACAAATTATATATTCTAAAAAATATTCGTATCAAATTTTTGCGATTCAATTGGTGGTTGGAAATAGGTATAAATATGAATCGGATCGTTTTGCCAGCGTCGACGCTCTGGCCATCTCCAATGGCTATATACGGTGGCGAACTGATATAGAAGTAACAGATGATGCCTCTGTTATGCTTTTTGAGGTTCCTTATACAAGTCCGAAGACAGTGTACACACAAGAATTACCTCCCACTCCTCCAGATGTTAATTTCATCCCATATCGACACAAAGATAATCAAGTTATGATTTCATTAAATTCTAGCATGGATGATTACTATGATGATTATATTCCAATTTTTCCGGAGGATATTGAGAAAATACAAAATGCTGAAATTGGACAATCAGGAAAAGTTCACTTTAAATCGGAAGGAGATATAACCGGTTTTGATATGTTTAGAATATCTGAAATTGATTTCCCCAATGGTCCATCAAGTTATCTGGATTTTGGCATTACCGGTGTTGGCAAAAAAGTTACTTTGTCTATGGCCAATGGTGCTCCATCGTATATAGATGATATAAATCCGGGTATAAAATATTGGTATGCATTTCGAACCAATGATAAAAAACATGGACTTAGTCTTACTCAATCCGAGAACGCGGCCGTCGGCCCAATTTATAAATATTCAAACGCTCCTGATTTTTCAAATCCAACAAATATTTTTGAAATTCAAACAATCAATAATGACGGCGCCATCTACTTCACAATGAGAACTTATGATATAAGTTTTTTTGATAAGCAAAAACAAATTGCTGATCGAATACTGACAAAATCATTTAGAAAATATTTAATGATAAAGCCAAGTCTAGAGCAGGCCTTTATCAATGATGATCCTGAAATGGGAGGTATTGATTTTGAAGCGCCGCCGATTAAATCGTCGATAAAAGATTATATAGAAGATCTCAACGATGATGCGAGTTTTATTCCTTTGGGAACAAAAGAGCATAGTATATTTGGTTTTGATCCAAATTCTGAAAATGAATATAATCAGTTTAGAGTACGATTAGTATCACGAAAAACCGGACGTAAACTTGATATTAATTTAAGATTTAAAAAACCGGCATTAGAAAAATAGTCGATATTAAACAAAAAGACTATTTAAAGTAGTAGACTATTTATGGTAAAATCATTTATAATTTGGAGAACTTAAATGGGATTTTTAGATAACTCAGGCGATATTATACTAGACGCCGTTTTAACAGACCTCGGTCGCGAACGTTTAGCTAGAGGTGATGGATCTTTCAAGATTACAAAATTTGCTGCCGCCGACGACGAAATTGATTATGGCAAATATGATAAAAATCATGCGTCCGGATCAGCTTATTATGATTTAGATATTTTGACAACGCCCGTCTTGGAGGCGTTTACAAATAATATTGGATCTTGCAAGCATAAATTAATGACAATTCCGAGAAATAATTTACTTTATTTGCCAGTAATTAAATTGGTGAACAGCGCTTTTCTGCCTGCTTCTCTAGCTTTCACTGGTGGCTCTTCTCCGTTTTCAGATTCTTCGACTGGAATGTATGTGATTTCTGTTGATCAAGATACGAGCGATGTTACTAGAACTGATAGTGATCCCGTGTTACAACCTCTAACTAGCATTCCAGGAATAATAAAGGGTGATGGAATTTCTGCTGGTGCCGGCGTCGGAGGGAATGGAACATTAATAGCGTTAGATCAAGGACTAGATACGGCCAAGATTCCAAACACATTTTCCTTGGATGCTGACTTGATTGAAAATCAATATATGATTGAAATTGATGATCGCCTAGGAAAGATAACAACCCCGGGCCCAGCATCTAATCAAGACAATACAGCAATGCAATTGGTAGGACAGAATTTTGTGGATGATGATAGAATAGCCAGCTATTATGTTTCAAAAAATACCAACGGTGCTTTATTTGATTCGTCTTATGGTACTGTAGTCGGTACTGGCGGCGGCCCAACTTCCGTTATCGCCGGCCCTCGTGGAAACCGTTTGTGGTTCGCAATTCGAGCTTCTTTGGAATTAAATACCAGTGAAAGTTTATTTGATCGACTTGGAGGTACTGTAACGATGAGTAATACAACATCCAGTCCAACTTTCAAGTATATTGATTCTACAGTAAGAATTACTGGCATAACAACTGGATATAGAGTCGATGTTCCAGTTCGCTTTCTCAAGAAAGTTTAATATAATAGGATATAAAAATGGCAAGCACTTTTAAAACATTTCTAAATAACGATAGAACAACAACAAGAACGTTGCTTCATGAAGCAATTCCCATTACAGGTACAATATTATCAGGTACTTATGGTTTAGGCGTGTTTGGTGTGGGAGCAGAAGGTAATATTAAAAATTATTCTCATGGTATGTTCCAATCAGTGTATGATTATCCATATTTAAGTTCGTCAGCCAATCATATTCTTGATTTAGCAGTTGGCTATTCTTCAGCCTCATCATTATCGGGCGGCGCAAGTCAAGATGCCACACAAAGAAAAAATAAGATTAATATATATAACCAAATGGCTCAAGTTTTAGTAGGCCACGATGTTAATGGCAATATTCAAAGATTCGATATTGACGGTAATTTAGCCGATGGCACTGGTAAAATGAATGAAGTTATATTTATTAATTTTGCTCGCCTTCTCAACAAAGACGAGATTAAAAAAGGATCCTTTTACTTAGATTTAGGCTTGGCTTCTGTTTTTTCTGGCTCCGATGTGTCAATGGCGGCTCAAGTTAGATTAAATGATTCTTCCGGATCAGATGGATATTTTGTAAACTCTCCAACTGGTGATTATGGTGTGCTATATGCTTCTAATCTGGTTGGCTCACCGATCGATACAGCGGCTCCAATAAAAACTACAGATTCTGCTGGCTTAATTTATTATCAAGCCGGCATCGCTGTTATAACGGCTTCAATATTCCTGAGTGGTTCTAGCTTAGGTGTTTCTGGATCTGCTTTAACACCTGTTATTTCAGAAATTAATATGGATTCGGCCGGCTTAAACATAAACAATGCATTAACTGCTTCTACTATTTCTGGAAATTGCGACAATATCAGACACAGAATTGAAAGTATTCAATTTAATAATACAACAGAATTAAATTCAACAATTTATTTCTGTCGACTCAATAATAACGAATTTAATTATAGTTCAAATCCAACCTATTTGTCTGCTAGCCAAATTGTTACAAAAACATTTTCAACTGATTTGCCGGTCTCATATTTAACAACCGTAGGATTATATTCCGCAGATAATGAATTATTGGCAACCGCCAAGCTTTCTGAACCGTTGCGTAAAGATCCGTCAAATGAGGTTACAGTTAGAGTTAGATTAGACTATTAAGGTATTCAAAGAATGCCTTATTATAAATTTAAAAAAAGTGATTTATTAACCAATACAATTGAATTAAATCCATATTGTAGTTTTTTTATTTATGGTCCAACTGCTTATTATAATAATCTAGATCAATCAATTGTAAATTCTAATACGCCTGCTGGAAATATCAGCTTATATGAATTAAACGTTAATCGAGCAACAGATAATTTAATTTATCCTTTCTTGCCGAAAGGTTCTTCGCTTGAGATGTTCCGAACAATTAGTACTAGTGAGTTCGCAGTACTTGATTCCGGAACATTATTAATTGGCAGCTATCCCTTAACAGCAACGATACAAACAGCGGTTCATGACACTGATTCGACTAGATCACAAATTGATGCGCTAAAGAATGTTTTAGATTATTATAAGAACTATAGCGCTCATTATGCTTTTTCTTCATCGCTGGGAGATAAAGGAACACAAAGGTTGACTTTGGTTGACTTTCCATCGATTTTCTACGGAAGCAGTATCAAGAAAGGAACTGTTGATTTGCGTTTTTATGTATCTGGTACTCTTCAGGGCAAGTTAACAGATAAAAATAGAAATGGTGAATTGATTCAGTCATCAGGCTCGATCTCTTCTAATGATGATAAAGTGGCCGGCGTGGTCCTTTATAATGAAGGGCTTATCATCTTAACGGGATCATGGGATCTTAATGCCGCACATGTAGAGAAATACGTATCAGATGGTGGATCTACGATTGCGCCCAGGTGGAATGCGTACGCACGCAAAACATATCTAACTATTTCATCAAGCTATAGTTTGGATGTACAGGGTGTTCAAAAAACAAATATGATTACGATGTTCGCACATGCACAACCCGGCTTGTTAAATTATTCACCAAATCCAACGTATGCACAAAAAAGCGGCTCAACAGCTAGTGACAGCTCAACAACTTATGTAACATCTTCAGGAAAATATTCTGAAATTTCAAATATAGAATTGATTAATACAGTTAGCAGCTCATTCAGTGGTTACAATGAAACATTTAAAAAACAAACATTCATATCGAAAATAGGAATCTTTGATAAAAATAAAAATTTGATTGCCATAGCCAAACTTGCTACACCGGTTCGAAAACAAGAAGGTGATGATTATACATTTAAACTTAAGCTAGATTATTGATATAATTAAAGAATGATTTTAGGTTTAGATATTAGCACGAGCATAACTGGCGTAACAGTTATCGACAATGACGGAAAAGTTGTTTTTAATGAGGCTTGGGACTTTCGAAACAAAAAATATTTTCCAACACTTTTTCACAAAGGTCGCGAAATCAAAGAATTACTTAGACAGATTGATGATGAATTTAATATTTCTTCAGTTTTTATAGAACAATCACTTCAATCATTTCGATCTGGATTTTCATCGGCAAAGACATTATCTACATTATCTCGTTTTAACGGCATTGTTTCGTGGCTATGTTATGAAGTGTTTGAATTACAACCAGAATATGTTGCTGCGACGTCCGCAAGAAAAAAATGTGGCATCAAAATCCCAAAAGGTGTCAAAGCAAAACAAGTTGTTATACAATATATTCTTGACAATGTGCCATCTGTTCTTATAGAATATACTAAGCACGGTAATCCAAAACCGCACTGTTTTGATAAAGCAGATAGTTGGGTGATTGCAAAAGCAGGGTATTTATGTCAGATGGAAAAAAGCGCGTAATTTTAAGAAATGTTTTAGGTTATTATCATCAAGCTGGAAATGAACTTCTATTTGCTTGTCCAAAATGTGATCATCACAAAAATAAACTTTCAGTTAATATTGAGCGCGATGTATTCAAATGTTGGGTTTGCGAATATGCCGGCCATTCAGTCTATCGTTTAATTCGTCGTTATGGAAATTACGAACAGCGCAAAGAATGGGCTCAGTTTACACAACAAATTGATATTTCAACTTTTACAGAAGCTTTGCTACAAGATGATAAAATCGTTGAAGAAGAGCAGACTCTTGATTTACCAAAAGAATTTGTATCTCTCGCAAATAAAAATCTTCCAAAGACTTCTTTGTATCCTTTAAATTATTTGGAAAGTCGCGACGTCTATAAACAAGATATTATTAAATGGAAAATTGGATATTGTGACGACGGCGAATTTGGATCTCGCGTCATTGTTCCTTCTTTTGGCTTGGCCGGAAAAGCAAATTTCTTTATTGCCAGAAGCTATGGAGATGATTGGAGAAAATATAAAAATCCACAAGCCAGCAAAGATATCATTTTCAATGAGTTGTATCTTGACTTCGACGAAGATCTGATTTTGGTCGAGGGCGTTTTCGATGCGATCAAAGCAGGAGATAATGCTGTTCCAATTCTTGGTTCAACTTTGAGGGAACATTCAAAATTATTCCAAGAGATTGTGAAAAACGATACGCCAGTTTATATTGCTTTGGATCCAGATGTCGATAGAAAAACCTTAAAGATTATAAAACTTTTGCTGGAATATGATATTGAAGTTCACAAAGTTGATATTTTACCCTATAATGATGTAGGAGAAATGTCGAGGGAACAATTCTTAAAGAGAAAAGAAGAGGCAACGTTTATCAAATCTTATGACTATTTAATTAATGAACTTATAAGTTTATGAGAGGCGAAATACATGTCCGAGATGAAACTAATAATGGAGAATTGGCGCGCCGGCCAAAAAAGATTTTTGAGCGAAGGCAGAGTAGAAGACTTTATAAGAAGCCAAAATATAGAGACCTATGGGGATTTGGTGGATTTTATGAAAGAGATCCAATCTGGCGCAAGAGGCAAAGAAGGCCTTAAAGCAATTGCTGATTGGGCCAGCGACGTAGCAGGAAAAGGTCTTGTTATGCACATGGTTAATACATATGTTCGCAAAAAGCCCCCCAAGCCGCAAGATATTTTAAAATTATTTAAAGTAGATCCAGAATTAGCAGCAATTGTTGACAACAATGTAGAAACTGCATTTGTCCAACATTTTATGAAGGTCGTCGATAGCGCGCCAGAATTTCGAAATATCCGCTTAGATGAACCCGGCGGCTTTGATATGAACTCTATGCTGAAAAAATGGTTAGCAACCACCTATAAAGGTAGAAGTGTTGTGCTCCCGGGAGATGTGCCGCGCCGCCGGAGATCTGGGTCTTAAATGGAAACAACGAAAAATAATTACGGGGGTGAACTGGTATCGACTGAATATTGAAAATATAATGTGCAAGGCTGTGTGAGTGTGGCACAGTAAAAACACTCAAACTTTAAAACGCCAACGATAACGTTGACTTTGAATACGCCCTAGCGGCGTAATCACGGGGTCGCAGTCGCCTTGTTAACCAAGACTGCAAAAAGAGTTTCCAATTTCTCTAAAGAATTGGTGGTACGCGTCGCGCTTTTAGTTTGTCAGAGTTCATAAACTGACTAACCTTGTGAACGACAATATATTGGAAATATTTAGGACCCGGGTTCGACTCCCGGCACTTCCACCAACTACTTAATATTAGAGGATTAATATGAAGATTACAAAGCAACGATTAAGAGAGATTATTAAAGAGGAATTTTCGGCAGTACTAAAAGAAATTTCTCCAGAAGACGCAGCATGGTGGGAAAAAGAAGCTTCTATGGCAGCTGCAGAAACAGATCCTTGTGGCGTACCGCCTGGCGATGATCAGGGTCTCTGGATATGGGCAGAGTGCAAGTGTCGTAGTGTAGGCCGCAATCGTAAAGATCCGGCATATCTTAAATGTATGGAAGATCACGGAGTTTTTGGCCTATGAAAATTACAAAAGAACAATTAAAACAAATTATTAAAGAAGAGTTAAGTATGACTGAAGAATGGGTCAAAGATATATCATCAGATGCTTTTCACCACCGCCAAGGAAAAGGTGGGCCACCCGATCCTTTGGACAAAGTTGTTGATGATTCTAGAAGTCGGGCGCGAAGCTCACATGACGACTTCATTCGATCGGGTAAAATAAAACTTATCGATCAACTAATCGGCCGTTCAACGCGTTCTGATCTGGATCGAGCAGAGGCACTTCGTGATATGGCTGATGAACTAGAAGAGCAGCATCATGATGCAGCCGCAGATTTAGGCGTATAAAGGAGACATATGCCATGAAAGTCACAAAACAACGATTAAAACAGATCATTAAAGAAGAGTTAGATAAAAATTATCATCTAGGGAAATATCAGCCTGGATATCCAACTATTTTAAGTATTAAATTTCGTAACTTGAAAGATGTTGGAGAAAACATGCCAGGTGGGGTTAACCCAAAAGAAATAGATAGAATCATACGCGCCGCGGCTGAGGAGTGGGACTTGGCTCATCTGATTGGTAATATTAAAGCTGATGACACGCTTGGCGGCGGATATCGCGATCCATCCAGATCTAAATATCGCGTCTTTCTTGAATTCGAGAGTGAGTGGGAAAAAGAAGATTTTGAGGAACATTTAAAACAAATTATGCAGCAAGTAAATGATGAAGTTAAAGAATATGAAATGAAATTAAGGCAACATTCTTTAAGAGACGTTACGACTGGAAATCTCTTCGAAAACAAAATAAAAATTACAAAAGAACAATTAAAACAAATTATTAAAGAAGAGCTAGCGTTGGTTAAAGAAGGCGAGTGGATGTCTCTAGATCCGCATCACAGTCCAGGTACAGATTGGAAGAAGGGACGCCCAGAATATGAAGGCCCCACTGCTGAAGAGGAAACTCATCGAAATAGGGTTCAGCAAGGTTCCGAGGTTTTAAGCTCTAAGATGGCCTCTTTGGTTAGTGATGCATATAAATTGGCTGATGATATGGGCAGAGACGAGGCAAGAAAGATGTTTATAGCCGCTGGAGAAGAACTTCAAACTATGACTTCGCCATCAGATAATCCTGCTACAAAACTTGTAATTGAACAGCTTAAATTTTTGCTTCAACCTGGTGTTCTTATGACAGAAATTGGTCAAGCGATGACAGCTTTTGATGAATAGGAGAATAATATGAAGATTACTAAACAAAAATTAAATCAAATTATTAATGAAGAAATTCAGCGATATCATATTTTAGAAGAAGCAAATCGTACTGTTTTGATTGAAAATAATAATCCAAATTTAAAAAAACTTTTGAAAGAACGTTTTGAAAAATTAGGTGAATATTATTTTGAAGCTATCAACAATGATGATAAAGGGTTGGCAAAAACTCTACAACAAGAGATGAATAAAATTTTTGAGGATTTAACAACGTAATGGGATAGTAGTAGAATTAATTTTTTATGCGTCAACATTTGCTTTGGGCTTGTTGTATGCTAATTTATTAGAATGGATTTTACATAGATATGCTTTACACGGTTTAGGCAAAAATAAAAAAAGCAGCTGGTCTTCGCACTGGCACACACATCATAAGAAATCCAGACAAAATGATTTTTATGATGACGATTACAAGAAGAAGGGATGGAACGAATCAACAAGCAGAGAGAAAAGTGGTTTGATATTTTTAGCAATATTACACTTACCTACCCTCTTTGTCTCAGTTGTTTTTTATGCTGGAGTTTTAGCCGGTGCTTTTAGGTATTATTATGTTCACAAGAAATCTCATCTAGATCCAGAATGGGCAAAGGAAAAAGTACCCTGGCACCACGATCATCATATGGGAAAAGATCAAGATGCCAATTGGGGAATTACAACAGAGTGGGTTGATCGAGTCGTCGGCACGCGAGTTAAATATCAAGATAGAAAACCGAGCCATCCGTTCATTATATCGCGATCGAATTCCCTTGACAAAGACGATAAGCGTTAGTATAATAGATTTGTATAAGTGGAGTTTATATGCGTTTTGCGCACATATCGGATACTCATATCCGAAATTTAAAATATCATAAAGAATATAGAGAGGTTTTTAGCCAATTATATAAAAGCCTTCGAAAACAAAAGCCAGATTATATAATTCACTGTGGAGATATCGCACATACGAAGACTCAAATTAGTCCCGAGTATGTTCAAATGTGTTCTGATTTCCTCAAGAATCTAGCAGATATAGCACCAACATATGTTATTCTCGGTAATCACGATGGCAACCTACGGAACTCAAGCCGCCAGGACGCTCTTACTCCTATCGTAAACGCATTACAACATCAGAGCCTATACCTACTACGAAATTCGGGAGAGATGCCTTTAAGGGATAATTTCTCGCTGAATGTGTTGTCTGTATTTGATGAAGACAATTGGCAGGATCCGTCTGATTCAAATCGTATAAACATTGCTTTATATCATGGATCAATCTCAAATTGTCAAACAGACTTGGGGTGGACAATGGAAAGGGGGGAAAATGATCTTGGCATTTTTAATAATTTTGACTATGGTTTTCTTGGGGACATACACAAAACCAATCAAATCTTGGACAAAGAAGGAAAGATACGTTATCCTGGCTCGACGATCCAACAGAATCACGGAGAAACAAGCGACAAAGGATATTTGATTTGGGATATTAAAGATAAAGAGAACTTTACTTGTGAGCATTTTGTTTTAAAAAATCCAAAACCTTTTATTACAATTCAATTGACGCCTCGCGGAAGAATTTCAAAGAAAGTTAAAGTTCAAAAAGGGGCGCGCCTCCGTCTCGTATCTGAAAATCATTTGCCGTTGGACATAATTCGTCGCGCAATTGATGTTGCAAAAACGCGCTTCAAACCAGAGGCTATTACATATTTAAATCGTGCGCAAGGTGATCGAATTAATATCGAGGATTTGACCAATTCATTAGTAAAAGAAGATTTGCGCGACATCAATGTTCAGGAGGAATTAATTGAAGAATATTTACAAGAGTATCAAGTCGATACCGAAACGACTCAAAAGATACTCAATCTTAATCGCATTTATAAAACAAGAGTCGAGGAAGAGGAAGAAATCTCGCGGAATATCAACTGGCGACTCAAGAAAATAGAATGGGATAATCTATTCAACTATAGTGAAAAAAACTCTATTAATTTTGAAAATTTAAACGGCATTGTTGGAATTTTTGGAAAGAACTTTTCTGGAAAATCCAGCATTGTCGATTCATTACTTTACACACTCTTTAATACAACATCAAAGAATAATCGTAAAAACCTCAATGTCATTAATCAAAATAAAGATTATTGTCGAGGTTACGTTGAAATCGGTATTGGAACAAAAACTTATAAAATTGAAAGAGTTAGCACAAAATATATTAAAAAGCTTCGAGGCAACGTAACGCAAGAGGCAAAAACTGATTTAGAGTTCAGCGTTTACGATAATGCCTTAGAAGAAGAAAAAAGCCTGAATGGTACTTCAAGAATTGAGACCGACAAGAATATTAAAAAAATCTTTGGCAGTCTTGAAGATTTTCTTTTAACTTCAATGGCATCACAGCTCGGCTCGCTTTCGTATATCGGTGAAGGTTCAACGCGCCGCAAAGAAATTCTCGCCAAATTTTTGGATCTTGAAGTCTTTGAACACAAGTTCAAAATGGCGAAAGACGAGGCTGGAGATATGAAAGTTTTGATTCGCCGAGACGACGATCGTGAATTTGATAAAGAAATAAAAGAAGCAGAAAAAATCTTTAATAAAAATAACATTAAACGAGAACAAAAAGATCTTGAATGTGTTGTTTTGAAAGAGAGTTTAACTGAAAAACAAAATGAGCTACAAGAAATTTCTCTAAAGTTAAAAGAGATTCCTGACGATATAATTGATATCAAAGATTTGATATCGAATATTGAGGAACGAACAAGATTGCTGAAAGAGTATGAACATAGTCAAGTTAACTTTTTAGCTCAAATTGATATAAAGGAAAAGCATGTTCTTGAAATAGAAGAGTTCTTGGAAGAATGCCCAGCTGACGAAATTAAAGAAAAACAAAAAGAGATTGAGCAAAGGGTTGAAAAAATTAAAGATTTGGAAAGTGACATACAGAGACTACAAGAGAAGATAGAAAGACAGAAGAAGAAAATTGATTTATTGGATGAAGTTCCTTGTGGTAATAAGTTTCCAACTTGTAGGTTTATTGAAGATGCTCACAAATCAAAACGTTTAATAAGTTCATCTGGCGTTTCACTGGAGGAGCTTTCTATTATAAAAAACAATACACAGGCAGAATTAAATGCTTTAAAACCAGAAGAAAATAAAAAAATATTAGAGGATTATGGATCTTTTCAGCATAAATTATCTGAATCAAAAGTTGATCTACAATTGTTGAATGTTGAAGTTGAAAAAAATAAAAACGAGTCTTTTAAAATTAAAACATACTTAATAGAACTTGAGAAACAAAGGGAATATTATGATCAAAACAAGAAACTTATTGAAAACTTGGAAACTTTACAAATCTCTGAAGAAGAAGTTGATGAAGAAGTTACCAAATTAAGCAAACAATATGATCGTTGTCAAAAACTTATTCTTAATTTATATAAAGAAGATGGAACGCTAGAAGAACGAGTTGAAAAGATTAAGCGGGATAAAGAAGATTATACAACATTATGTAATAATTTTTCTGCTTACGATTTGTTTATGAACTGTATGCATGCTAATGGAATTTCTTACGATATTATTAAAAAGCGCTTGCCGCTGATTAATGCTGAAATTTCAAAGGTTATTGCCAATATTGTTGACTTTGAAGTTTTTTTTGAAAATGAAGATAAAAAACTTGACATCTTAATTAAACATCCCGGCCACGATCCACGCCCAATTGAAATGGGCTCTGGCGCAGAAAAAACAATTGCGGCCATGGCCATTCGTCTTGCACTTTTAAATGTATCAACTTTACCAAAAGGTGATATTTTTGTTTTGGACGAGCCGGGTACAACTTTAGACGAAGAAAATATGGAAGGTTTCATTAGAATTTTAGATATGATTAAAACTCAATTCAAGACTGTGCTTCTTATTTCTCACTTAGATTCTTTGAAAGATACGGTTGATACACAAATTATAATTGAGAAAAGAAAAGGTTTTGCTTCAGTAAATCAATAAGTCTTTTCGGAATACTATTTATCAATGGAGACTTTAATAATGAGACGAGCAAAAGCATGGTTAGATAAAAATATTGAGAGATTCATTTCACGTAAATTTTTGGCATGGGTAACGGCCACATATTTGGTTTTGGCCGGCGGCGTAACAAGCGATGATTGGGTTGCTGTTACGTTGATGTATGTCGGCTCACAAGCTTTAGTTGATCTGGCTGCTAAATGGAAGCATGGATGAAAACAAAGTGTTAATGTGGAAAAAAGTTTGGATCTGGATTAAGCATCACTGGTATATTCCAGTAATTTTGGTGCTGGTGTTAGCCTGTATTTTTATTGGCAAGGGTGTCAAAAATAAATATTTTGATATTATGATGCAGTCTAGAGAAAACTATAAAAAAGAAATTGAAATCATTAACAAAAATAATGCCGAGGAAAGACAAAAAACACTAGATGCTATAGAGCGTCATCAAGAAAATCTTGTAAAAATTGAAAATGATTTTAACATCAAGATGAAAGAATTGCCAAAAAAAGAAAAAAAAGAAGTTGAGGCTATTGTCAAAAAATTTGATAATAATCCTGACAAAATGGCAAAGGAGATTGCTGATATTTTAGGGGCCAATAATGTTTAAAAAAATATTTACAATTTTTTTAATTATTTGTTTTCTTTGTGTAACGACAAGTGCCACAGCTCAAGAACTAGAAAACCAAGAAGGCAACATAACATCAATTTCTGTTGGTGACCCGGCACCATTTTCTGGCATTCTTTTGGATTCAATTGCTGGTGCGAAGTTTATAGCAAAAAGTAGATATTGTGGCATAGAGCTTGAATTAAAAATAAAAAAAGATTTTGAGGTTGAATTGGCAAATAAACAATTGGCAATTGATCTCCTACAAACACAGTATGGCTCTTTAGAAAATACACACAATCAATTATTGGCCCAAAAAGAAAAAGAAATTAATCAATTAAATGAAATCATCAAAGATGAAATAGACGATCATTCTCACTGGTGGTTCGCTGGTGGTATTATTGCGGGCATTGTATTATCAATTGGTATTTTCTACGCAGCAGTGGAGGTACAAAATTAGTGGCGAGGTCAAGATCAAGAGGGACAATAGCCACGTGGACACCGGCAAAATTAAGAAGAGCAGCCGAGACTATCGCCCAAGATCCGCCCGGCTTTGTGTCTGCTGCTGGTTTTGGCAATCGATCAACTATAGATACGACTACGGTTATTCCTGAAAATATTAATGCTGTTTTATATGGACCGATAACAATTTCAGAGGGTGTATCATTTACTATCTCAGCAGGCAGTAATTTAAAAATTAAAGACTTTTCTGATGCGTAAATATATTTAATATAGGAAAATAAATCATGAGTAATCTTTACGTAAATAATCTACACCCAGCCACTGGAAGCACGACCGGCTCGATAACAGCTCACACTACCATAAGTATTTCAGGATCTCTAGAAGTTTCTGGATCCACTGTTTTTTCAGGATCATTTTATCAAACTGGTTCAGGCGCCACTGTTTCTTTTATGGATAATGTTGGCATTAGAACAGTAACTCCACTTCATACTTTATCTGTAACAGGCACACTGGGCGTTAGTTCATATATAACTGCTTCTTCGGGTATACGAATACCAGCCGATGAATATATTACTTTTGGCACAGGCAGCACTAATCGCATGGATGTCACCACAACCTCCGGCATAACTATTTCTGGTAGTGGCGTTAGAGTTGATTCATCGGCGAATATTTCTCTTGATGCCTCTGGTGGATCTGTTGTCTTTCAGAAAGATAATGTTGATCTATTATCCATTGCATCTGGATCCACTGGACCTCAATTGGGTGCTCAAATAGCTGGCGCTGATCTTCGATTTTTAACAGCCGGCGCAAACGTTGCAGCTAAAGTTGACTCAACCAATGATGGTTTTGGAATGTACAGGAAAGTGATTCTGGGTGGTGACGGAACTGCGTTAACGATATCTGGTTCCGCAGTACCCACAACGACTCCCACTAGTATTATTCATTGTACAGCTAGTGTAGATAATATTTGCACTTTAGCTGACTCATCTCTACATGGTCAACTTAAGGTTGTTCTCGGTCTCAAAAGTTCTAGCGGCGACCCTAAACTAATTTTTAATAATCCAGCTGGCAGTGTAACAAAAACTTTAACAAACGCCACGGGGATCATATTATATAGTGTTCAAACTGGTGAGAGTACTTATAAGTGGATCCCTCTGGGAGATACAAGTTAATTAAACTTAACATTTTATAATTAATGTTATAAAGTATAGGCTCAACCGAGCCCTCGTGCTTTTTGAACTAATTACTATATGGACAAAGATTGGAACCACATAGCAAAAATTGAAAAAGCCATTAATCAAAAATATGGCGAAGACGCAACTATAAATCCAAATTCAAATTGGTCCAAAGACAAAGAAAAAGAGTACCTTGAGCAACTAAAAGAACTGGATGCGTCTCAATGTGTGCTCGAAGAGCAACAAGAGAAGGTCGAGGTTGATGGGTTTTTAGTTAACAAAAAACTACTTACTAGAGAAATTAGCATTTTAGTTTGCCCAGTTTGTATAAAAAGACTAAAAACAGTTAAAGACGATATATATTATAATAAATTTGAATGTTGCCAAAGATGTTTTATAAATTACGTCGAAGGCCGCGAAGACCGATGGCTGAAAGGCTGGAGACCAGGAGAAAATAAATGTCACAATTAGATTTAGATGTTGTAAAAGGATTGATGCAGGCAGCTGCAGATTCATATGATGGTGCGCTAGATGATAAAGGTGAGCCAGTTAAGGTCGGCCTGAAAAGAGAAGAGGGCCATCCCGTTCTAGATTCAAGAGTAATGGATGGTTTTAAGTGTCGTATCGATGGAACCAAGCTGCTTGTAACATATCAATCCGATTGTCGTCTCAAAGATGTATACGCTACAAATTTTGAAAACGATATTGAATCAACATTTAAAGATATTGCGAAGTATCTTCGTAAAAGATATAAACAAATTACTGGAAAAACTATTTCTCTAACTGCCGAAAGTGAAGCTGATGCTATGGTACAGTCAACAAGCCGCGTTCGAGTTTTTGTTACAGCGAATAAAGTTTTTAAAATTGGAAATTTGAAAGACATTACTGATCGTCTTGAGCCGAGCGAGAATACACTAGATACAAAGTTTAAAAAATTCCTTGGCAAAGGATAGTGCCCTACAAACCCACCAGAGACCAGATTTTAAAAGAAATTGTAAAATCTGGTAAAGATCCTGTATACTTTATTAATAGTTATGCTAGGATATCACACCCACAACACGGCTTAATACCCTTTAACACTTATGATTTTCAGACGCAACTAGTTAGAGACTTTACTGATTATCGCTTTAATGTAATTTTAAAAGCGCGCCAGCTTGGCATTTCAACAATCACTGCTGCTTACGTTGCCTGGATAATGCTTTTCCATAAAGAAAAGAACGTTCTTGTTATTGCGACACAGTTTAAGACTGCTTCAAATCTTGTTAAAAAAGTTAAAGCGATTCATAAAAATCTACCAGATTGGCTTCGCATTTCTGAAATATCAATTGACAATAGGACTTCTTTCGAATTAACAAACGGCTCACAAATCAAAGCCACCTCAACATCAACAGACGCCGGCCGCTCAGAAGCATTATCGCTACTTGTAATTGACGAGGCCGCACATATTGAAGGTCTTGGAGAATTGTGGACCGGCTTATATCCTACTTTATCTACTGGAGGACGCTGTATCGCCTTGTCCACACCAAATGGTGTAGGTAACTGGTTTCACCAAACTTGTGTTGATGCCGAACAAGAAAATAATGATTTTTATTTGACATCTTTAAAGTGGGATGTTCATCCAGATCGTGGTCAAGGTTGGTTTGAAAATGAGACCAAAAATATGTCACGACGTCAAATAGCACAGGAGCTTGAATGTAATTTTAATATGTCTGGCGAAACTGTTTTTCACGTAGATGATATGAAAATTATTGAGAGTGGCCTACGAGAACCAGAATATAAAACTGGCTTTGATCGTAATTTTTGGGTTTGGGAGAAGTATCAGCCAGATTCAACGTATCTTTTATCTGCAGATGTGGCCCGCGGAGACGGCAAAGATTATTCAACATTTTTAATATTTAAAATCGAAACGATGGAAATTGTTGGAGAATACCAAGGAAAGGCGACGCCAGATTTATTTGCCAACATGTTAAATGAAGTTGGAAAGGAATATGGTAACTGTATGGTTGTTGTTGAAAATAATACAGTTGGCTGGACAGTTCTTGATAAACTTCAAGAATTTAGTTATCCAAATATATTTTACTCATATAAGTCTAGTCACGAATATGTTGATCCTCTGATTGGTGAAAGAGCCAACAATGCCGTTATGGGATTTTCGATGACTTCAAAAACACGTCCCCTGGTTATCGCCAAGTTGGAAGAATTCATTAGAAATAAACTAATTACGATGTATTCAATAAGAACCTATAATGAAATGAAGACATTTATTTGGCACAATAGCAAGCCGCAAGCAATGCGCGGATATAATGATGACCTGGTTATGGCTTTTGCGATTGGTTGTTGGGTTAAAGATATTGCGTTTGAGGTAAATCAAAGGGACATGGAATATAAAAAAGCTTTCTTAAACTGTATGAAAAAATCTGATACAATTATCAACACTACAATTCCAGGTATGCGTGGCCATAAATATGTTAAGAAAGATAATGAAAAACAAAATTATGCTGATCATGTTTGGTTGCTGAAAGGATAATTATATAGATGGCTAATAGAAATACAAATCCAAGAAATCCACAACATGGATTATTTAGAAAGTTAACCAAGCTTTTATCTGGTCCCTTAACGACGTATAGACAGCAAACTACGAGACATCCTCGACGATTACATTTAGACAATTATGCCAATACGTTTAAGTCTGCCAGCGGTCAAACATTTAAAAAAACAGAATATGGGCAAAAGGGTAACTTTGCAGCAAACTTTATGTCTAATCAAAATCGAACTGATCGATATATTGATTTTGACCAAATGGAATATATGCCCGAGATTGCTTCTGCCTTGGATATTTATGCAGATGAAATTACAACTTCAACTGAATTAACACCACTATTAAATATAGTAACTCACGATGAAGAAATTAAAATAGAATTAGAAAATTTATATCACAATATTTTAAATATTGAATTTAATATTTTTGGATGGGCCAGGTCTCTTTGTAAATTTGGTGATTTTTTTCTATATTTGGATATAGACGAAAAAGACGGAATCCAGTATGCCATTGGACTTCCTTCACAAGAAGTGGAACGTTTAGAGGGGGAAGATGAAGATAATCCCAAATATGTTCAATACCAATGGAATTCAGCTGGCCTTACATTAGAAAATTGGCAGGTTGCACATTTTAGAATTTTAGGAAATGATAAATATTCCCCATATGGAACATCAGTTCTGGAGCCTGCTCGTAGAGTTTGGCGCCAGTTAACACTTTTGGAAGATGCTATGATGGCATATCGCATTGTAAGATCGCCTGAAAGAAGAGTTTTTTATATTGATGTAGGTAATATCCCCCCACAGGATGTTGAACAATATGTACAGCGTGTTATGACACAAATGAAAAGAAATCAAATAGTCAATGCTGATACCGGTCGCGTCGACCTACGTTATAACCCGATGTCAATCGAAGAAGATTATTTTATTCCTGTAAGGGGCGGAGAATCAACAAAGGTTGAAAGTTTGCCTGGAGGTACATTTACTGGCGACATTGATGATGTTAAATATCTTAGAGATAAATTATTCAGCGCACTTAAAATTCCACCCTCTTATCTAACAAATTCTGAGGGGGCCGATGAAGATAAAACAACTTTAGCACAAAAAGATATTAGGTTTGCCAGAACAGTACAACGCTTACAGCGATCAGTTGTTTCAGAGTTAGAAAAGATAGCAGTTGTACATTTGTTTACAAGAGGATATCGTGGTAAAGATCTAACTTCTTTTAAACTTCGTTTAAACAATCCTTCTAAATTAGCACAACTTCAGGAATTAGAACATTGGCGAACTAAGTTTGAAGTTGCGTCTGGGGCCACAGAAGGCTTTTTCAGTAAGCGCTGGCTTGCGGAACACATATTTAATGTTTCGGCAGAAGAGATGTCTAGAATTCAAAGAGAGATGTTCCATGACAAGAGATTGGTTGCTGATCTAGAAAAAGCAGCAGAAGATGTAACAGCCGAAGGTGTCGAAGGCGGCATGGCCGGCCTAGGCGGCGGTGAAGAGTTTGGTGGTGAAGAGTTTGGTGGTGAAGAATTTGGTGGTGAAGAAGCCGCCGCCGAAGAACCCGCCGGCGAAGAACCCGCCGGCGAAGAGGCCGGCGGTGAGGAGGAAAGCGCGCTCTTAGCTGCTCCGAAGCGTGATGTTAAAAAAGAAAATGGCAAAACGTATACTACAA
>Ga0209434_1000290_pt1 | contig 25523 bp, 26 predicted proteins | sample ETNvirnome_2_300_FD_184068 | JGI IMG/M metagenome (GOLD analysis project Ga0209434, IMG submission 184068) | Marine viral communities from the Pacific Ocean - ETNP_2_300 (SPAdes) (version 2) | ecosystem: Environmental > Aquatic > Marine > Oceanic | place: Pacific Ocean | collected 2013-06-22
GTAATGTTTTAAAAAAGTTATCACTAAAATATTGATCACCAGCAGTTGCTTGAATTGGTTCTACCAAAACTGCTGCAATATCTCCATTTTTTAAAAGCTTTTCTATAGAATCTGGAGAAGAATCACGGTCTATCTTTTTTGAGAAAGGATTTGGATAACCACCTAATCTTTGTTTTACTCCTCCATCTCTTGAAGTTAAAAAACAACTCCAAGAATTTATACCGTGAAATGCACCATTAAATGTTAATATCTTTTGGCGAAACAACCACGGAGGATGTTTCATTTTTTTATAATCTATTGCCGTTTTTATAGCAGATTCAACTGCTAAAGCACCAGTACAACAATAGTGAAAATAGTTAAACTTTCCAAGACCAGCATATTCACTAAAAATCTTGTCAAAAGATTCTGATTCTTCTGAAACAAACTCGCAGTTTGTAATTTTTGTGGAGGAAACTTTTAAAATCTCTTCTTTGAATTCTTCTGTTTTAAAAATATCGTGATTATATCCCAATGGCAAAGAAGAATACATACTAAAAAAATCCAAATATTCTCGATTAGTGTTTTTATCAGAAACATAAGATCCATGGCTTTTATTTAGATCAACTTTTATATTAAACTTATTACTTCTTGCAATATTCATCAATCATTTCCCTTTTTATATCTTCTATATTGTTTGAGTTGCCAGAATATCTTTCAATACCAAGATATGAATCATATTCATGTTTCAAAATCCCATTTACAAAAAAAGTCTTTCGTCCTTTTCCAGAAATATTTTTTATATTATCAACCCAATGAAGATATGCGTTGCCATCCAAAATTAATAAATCTCCTTGCTCACAAAGATCATCTATACATTTTTCGCTTTTTGTTTGTTCCTCAAAAATAGATAATCCTCCTGAATAATCGGTATTCGGAGATGTCAAAAACAAAATCGCCATTATTTCGCCATATGCATCTTTATGTGGGTTCAAAACATCGTCTTCTTTCATATAAGACATGAACCTACCCCAAAAATCTTTTCTCCAATAATCTTCTAAAAGATATTCTCCAATATTATTTATTTGATTATTTTTTTTGTATAAAAACATTCCATCAAAAGCCCTTCTTGGAAAAGCACCCTTTTCATATGCCCTTATCATTAACTTTATCCTCAACACAGAAATATTAATGAAAAGTTCAGACATTGGATATAATCCATTTTTTGATGAATATTCTTTTTCCTTTTCCGCAAAAGATGAAACTTCTTCATATTTATCAAAATCTAATGAACGAACCATATCAGTATCCATAATATAATGATGCCCAAAGGAAATAGAAGGTTCAAAACCACTACTATAATCTAATAATAAATCACATTGTTCGGGACTAAAATATTTCTTTACAATACAATATTTCTTAGACGCAAATTCTTCAACTAATTCGTCGATTGGAATTTCTGTTCCATCGAAATGATGATGGTTATCTATAATCGACATATCTTTTTATATCCTCAAAATAATTTTTTATATTGTGTGCTCGATGCGATTCTAAATAAGGCGCGGGATTTCCATGAACATTAATAATCATTCGGCCTCTTTGGTTCTTCTTTGCAATTATTTTTTTAACCCAATGTAGTCTTTTATTTGCATTAAAAAAAACTAAATCTCCCGATTCTACTAAATCATCAACACAAACAACTTTTTTTAAGTTTTCATCATCAAATGTTGTAAAACATAAACCGCCCATAGAATAATCAATGCCCTTTTTTGTAAGATATAAAAGAGATTGAATCTCACCTGGTCCGTCAATATGTGGTTCAAGATACTCTCCATCAATATACTTTATAAATCCTGCCCACCCCTCTTTACTAAGTTTATTTGTTATTTTATCTATATTAACAGAATCATTAATAATATCTTTATGTCTGCACCAGTCCGAGATGATTGCTCTTTGTAATAATAGTCCATCAGAATTTGGTTGCAAACAAATAGAAACCCTTTTCCTTATTATTTTCTTATAAATGTCGTCATTCAAAATTTTTATTTTGCCATAGGAAAAATAATTTGAATCTGGATTATTTGTACTTTGAATGCTTTGAAGCCCCACAGAAATTAGTTTATCTATATCATCTAAAGATGCAAATTTTTTAACAACTGTATAACCTTTTGAAAACAATTCTTTAGCTAAAGCATCATCTGCATGATTATAGTTTATTAGATTGTGTAGTTTTTTGTGACTGGATAGATTTTTCAAAATATTTTGTGACCAAATTTTTAATGCTGGATTTATCATTTATAACCTTAACCTCGGCGTTGCCAATATTGTTCAATAATATACAAGTAATCGAATCATCAATATTTTTTTTATCTTTAGATAAAATATCAAAATAAACATTGATTTCATCAGAACTCATATTATATGAAGGTATATTTTTTTTAATCAACTTATGTATTTTATCATATAAACCCCAACTAATGAAACCAAAGCTTGCAGAAATATAATTTGCCATATCCATTCCGAGAGTAACTGCTCTACCGTGTGAGATCTCATAGTCTGACATGATTTCGATTGCATGTCCAAAAGTATGACCATAGTTAAAAATTCTTCGTTCAACTTGATCAAACTCATCTCTCTCTATCATCTCTTTTTTAATCTGCAAACTTTCATAAATATGAGAATTTATTTTACCACAATCATTCATAATATCGTCATAAGATTCCATAAGATTGTGAATACTTGATGTCCCATCGATCACATAATAATGCAATATTTCTCCTATACCGGATTTAATATCATCTTGTTTCAAGGTATTCAAGAACTCAACACAACAATAAATTTCACTTGGGGGATAAAATGTTCCAAGAAGATTTTTTGCTCCACCAAAGTTTATTGAAGTTTTGCTACCAATACAACTATCTGCCTGAGAAAGAAGTGTTGTTGGAAAAAACTGCCATTCAATACCACGATATAAGATTGACGCAATAAACCCACTTATATCTTGAACAATACCACCGCCAACAGCCACAATCTTATGATTCTTTTTTATTCCTCTTTCAATAAGTTCTTTCAAAATATTTTGACAATATTCCAAACTTTTATTCTTTTCATTTGCCTCAATAACAAAAGTTTTATCTGAACTAAAATGTTCCTTAAAAATGGGATAATGATTATTAACATTGGAATCAATTAATAAAAATGATTTATTGGATACTTGTTTAACCAAAGAATCTGATATAGTTTCAAACTTAACTTCATAAGTTCCACGATATGATTTTATTTTAAAGTTTTCAAACATTTGTAAAGCCGCCGTCAACAACAATATTTTGTCCTGAAATGTAAGTATTCATTCTACTTGCAATAAACAAAACCACTTTTGATATTTCAGATGGCTCTGCCATTCTTTTCATTGGAATTTGTTTTGAAAGATTTTCCATTCCTTCTTCACCCAAAATTTGTTTTGTCAAATCGGTCAAAGTGAAACCAGGAGAAATAGCATTAACTAAAACGTTATATTGTGCGAGTTCTGATGCCGATGACAACGTTAATCCAAGAAGCCCAGATTTACTTGATGAATAACCAACCCTTTTTTCTTTTCCCCTTATTCCCCATATAGATGATAGATTTACAATCTTTCCATATCTTTGTTCTATCATATGTCTGGAAACTGTTTTTAATATTTTATAAGGAACGGTCAGATTAACATTTATGATATTGTCCCAATCTGTATCACGCGATTCACAAACATAATCTATTTTGTTAATACCGGCATTGTTTATACAAACATCGATCTTTTGTGTGAATAAAAAATCTATAAATGATTTTGTTGATTCCTCGTTCGTAAAATCAACACAATGAAATGATTTACGAGCTTGATTTTGTTTATTTAAGTTTTTGATTTCTTCAGAATTTGTGCCTGTAAGGATTAGATTTGCATTTAAAGAGTGCAAATCTTCAGCTATTTGTTTACCAATGCCTCTTGTTGCACCAGTTATTAAAACTGTTTGATTGGAGAAATCAATTTTCACTTATTTTATTACCTTCTTACTCTTCATCGAATTTAAAGCCAAAATATTCTATGTCTTTTTGGCAAAGTTGTTTCACATACTCGACAGATTCGGTATTGTAGTATGATTTCCAGTCGTATTCCCCATAGTAGTGGGTGCCTTCGGTTCGGGCCAAATCACCGTGAAAATTGATTTGTTTTTTTAAATCTGACATCTCACTATCTAAGCCTTTATCATAACTAAAAATTTTGTCAACCAATATTTTTCCTTCTTCAGAGAAATAATCTAGTTGCACTGGGAAGGGATTTCGAGCCTCCGATATCTGCCAATCATTAGAAGTTTTTGTTACTGCGAGTTGACCTCTAAGTAACTCTATAAGACCATTAGCCTCTTGTCTCTCTTTTGGATTCGAAATTTTTTCTGTCATAAATCTGTAAAAAGACGCACACAATTTATAAGAATTTCTAACGACTGCGATTTTAAAGTAGTCTTTAAAAAGGTCCGCATCAACTTGATCTAGGACCGCATGATGCTCTTTGTGAGTACAACATTCTGGATCAACCGCCTGCATCATCTCTGCAACAGCTGTGCTGCCCGCTTTAGGAACGCGAACAAGAACTATTTTATGCTTATGAGACACTAACATTTGTTATACCCTTTTCCTTTTTTTTATCTACCATACTTATTTCTCCTTTAAATAATACATTAATTTACCATAATCTTCCACGTTCTTTATCTTTTTAGTTTGTACCCAAGATTGTAATATATCTGCTTCTGCTAGTTGATCTTCCGTGGTGCTAAGATCGAAGTATTTTTGACCAACGTGTAGGCCGGTGCTAAACTCAGTGTGATAAGATTGGTCTTCGTCAGATCCAAATGCAGAAAATCCAAGTATATTTAAATTCTTAAACCCCGCCTCTACCAAGTTGGTAATCATAGCAAACCCATCAGTGGCATTTCTTGTCCATCCTCCATGACCCAGTTCCTCCTCCGTTAAATCCTTGGGAGAATATACTCTATCGATAGAGAAGTATTTAACATTATTTAGATCGTAGTCTCCACAAAACCGATCATTATCAATACCCATCAAGTCGGGGCATCCATCTTCTGGGCATCTATATACTGCATAAACGATGTTGGGGTTCTTATCTATCAATGTCTTTAAGTAAGCGTGAGAGTCGGCACCATAATCTACAGGATTAATTGTATGATTAAGAAGCCCGCCGTGCAAAAAGCTATAGTAAACTAAAACCAGATCTATTTTAGTATGCTTAGTTAAGATTCCCTTCTCATAATATTTCTTAGCATACCAGGGGGTGTGACAAATTATTTTAGTTGGTTTCAGGCTTTTTATTTTAGCCTTTAAATATTTTCTGTACCCCGGTGGGTATAGGTTGTCATCGTCAATCCTACCACCCAAATATAAGATGACATCCGTTTCCTGTAGATCTATAGATTTATATATATCCTCTATGTAACACTTTTTAATCTTCATGTTTACTCGCCTTCTTGTGCATTTTTAGGTTCAAAGTTATCCTTCTTTTCTCCAAAAATATAATCACCCCAAAATGGTGGATATGGAATATCGTCTTCTCCACTCATAGAAACTTTAGCCCAATCGTTTATTTCCAGGATTTCTTCTTTTGTAAATAAATAAGGCGGCGCATTTTGTGCCATTATGTGTTCAACCATCTCTTCTACTGAATCTCCTGCAATATGTATAAAAAATTTGCCACCTTTTTTCAACACTCTCTTAAACTCAGAAGCATATGATTTATAATCTTCTAGTGTTATTCGCGTAATGGAATCCAAACAAAAAATAAAATCAACACTTTCAGATTTAACGCCCTTTAAATCATTTCCGGGTGTCACATAATATTCCTTTTTTTGGTCTTGTGTCGAAATATTGTTTTTTATATAATCAATCGATTCTTGGAATATATCAACGCATATTATTTTACTTGCTTTTTCAAACCATGAAATGTAATGTCCGTCATAACAACCTAAATCTAAGATCGTTCCACCTTCAAAATTTTTATCAAAAAAACTACGCAATGTTTTACCCAATTCAACATCTGTAATTTCGGGCCTCCATCCAAGATCATCTGGCTCATTTAATAACTTGAGTTTCCAGTGATTTGCCCAATCTTGAGTTTTCAAAACGTTTGGGTCATTTTTATAGGCTTCCCTTAGCATTGTTTTATATTTATTTCTGTGTTCTTCAAGTGTTCGTTCTATGTTTATGTCAGGATAAACATGTTCAACGTCTGCTCGACTTACAGCTAAACGAATCGCTGGTTTGTCGCCAACTGCCTTAATCTTATGAACTTTGCCCTTTGGAATAAAAACTATATCATCCTTACCAACAACTATTTTTTTATCTTCGATCTCCCATTCCCATTGACCATCAACAATATACCACCACTCATTCCAGTTTGGATGATAATGACTACGGTTGCCCTCACCAGGCATTTGATGAATTAATGTAGCACTATTATTTTCGGTATCGACAAGCCTTTTACTCCAAGAGTTATTGTCACCGAAATGATCTCTAATATCGTTTACATTTACAGGTTTTTCACTATTCGAACTATGTAAATCATTTACTTCTACACCATCTTTTTTTAAGATTTGTGGAACATCAACTTCTACATATTCAAGAGAATCTGCATAACGAGGCTGATAAACTTCTTTATTTGCAATATATCTTGCGATTTGCTCCGCAAGTTGAAAGTCTTCTTCGTTATCAATATCAATAGTTGAGTTTCCTTTTATCGGAAAGAAATCAATTTTTCCATCTCCACCATGATAACCGCAACTATACTTTGACATATTTTCAATATAGTTGCTTGTTTTCCAAGCCATAAGCCCACATGCATATGCTTGCACTGGATTAACAAGTTGCGATGGTGGAGATATTAGTTTCTGGTTAAAATTAATCGGTTCTTTATTATAAACACATTCAATCTTTTCATTTTTTACAGAGATTAATGTGTCCAAATCTTCATTACACATCGTATCAACAAATGCTTTTATCGTGTGAGCAGAAATAAATGGCGAAGTTGCTAAAATTTGAACAATAATATCACACTCAACTTTTTTAAGAAAATCGTGAACAAACCAATCATTTGTTGCATCGTCTGATGAAAGCACAGGATGTCTTTCATAAAAACTAGCACCCTCATTCATTGCGATGCCACCAATGAGTTGGCTTTCAGAGTTTACCCAAACTTCATCAAAACACTTAGATTGCAGTGCTGCTCTAATTGTATAACTTATTAAAGGTGTTCCATTCAATAATCTAATATTCTTCTTTTTGATTCTTTTACTGCCAAGTCTAGCAGGAATCATTGCTATTACTTTCATTTTCTAAACTCTTTATCTGGGAAATTATTTACAAAGTTTTCTTCCAGATAATCATCCATTTTTATAATCCTATTATTGGTTCTAATCTGATGATCAATTATGCATTTAAAAAAATAAATTTGTGGCCACTGTGCATGTATATCCATTCTTAAATTTGCTGGTGTTGGTTCTCTGTTTTCTGTCATTTTAATATTTTTATACTTAACAGCTTCATCATGATACACATCATTGTAAATTTTTCCAAAACTTCCCATATTGTAGAAAGTATAACCAGTCAAATAGATTTCTTCTACATCATAATTTAAAAGTGTTATTAAACCAATCAAGCCAGTATTACATATTGTACCAGCTTGAGCACAAATCTTAAAAATATAACCATCTGAAATATTTTGATATGGGATACCTCCAGCAGCATTGAGAATATGTTGAAGAGAAGCATCAGCCTCATTAATGTCCCACATAGAAAGATTTGCTTGCAAAAAAAATTTTATTTTTTTTAAATAACTGGGGTCGTCTATGTAAGATGAATACAACGCTTGAGCTTTTAAGGCATTGTAACAATTAAATAATATATCCGTTCTAACACCATAATCAAACCATTGGTGTTGTGGGGCCGAAAAGTGTTGATTGATTCTAACAACCAAATCATAAGATTCTATAAGTTCTCCGCCGCCCAGTCCAGTTAAATGCGGAGAAGGACCAACAATAGCTATTCTTTTGCCAGTTACCAGTTTTTCAAGTTCTTGAGATTTTTTATAATCCTCAAAATGATCTATAAAACCACGTTTTCCTAAATCATATAACTGTGCTTCTGGGCTTGGTGTAGAAGACAACCATTCTGGGGGTGTCGGGCTCATTTTCACCCCGCATATTTCATCACTCAGCTCATTCATGTTTAATGGCCAAGCAGATAAATCATTTTTCATATAGCATATATTACCATATAAACTTGTTTTTATAAAATTTAACTATAGACGATATTTCATCATCAAATATCTTTTTTGGCTTCCATCCAAGTTTTTTTAACTTTGAATCATTAAGCGCATATCGGACATCTTGACCTTCTCTCAGATACGAAAAATCAATATATTTTTTTATATTAACATCATCATCGTAAAAACAACGAATAATCTTAGTTATTGTGTCAATGTTTGTTTGTTCAAAACCGCCTGCAACATTATAAATCTCATTTTTTTGACCTTTTTCGATTATTGTTAAAACCGCTTCAGCGGTATCGTCAGCATGAAGCCAGTTCCTAATAGGAGTTCCTTCATTATGAAGCCTAATCTTTTTCTCTCTCACAAGATTTTTAATCGAAAGAGGAATTAATTTTTCTGGATATTGTCCCGTGCCATAGTTATTTGTTGGTCGCAAAATATTATAATTTATATTATAAGTGCGCCCCCAAGCATGAATTAACATATCAGCGGCAGCTTTAGCAGCTGAATAAGGATTACTTGGCCTAAGTAAATCTTCTTCTGTATGAGCGCCGGTTTTAACATCACCGTAAACTTCATCAGTGCTTATATGAAAAAATATTGGCAGATCATTACAGTTTGATTGCTTAAATCTGATTAAATCTAAAAGATTTTTTACCCCAACAATATTACTATTAATAAACTCATCGCTATTAACAATACTATTTCCAACATGAGATTCTGCTGCAAAATTAATAACATAATCACAATCACATAAGTAATTCATATCCTTAATATCGATTTTAGCAAACTTAAAGTTTGAGTAAGCTTTAAACTCTTTCAACAAAGAAGAATTTGCTGCATATGTTTCTTTATCGATTCCATAAACCATCCAGCCGCGTTTTAAACACTTTCTGGTTAGATAGGAACCCATAAAGCCCAAGCAACCTGTTATGTATATTACTTTCATTTAAGCTTCCTGAGTTTATTCTTCATAATCCAATAAATATTTTTTAAAAAGTTTGGGATTTCTTTTTTCTAAAACGTGGCTTAAACTACTTAAAAAACTCTTATCACACCCTTTGCTATGAAACAACAAATCACCGTTGTCACTATAGCTCTCAGCCAAGTGGCCCGAAGACCTATACCCGTTCAAAGAATCGACACGATGTTGTGTTATCTTATCGATAAAATATTTCAAACTAGTTCTACTTGATGAAACAACACTTTTAGAAATTAAATTATTTCTTTGTAAAAAATCAATTACTCTGGATAGTGTTGCTGTGGGTTCTTGAATAAGTTGTTCATATCTTATTATAAGTGTATTAGATAAATTCTTTTGCGCAACTTTATCGTGGTATTCTATAAGTTTGTAATAATTGTATAATTGCACCGCTAAATAATAGTGAAATATAGAATTAGTCCTAATCAATTGTGATAAAGTGATACTGTTCTTATTATAATACGAAAGAGGAAAACACCACTCGTCTTGAATGGGGATCTCTGGATTAGTTCTCATTTGTATATTAGAACTAAAAACAGGATATTCCGGTAATAAAAACCTTTCAACCTCAAAGTTTCCCCTATCAATTCTACTAAGACCTATTTCAAAATCTGTTTTTGTGGAAGATTTAATGGGAAAAAGAGGCGACAATCGTTCGGCTACGTCATCGGGACTAACGGGATGTGTGCAACCATTCTTATTATCTAGCGCAAAAGCAACCTCTAATATAATAAACATTGGGTTAATATGGCTTAAAACTTGCTTGAGGTGACTCACAATTGCCTCTTTATAATTTCGTAGTAATAAAATATGTTTTATATCAAATGTATTCGAGATATTAAAATATTCACTACCTTGATGTGGAGTAATATAATGAGTGTGGTGTATCAAACTTGATTTATTTTCAGACAACTTAAATAAATGTTCCAAACAATACATAAACCAACTCTTACCAGAACGCGGGTATGATGTTATATAAGCTGTTTGTTGGCTTGGGTGCAAATGGCTTTGATTCATTTTATATCCTCAAAAAAACTATCAACAGACTCTTTGATATATTTTATTTTTTGTTCTGTGAGTCCAATAAAAGTTCCCAAGAAAAATGAGTTTGTTGTAACAAGTTGCGCCACAGGAAATTCCTTATTCAAATCACCATATTCATCTGCCATATGAAAATACCCTGGATGTGTAAGAATATTGCCAGCAAAATAAGAACGAGTTTGAATCTTTCTTCCCTCTAAATGATTAACAATATCTTGCTTCTTAAATGGAGCATCTTCTTTAACTGTCATTAAATACGCAAACCAGCAAGGATCAGATTTATCAGTTGCAACCGGCAAATGCAAATACTTTTCATATGGTTTAAAAATGTTACTTAACTTATCAAAGTTTGAACGTCGTGCAGAATCCATTTCTGGAAGTTTCTTAATCTGTTGCAAACCCATCGACGCTTGAAGATCCAATGGTTTTAAGTTATAACCAATCTCGTCAAATACATATCGATGATCATACACAGCATCTTTTAAACCTGGAAGCCAATTTTTAAATCGATCTCCACATGCTGTTCCGCCAGTAACATTCCCAGGTTTCATTGTATTACAATAACATGCTCGACCCCAATCTCTAACACTTGAAATAACCTGTCGAATTTTGTTGTCATTTGTAGCAATAAATCCACCCTCTCCCATTGTCATGTGGTGTGCCGGAAAGAAGGAGCATGTCGAAATCTTTCCAAAAGAGCCCAATTTTTTGCCATCATAGGACGAACCAAGAGCATCACAAGAGTCTTCTAAGAAAACTAGGTTATACTTCTCAACAAGTTCCATTAATCGATCCATATTTGGAGGATTTCCAAGAACATGTGCAAACGTAATGGCTTTAATATCTGGGTCTTTTTTAAGAATGCTTTCTACTTGATCGAGATCCAAATTTAAATCAGGTAATGTAACATCCACAAATACAGGTTTAAACCCAAGTTGAATGATTGGATTGATGGTTGTGGGAAATCCAACAACTGGTGTTATTATTTTTGTTCCTTCTGGAAAGTTATAAAGTTTTCTAGACTTAAGCGCAGACATCATCAAAAGATTGGCTGAACTTCCAGAGTTTGTTAAACAGCCATATTCCATCCCAAGATGCTCTGGAAATGAAAGTTCAAAAAGTCGAGAATCTTTTCCAAAAATAAGCCATTCACTCAATAGAGTGTTAATAGCTTCTCTATATTCATTCTTATCATAATGTGGTCCAGAATAAGCTACCCAATCTTCACCGGGAGTCCATTTTTCTGTTTCACGCTTTTCGTCAATATATTCTTCTACTAAATTTAATATTTGTTCTAGTTTAGAATCCTTTTTCTTTAACTGTATCAATTGATTCTATCATCCTTTGTAAACCAATGTCAAGACCGTCAAGTTTAACGTTGAGTTGGTTTAAATTTTTAGAACATCCAGTATATTCGGATGCCATTTCATCTTGATTTATTATAACATCGTTTTCTACATTCATTAAATTACAAATCTTATCAGAAATGTCTTTTAAAGTATTTTTTTTATCATAGCAAAGATTAATATCTTTTGGCAAATCTTGCTGATCATAGTTTTCAATATAATGCTCAATAACTCGGCAAACATCTTGAGCTGAAAAGAAATCCATTTTTTTGTTTTGGTGAATCATTATTGGATTTTTATTGTTAATATTATTAATGGCGCTTTTTATAAACCTATCTTCATTTTCATGTTTCCCAAAGCAGCCAAAAAGCCTAAGATTAATAATATTTGAACTAAGTTCGTGAATTTGTCTAGCTATTATATTTTTGGCAGCTCCATAAAAATCTAATGGAACAAAATCGGCATAATGAGGTGCTTTAGCATTTATAACCCCTGTCACTCTATTAAATTCTGCTCCAGAACCAAAACTAAACATAAGTTTATATTTATCTCTATTTTTTAACAAGTTTCCAAACATATTGAGATTATTTATATAATCAGTTGTGGTATCTTTTTTATTTCTTCTTCCACCCTTGATAGCAGTATGGATAACAATACCAATATCATTATTTTGAAAGTATTCATTTACAACATCAGAATCTGAAACATCCAAAGTTGTTCTATCTGTTGGGATCAATATATGTTTTTTGTCGTCAAAATAATCTAATATTTCTTTAGCCAAAAAACTTTTACAACCCGTTATTAAAATATTCATATCTTAAATTCTTTTTGAAAGAAATCGCCACAATCACATTGTTCTGTGAAAAACTTGTGTGTATCTTTATTAAAATATTCAAAAGCCCATTTGTTTACCGTATGTTCAAACTCACTATCAGAGAGCGTCCCCAATCCACAGCAATAATGCCAAACTTTTATTTGTTTATCAATCATATTACGTGCTTCTTTGCAATAAAGTTTATCGTTCTTAATATAAAATTTATCTAAAGCTTCGCTCCAAACACTCTCTTGTTCTTCAGGTTTTGGGTGTATTCCTCTAAGAGATTTTGATCTAACATTATATACAACATCAGAAAAGACATATGAAAACTCAGGTATACCTGTTTTATATATTTGTGTTTTGTCTTCCACCTTAAGAACACCCCTTAAAATATCAAGTGGCACACTCTTTCCAAGCGGTATTATATTGATAAATTTTTGACCCCATACAAAAAAATTTAATAGTCCTTGTTCACCATAATGGGCCTCATGACCCAATAAGTCACGATTGTTTGACTTCAAAGCCTCTCTATGGAAACAAAGTAAATCTCTAAGAAAACTAACATTATTAAAACATATAACATCAGCATTTAAATATGTATGGCTATCAAACACAAGTCCTTGGTGATGCAAATCCTTATAATAATCTTCGTAATCATCACCCATAATAGCAAAATTTGTCCAATCAAGTTTCGCCTTTCCATTTTGAGGATTAACAACTACTATTGGTGAAAATATATGATTTTTACATTTTGGCACTATCCATTCACCAACATAATCCGCCGTCACAGTTTGCCAGTCTTCTACTACTCCATCAAAATAAGTGTATTGAATGTTGTGGTCAAGAGTACAGATCACATCGTCTTTATTATTATCTAAAAACTCATCTAATCTAGAACATGTAATCGTATCGGCTCCAAGACATATCATTTTGTTATACGAGTGTTCTGACATTATTTCCATAGCATAATAAAGCTTAGACCACCCAAAACGACTTCCATTTATTCCATAAGATTTATATTCTTTTGCATTTTCATCCGTAATATAAAATAAATCCACATCGGGATGAAACTTTTTAAAGCTATTTTTGGCGCAAAGTCCAAGGCTCTCATATTTTTTTCCAAGAGCAAGAATTAAACATGCTGTTTTCATAATGTAAACTCTTTTTGAAAGAAATCGCCACAATCACATTGTTCTGTGAAAAACTTGCGTGTATCCTCATTAAAATACTCAAAAATCCATTTATTTATTTCATTAACAACTTCATCATCAGATACTTCTCCAAACATTTGACAATAGTGCCAAACTTTTATTTGTTTATCGGGATAATCAGAATCCTCTCTACGATAAAGTTTGTTGTCATCAACATAAAACTTGTCTAATGAAGCACCCCAAAATTTTTTTCTGTCACCAGTCCCATTATCATTTGGATGAAGCCCTGTAAGAGATTTTGATCTAACATTATAAGAAACCTTAGAGAGAAAAAACGGAAACTCAGGTGTAGATACATTATATATCCTATCTTGAATACTTCTCATCACATCAACAACAGTGCAGCCGCCTTTTTTATTTATAAGTGGTTGACCCCATACCATCAAATTTAATATTCCTTGTTCGTGGTAATATTCAATCCAATTTTTATCTAATATGCTCGATGATTCATCTCCTATATAAGCATAAAGTTTTATTAAATCTTTCAAAAACTTAACACTATTAAAACATACAACATCTGCATTTAGATAAGCATTATCTTTGGCCACAAACTGGCTATCAGCCGCAAAATATTTTTCATATCTTTCTTGATTAAAAATGGGTAAAAAATCCATTTGCAATTGCATTGATGATTTATCATAAAATACAACAGGAGAAATGACGTATTTATCATTTTCACAAGTATCTAAAGATTTTTTACGATCCTCATGATAGTTAAACTGAATGCAATAATCCAAAGTACAGATCACATCGTCTTCGTTATTATCTAAAAACTCATCCAATCTCGAACAAGTAATAGTATCTGCCCCAAGACAGATCATTTTATTATACGAATGTTTTGACATTATCTCTTGTGCTAAAAGATATTTTCCCATTCCAAAACCACTCCACTCAATTGCACCACTACAGGAATAATCATTTATATTTTCTTCTGTAATAAAAAATAAATCTACGTCTGGATGGAACTTTTTAAAGCTATTTTTAGCGCAAAGCCCCATTTTTTCAAATCTCTTGCCGACAGCAAGAATTAAACATGCTGTTTTCATTAATATTTTCTTTTAAGATTAAGATATTGTGGCTTATTAGAACCAATGAAATCTTTAAAAATCAGTTCTAGTTCTTCTGGTGAATTGGGATGATCTGTTTTTATATTTTCAAAACAGCCCATAATTTTTTTATCATCTTCTGCCCAATGTGAAAAACCTAAATAACCATAATCTTGATCTCTGCCACCGCCAACAAGTTTGACTGGAATATTTTCATGATCAAGATAGTTTCTTATAAGCTCAAATGGTCTGTAAAGCAAAAAAGACGTAATCGAATAAACAACTGGGATTTTACCTTCCATCGCCATTCCTACGGCAGTGCCCATCATAAGCTGTTCTGCTGAACCAATATTATAAAAACGATCTGGGAAATCTAGTTTTATTTTATCCCACAGACCATATCCCAAATCGCCCGTTAATAAAACAATATTTTCGTTTTTGCCCATTTCTTCATATAAGATTTTACTAAAATGTTTTCTCATAATCTTCCTTGCTCATAACATGATAATGGGCATTGATTCCCCTCAAAAAAGAAAAATGCTCAACTTTAGTGTGGTGTATATTAATAGATGGCAAAAACGCCTTTAATCTTTCTATCAAATACTCTTTGTCAATACTATCATACGCGCAATATCCATTAACATTAACATGAACTTCTAGGTTATTAATATTCTTTTCTTTTATAAATCTTAGGGCTTCCCAAATAGAACCTTCTGCACATTCTCCATCACTTATTAAACAAATGACTTTTCTTTTCTTATTCGCAAGAGCCCTTCCTACGGCAACTGTTAATCCTAAACCCAAACTCCCAGTAGAACAATATAATTTATTTTCTTCATCGCGATATGGATGACCACCGTGTTTTAAAAAAAGTTTTTCGGCATCAATGTTATGATATTTTTCTATAACAACATAAAGAGCTACAGCTGCATGACCAGCAGACAATATAAAAATATCATCTTCGTTTTTCTTATTAAAAATCCCATCAATAATATCAATACTTGAAAAATAACTTCCCAAGTGAGAAAGTTTATGATTATAAGCAATATCCAGTATACGTCGTTTTAAAGATTCCATTTTTCTTTCCAAAAACTTTGAATTTTTTGATCATATCCTTTTTGTTCTTTTTGCACTTTCCATGTTGCTTGATCTGAATGCCATCTATAATAAAATCCCAACCAACGAGGTGCAGGATATATCATAACATGATTATCTGCCATTTTACAGTACATGTCGTAATCTGCTGCACCACCATAATCTTTTGGGTTTGCTTTTAATATACCATTTTTTAATAACTTTGTATTATAAAAAACAGTTGGTGTATTAACAGGACAGCGTTTTAAACATTGTTGCTTGAAATCTAAAAGCGAACGATAAAAATGTTTAAGTTCTCCTGTGGTAATACCAGTATTTGATCTTATTCCAATAACTGGACTTTGAAATGCTAAAATTTTATCTGGAGCAGAAAGAATAAACTCCATACAATTCTCAACATAGTCTTTATCCAAATAATCATCTGAACCAATAATAGTAAGATATTCACCTGTAATATGTTTAAACGCTTCTTCTCGCGCTTCATCCCAACAATGAGGATAAATATTTAAAGCGGTAGATACTATTAAATCTGGATGAGTTTTTTGGATATTCTTTATAACGTTATAACTATTATCTGTACTTTCGTTGTCAACAACCACCACTTCAATGTTTTCATAAGTTTGATTAAGTGCAGAAAAAACGCATTCTTCAATCCACTGTTCTGAGTTATAGCAGGGAATTATTACACTAACTTTGGGCTTCATAACGATAGCAGTTGTTTGACACGTTCAATATAAGTGTGTTCAGATAAGATCAAATTTCTATTATATTCTTTTATTTCAGTTAAATCTTTATCTAGGTTTTGTTTTATTAACTCAACCATATGATCTGGAGATTCTGCCAATGACAAATCTGGAAATATGGAATTAACAATATCAACTTTATCAGAAACCAAAAACCCATTAAGACCCAATGATTTAAAAGTTCTTTCATTTGTGTCAGATCCTAAAACATGTTGATATCTGTCGTGAATGTTAATAGACACTTTACTGTTAAATAATAAGTTTGCCTCATCTTGGACTGAGATATTTTGATTGATAAAAATACCAGCATTAATGCCAGCATCTTTAATTTTCTTAAAACATTCGATCATTATTTTTCTTTTTTCATTAAATCCATTGTTTGCCCAGCCACCAACATAACAAACATCAAACTTATATTCATCGTCCTTAACGGGCTTATACCTTATTGAATCAAAACCCAAATGAATATTGTGAATATTTGCACCCCACTCCTTATAAAAATCGTATCTTGTGGTGTCTGTAAATGTCCATTTAACAACATTATCTAGAGAGTTTATGACATCAATATTTTGTTTACTTACTCCGGTAACAAAATTTTCATGAGAGCCCCAAGGTTCTGGGAAAAGCCATGGCTGAATAAACAAAAACGCTTTTCTTGCATTTGACAAAACTTTTATACGATCTGAATCAACTTTTGATTGAAAAAAGTTAAAGGTTTGCTTTTGTTTTGATTGATAACCCGAAAATCGTGAAGCATTTATATCTCCATCAAGTGACATTAAGTAATAATCTGCATCGTCAATTTCTAGTAATTTATCATAATATACAACATCATAGCCCAAAGTTTGCCAAGCGTTATAATACCCCTCATAAATCCATTTTCCAGCACCATGAGGGTGTCTTTTTATATAAACTTTCATATACTTTTGATTTCTTTTAATAGTTTTCTAAGTCTTTTTTTGGAAGTGTGCTCTTTCAAAAATCTTTTATGACCGTTTTCTGCTATTTTCATAGTAACATTTGGATTTTTTTGTAAATATCTTGCTTTTGCAATCATATCTTCCCAGGTGTCAAATACAACAATTTCTTTATCTGGAATGAATAGTTCTTCTATTCCCTCTACATGTTCTGTGAGCAAAGCAGTTTTACAGGCTGGTATCTCAAATATTCTTGCTTTCATTTGCCTTTCGGGAATCCTGCTACATTTTGTAAAGTTAAGGCCAACAAAAGAAACCGAATAAACAGCAAACATATCTTCAAATGATGCTTGTCGGGGTCCGCCAGGTGTTCCATGAACACCTAACCCGGCGTCATGCATTTTGTTTATAAAAAAGGCTCTATCTCCACCTTGATGACCCACAAAAGAAAACGGTATCACTTTATTCGCAACAATACCAGAGTATAAATCTTCATTACAGTGCCAGTTTGCATAAAGTATATTGTTATATCCTATTTCTTTATATTTTTCTATATAACGTTTTTCGGGTGTTGAACAGGTATGAAACTTATTGCAAACTTCACTTGAAAAATCTTCAAACCTCCACACGTCATCACAAAACCAATTAAAAGTTATTAAACGCCCTTTTTGTGTTTCATTGTGTATAGTTTCCCAAGGTTCGTCTGGGCAAACTGTTGAATCTCCCGTCATCATACAAAACAACAAATCTGGTTTTTTTGTTTCTATATGTTTTTTTAAGTCATCATTTCCATAATAAGAAGTATCAAAAAAGTTAACATTATGACGTAAAGATATTAAAGGTAAGTAAAAATTCCAAAAAGAAAAATCATATCTAAATGAAGTGCCAATTTGATCATGGCGACTAATAGACTTTGGGGCTACAACTGTGATTTTCATAAGTTTTAATCCTCTGAAAATAAGCTTAATATAAAATCTGAGATTTTGTTCCGCTTTTTTCTCATTTCGTCAACAAGCTCTTTTCCCTTTAGTTTAAACCAATCTTCTCCTGCGGCTCCAATTAAATTATTTGTATGAATTTTGCATCCCATCATTCTTGCTTCAACAACTATTCTAGAAAGTGTTTCTGGGGTTTGAGGGAAAAACGCAAGAGAATCATTAACACTTATTCGTTTTAAAAATTCTTTATATTCACTGGAGGGGATGAGTTCATAGGGTATCTCTTTCAACATGCAAAACTTAACTGACCCGCCCGTATTTTTGTGTCCTATTGTTGATTCCATAATTGAGCAGCATTTTTTCTTTTCACTTTTGCTCAAATCTTCAATAAAATCTAAAACTTCTTCAGACCATAAATTTCCAGAAAGACTATGAATATTATCTAAACCAAGATTTCTCTCAACAATACTTTTATGCATTGAAGATTGACACAAAACAGCCAAAGCTGATGAATAAAAATATCGATGAGTTATTTCTTCGAGTGGCGCTTTAAAGTTTTCATATAATGCCGGATTTCTATTTCTTAAATATTTATGATCGTGCTCATAAATAACATACCTCGCAAGTTTATGAATTAACTTGAAAACGCTTGGTTTAATGTTAAGAAAGTTCCCAATGATAAAATCATGCTTTTTATTATCATGAATAAAACCTTCTGTTAATTTATGTGAGTGAACCTTTACTACTTCATGACCTTTTGAGATAATAATATCACAAAAAACATGATTATTGAGTTCTCCTCCCCCAATAATTCCATCTTCTACAAAAACATCTGCAACAAATATAAACTTCATTATTCAAAAGACTTAACTTCCATGGTGTCTAACCAATCATCAATCTCTTTAGATTGTTCTTGATAAACAGCATTTCTCATTTTTTTATACATATTTTCTTCAGAAAATTCACTTTGCACATATTTTTGTAGTTTCTTTGCCTTCGACAAAGTTGCACCATGATTTTTATAAACCTCTCGAAGAACTTTCTTATAGTGCCATTCTTTTGCAAAACACCACTGAGAATCTTTTTCGATAACTCCTTCCCAAACAGCATCTTGTTGAACAGGACGCATCTCATATGAAACTGCTGAAAACATTGGTTTCTTCTTTTTTGAAGTCTTCTTTTCCGGCATATATAAAAAATCACACTGACCGCCCCATGCTGGAGCAACAACTGGTAATCCAGTATATACAGCCTCAAACAATGGAAGTCCAAATCCTTCGCCGTGCGAAAGACTTACCATGGCTTTAACTTTTGGATGATGATATAACCCACTCATTTCTGAATCTGACAAATCGCCATGCAACAAACAAACTTCGCATTTCCTATCTTCATATTCCGTTAAAATATGTTTAAGAGTTCTTTCCATTGCCCGTCGATCTTGTAAGCAGTTTTTCATTAAACTTGTTTTAACGATTAAACCAACTTCTTGATCATAAAATTCTTCCACAAACCATCGAATAGTATTTCCCATATTTTTTCGAGGAATCCAAGTTCCAACAGTAACAAAATTAAAATCATATTTTAAATCAAGATCAAGTGTTACTGGTTTTATATCTTTAATAGGATAACCAACCACTTCAATTGGAACATCGATCTTCTTGTCAAATATTTCTTCTGTTATGTGGTTTTTTACTTGAACCACTGTATTTTCAAAACCATATTTAGCATGTTCTGATACAACAACAATCTTGTCCATATTGATAGAGGGATCAAACCACGAGGGAGAAATTTTTGTAGTCTCAATTCCAGCAGTCACACCAATATTAACCTTAGCCCAGTCCTTAGACCATTCATTTGGAACAGTTACTTGAAGTGAAAAATCAAACATTTTTCTTTGAAGCTGTCCTAGTTGAACTGTTTTTTGTAAAATCGAATCAATCCATCTTCGTTCTTCGGTATCAGCCCAAATCCATCCAGTTTGACCCCAGTTTATATTAACAAGGTAAATATCAAATAGGTCTGGGCGTTGTCTTAATGATCTCAAGACAAAACGAGTGTGTTCTCCATAACCACTTTGGCTTAAGGCTGGGCCTCTTACTATTACTTTTTTCATATTTTTCTTAACTCCCAGGCTTTGTATCCTTTTCTATTTTCCCATGAACCTTGTTTATCGTGAACTTCTGTTAATAGTTCATCCCAACTTTCAGTAAATTTTTTAAAGTTATAATTTTTTAAAATATGTTCACGACCGGCTTTCCCAAGCTCATTTCTTTTTTCAGCACCATATTCGTACATTTTCATTAAAGCCTCTACAACTTGATGCTCTGATAATCGATCTTCATAAATAAATGGAACTTCTTGCGAACCAATAATAGCTTTCGAGGTTGGTTCTAATCCAATGCCATGCTTATATTCAATACATTTTCCAGAATTTTTTTCATTCCTCTTTAATGTAAAATCTTGATTCATTTGTTTAATTTCTGTAACTTGTTCTTGTAAGCCTCCAGTTAAAGTTACAATAATTGGTGTTTCACATGCAAGCGATTCAAATGTTGAAAGACCAAAACCTTCAGCATCAGAAACACTAACTGTAACATCAGCTGCGCTATAAATTTGTACTAATCTCTCATTTGGAACTTTTTCTTGTGATATTAAAAATTCTTTAGGATCATCATTTTGATTCAATCCAAGAGATTCCGCAACAGCAAACAAATCCTGACCATTAGGATCTTTAACTTCTGTATGCATTAATAAAGTTGCTTTTGCATTTTTATGCTTCTTTTTCAACTTTTTAAGAAATGATGCATACCAAAAAACTAAAGAACCGCTTTGTTTTCTCCTAGCATTTCTATTATTCCAAAAAATAATAAAACGGTCTTCATCAACGCCCAACTCTGCTCTAAACTCTTTATTTTTTTGCTCAGTATCTTTTTTAAACATTTCTGGAACAGCATGAGGAATATATTTTTCTTCTACATCTGGTGAAACTACTCTAACAATATCTGAAGTTAGTTTTGATATCGTTGCAACTACATCTGTAGAATCATACCAAATCTTATTGTAATGTGGATAAGGATAGTTATCCCAAACATGATAATAAATCATAGGAATAAGACCCCTAACTTCGTTCTCCATTTGCCATAACCATGGATAAAAACGAGGATCAGTCATAAACCATAAAATGTCAGGTTTGGTTGTCCTTAAAACAGATCGAATAGTATCTGGGTTTCCATAACCGTCAATGGGATAAATAACCCAATCTTCTCCAAAATCTTCAACTTTAACTGGGTTATAGTTTTCATGCTTTATTGCACCGCCTAAACTTACGAACTCATACTTACCAGTTCTTAACAGTTCAGCAATAAAATATTTTGTTTGAGTTCCCACACCTGATGGTGATAATGGATGATCTGAGATTGTTAAAATTTTAATTTTTTTATTAGCGGTTGGGGGCGAAAAATCTAAATCCACTACTTTTTCTGTCACTTGTTCTCCTACGGACACCACTCAGTTTTATTAAACTCGCACTTCTCACACTTTAAGCGATTTTTTGGGTGGTTATTGTTATGAATATTATACACCGCTTTGTTTAAAATGTTTAGAGCATTTTTAATTTTTCTTTGTCCGCTGGAGACTCGGAAGATTTCAATCTTGTTTTTCTTGGCTGTTCTCTTCAAAAGGCCAAAATAAGTTTCAACATTTTTTGGGTCAACATCGTGCTTTGCACAGAAGAAGTTCTTATAAAAAGTTAACTGATAAGTCGTCATTTTTTCAGTTCTTCTTCTAATATCCCAACCCCAAGAACAAGACTTCCAATCAATAATGTGATATTTTCCATCTGGAGTTTTAATCACAAGATCTAAAAATCCCTTATAATCATATTCACCAGGAGAATCTATTATTGGTTCAACAATTTCTTCTTCTGCGGAAACAACTTTATATCCTGGGAATTTAATCTTAAGAGCATCCAAAACCATTGAAGCAAGCTCAAGACCCTGTTCTTTCATATCCTCAATCATCGAAACATGATTGTCTGGGATTTCCTTAAGCTTATCAAGTTCATCTTTAAAAGCTTGATTGAATGTCTTTTTATAATCAGTAGATTCGTTTAGTGTAAGCTTCTCACACGTTTCATGAAGTGCTGTGCCAAAGGCCGTATAAGCATTTCCTCGAAAAAGCTTAATTCTGTCGATGTATGTAAGCTTATGGTAAAAGGGACAGAAATCCCAGTTTCTTAAAGCACTAAATGATACGTGGGGCATAAACTATCCATCTTTCGGCTTTGAACTTTTTTTAGTTCTTTTAGCACTACTTGATGATAGCACAGATTTGGGTGTTTTGTCAACTGTTTTTTTACAAAAAATCCATGTTGTTGATTGATTTGGTTTTTCATTAGTAATTCTTGGACCAGCTTGTATTACTTCTAGTTTGTTGTAGTCATATCCCTCATTTGTTAATATTTCTTCTATCAATGATTCTTTAATAATAACAAGTTTACCAGGACTAGCAGACACAATTAAAGTAATTTTGTTATTTTTTTTATGAAGTTCATATTCGTACATTTATTTTATCTCCGATTATTAATATAAGCTTAAAAGCTCATCTATCTTTTTAAAAAGTGCAGGACTTATCTCTTTTAAATAGTTTACATCACCTAAAATATATTCTTCTAATCCATTTGCAAAATATTCACGAATTGAAGTAACAGAATACGGAGAAGAAAACAAACCAGCGGTTAATGCAGAAAGATTATCATATCCAACTTTTTTATACAAGAAATCATCAAGTTCATCTACTTGATCATCAGAAAAAAATAAATTTCCCATCCCAACAAAAGAAACATTATTGGAGCGCAACAAATCTACCAAACGTCTTTTTTTGCCTAGATATTCTCTCTCAATAATATCATCTCCATAAATATCAAAATAATGATTATCTTCAATTAAGTGTGCAACTTCATGCACAATATCTTTTAAAACAATTTCTTCAGTAACATTAGGAAACTCTTTAAATGAAGATAAATAAATGGCTCCATCGCGCAATACAGCTTGAATGTTTCTGTCTTTTAGTTCAGGAAACTCTCCTATATAAATTCCTTCTAAAGAAGATATAAATTCATAAGGAACAATTTCTTTTAAATCATTTAATATATTTTCAATATCAATATGTTCTGGAAGATGATCTAATATATAAACAGGAATATCATATAAAAAATATTCTTTTCTTTCTTTTAAAGACTTCTTAACTGAATGTGTTATATATTTTTTCATTTTTCAATGCTCTTTTATGATTTCTTTGAATATGATTTCTTTAATTTTTTCATCACCAGTTACACTAAAAAATAAATTAACATCATCGACTATTCCTACAACTATTTTTTGCTTATATAAATTATCATAGGCTTTCTTTACTGCTGCTTTGTCTTCAGAATATAATCTTAAAACAGAACTTTTAGAATCATATACCTTAAATTTTTTACTTTTTGATAACTCATTGTACCATCTTTTTTTAATATCTAAAATTCTTTTCTTTAAGCCATTAATATATTTTTGATTGTCAATTATAAATTCTATTGACTTACATGCAAAATAATCTAATTCATAAGACTCTCTTGATGATTCTATCCTCTTTTTTAATCCCTCATTGGCAACTAACCAACCGACTCTTAATGATGCAAATGCAATTTTGGAAAAACTTGATGATACTATTAAGTTATCATGTTTATTCAAAAAAGGTAAATAACTATCCAATCCCCACCCAATATAAACTTCATCAAGAAAAACAATAACTCCATGTTCCTCACAATATCTTATTATTGTATCTAATTCTTCATGCGTGAAATGACTTGGTAGGTGTGATTTGGGATTATCCAAAAATAGAACCTTTATATTGGGGACAACTTCTTTAATTTGTTCTACTGTAATTTTATAATCGGGCTCATTTCCTTTTATTTCTATGACATCAACTCCATATACCTCTGCATATACATGATACATTTTACAAGTTGGAGTCAAAATCCCAACACAATCACCTTTCGTTGTTAATGTTTCAAATACTTGTTTAAACGCCCCTTCAACTCCTCTTGTGATTATCATTTCATCATGAGAAACATTTAAAAAATTGCTTAATACTTCATATGGTTTCCACATATCTGGGTAAGGATGTAAATCCTCTTTCTTAAAATATTTCAAAAGGGATTCATGTATATGTTCAGGGTGTTCGTCCATTATCATATTTCTTCCGAGATATGTATAACCATCCTTAAACTTTAACCTTTTTCTTTCTACTGTATTAATCATTTCTAATATTATATTTACCACGCTTTTGCATGATTATGTCCGAATATAAGTCCATTTGCATTACAATTATTACATGGAGATTCAGATCTATCACTCTCTTTTAGTTTTTTTCTATATTTCATTAATTTTTTATCTGTCCAAATGTCAAAAATAGGCTTATCTTTTATATTGCCGAATTTCACTGTCCGGTTATACATATCTTGACAACACAACAACACATCACCATTCCAGTCTATATATAAAGCATAATGTGGATAATAGCAAGGTCTTTGTTCGGGGGACAATAACTTATCACCCATTGAACCCGCCCTATTGGTATATATCAGCCCATAGTCTGTGCTATCATCATACCATCTATCTCTTAATGTATATAAACCAGGTTTAATACCACAATCTTCAAATAAAGAATTAAAGTAATCTATTTGTTCGGGTCCATCATACATACTAACCACTAATTGTTTAAGGCCAGCAGAAAATAAATCTTTAATAAGTTTTGGTTTTAACTTATCTCCATTAGTAACAACTTCAATATGAATATTTTTGTCACCAAATTTTTTAACTATATTAACGAGATATTTGGTTAATGTAGCTTCGCCAGTTCCACTTATGTTTACAACTCCATCAAATCCCAAATCATTAAGCTGGCTAGCAATCAATTCTGCTAAATCCAAATCCATATGTAAGTTTTGATTGGGATATATTTTAGGATCGTGGCGTGGGCAAAAAACACAAACTCTATTACATAATTCATTAACATTCAATTCCACAAAACTAAACAATGGGACTCCATCCACCATTGAA
>Ga0209434_1000293_pt1 | contig 25468 bp, 37 predicted proteins | sample ETNvirnome_2_300_FD_184068 | JGI IMG/M metagenome (GOLD analysis project Ga0209434, IMG submission 184068) | Marine viral communities from the Pacific Ocean - ETNP_2_300 (SPAdes) (version 2) | ecosystem: Environmental > Aquatic > Marine > Oceanic | place: Pacific Ocean | collected 2013-06-22
CACCTTCTGTTCCAATTGACATTACTAGGTAGTCCCCTAGTGCCTTATAGAGATTTCCTGTTGTATATCCTTTTAATCCTCTCTCTGGCGTATAGCGCCCCTCCATCCAAGAAGAGTATCTAGGAAATGTTTTTACAGTATCAACTTGAACTAGCTTGTTATCTGGCAGACGTATCATCACCATCATGGGTGTCCTGCCTTCCAAGGTTGCTTCTACATCTACAATATCAGGCATCTTTGTATTTAAAAAATTAATAAATAGTTCTGTGTATTTTTTGTCTGCTCTTCTATCTGCTTGCCTTATCTCAGATTCATTTCCTTCTGCTGCCAAAGGAAACTCAACAAGATAATCTATGTCGCCATACACGTTATCTTTGCTCTGCGAGATATCAAGCTGGTAATAGCTAACTGAACCTGTTGGTCTAAGCGCTTTAACGGGTTCTTCTCCAATAGAGATAAGATATCCATTCCATCTATTGATTAAATCTTCATACAATTTTATAGCTTGATCTGCAATCTCAGGAGTTAGTGTGGCAAGCATATGTCTCTTATGAGCAGGTAGCTTCAACCCACCCTCAAGAATCACATCTTTATGTGATATTTCTTTGTTAAAGATAAACTCCGCTATAGAGAAGACAAACATATAAAAACCTTTCTATCATAAATATCCTTTTAAAATATAAATGCTGCTATTCAAAAGTTCTATTTCTAATAAATGGAATTAATCTGGGACCTTATCCAGTGCGGACTTTGTACTTCCGTATACGAAAAGCCTAATGTGATCATCAGTTACAGTCTCGTCTACATCAAGATTAAAATGCTTTCTTATCGCATCTAAAAATTTTGGTGTTGTGAAAACTTCAAGATCACCACCCTTAGGTAGCCTTATTGTTCTTTTTTCCATATGTATATCTTACCAAAAAATAATCAAAAATACACGTCTATTTTCTCATAAGCGACCGTACACGTCTTCTTATCTCTGCTAACTCAGCAGGCTCACCAGCCTTGATTGGAGGAGTAGTATCTTCTCCCTCTTCCTCTTCCTCTTCTTCTTCTTCTTCGCCAGGAGGCATCTCCTCTTCTACCTCTTCCTCTGTCTCAGCTTCTATCTCTTCTTCAGCTTCAGCGGCTCCTGAGCTCATAGTTATATTTGAAGGAGGATCGCTCGGATCAGGCGCATCATCTCCTTCAAGAGAGCCGGTTAAGATTCCTGAGAATGCTCTTAAAAATGTAAGAAGGGCCTGTCTCTCAGTCTCATCAAGTCTATCAAAATAGGTTCGCAGCTGATCTCTAACCTTGCTATCATCTACAGAGCGACCGCTTCTAAGCTGTTTTATTGTATCAGATATACTGTCTAGAGAGACCTCAAGTGTTGGAGCTGACTCATCCTCCTCCACCTCAACATCCTCCTCCACCTCAACATCCTCCTCAGCTGCTACCTCAGCATCTTCCACAGGCTGTTCAGATAAAGTATTAAATGTTCTCTTATCTTTTTCCATGTTATTAATAAAAAATTCTTGTGCTCGATCAGACTCTAGGGACTTTCGAGCGTCTTTAACGCTCTCTTCTGCTAGCAGCTTTAAAAATGTTACTACGTCACTTGATGTATCTAGTTTTATTGTGCTCATTTTTTACTTTTGAATCTCGTTGAATTCTGCCAGTGTTCTCTATACAGCCTATTATATCTTCTCTGGGGTAGGGATTCCTGTTTGTCAGCATGATCTATGACTCTCTGTCGGCCTGCGCCCTCTCTCTCATTAATATCATTGACAAATTTATCAAAATTAAACTTATGACCTTTCATCTTAAACCTCTATCATTATGTATTATGCAGCTTAACAACTAAATCACATTCATACACACTATCTTCCGATATCTTTATAGATCTGGAGACGACATTGATGCAATCGTATTCTACGATTGCATCGCTAGCGCCTTTCATAAAAAGAGATATTCTATCACACGTGTCTCCAAGAATGATAATAGGAACATATTTTGAATTACAAAAAAACCTTAGCCTCATCAAAGAACGTGATATCTTGATTCTATTGACTTGCTCAGTGATAGATCCTCCATTAGATAATATCGTCACCTCAAGATCACCAATGTTATCTGGAGTCTCATAAAACTGTCTCATATCGATTTTATCGACAAGTGAGTCACTCACCATGATTCTTTCATGTTCGGTATTTATTTCCTTCACATTGTTTCTCTGTCAAAGAATCTTACATCGTCGTATATCTCATCACAAAATTTTGCCAAGTTTCTATCTTGTTGAGTCACTGCATTGATATCATGTGTATAAGTCTCGACTGTGATTTCCCTATAATCTATTGTTATCTTAGCGTGATGACCTACTTGCTCCTGATATCTTAGAAGCTCGTTAACGAAATAATCCATGTGATTAAACTTAACAAATTCAAATGTCCGTGACATACGCTCGGGATCTATGAATATCACCCAGTCAGAGCTGTCCGCTTTAATTGGCAAATCAAGTGATGGAACAGTGGTATGAAGATTTCCCAAAGCTATTTCAACAGAGCTAGTTGGAAGCTCAGTATTCCTTTGTGTATTTAATAGCTCTAATAATTTCATTAAATTATTCCAGAGATAAGATCTCTCATTTTAGTTTCTGTTACCTGCAGTTGAGGATTTCCCCTCTCAGTAGCTGACCACTCAAGCACATCAGGAATTGCATCAAATATTGCTCTGGTTATTTTTTGTGGATCTCTTAGCATTTTTTCAAACTTGGCGCTCATTTCCTCTCTACTTGCTTTCCCAAAGAATCCCTTGGTAAATCTTTGCGCCTCTGTAAGAGATGCTCTATAGATTTCTGGCGTGATTCCTCCCAGGCGAATCTTATTCATTTGCATTTTTTGAGAATTATATGGTAAAAGATCAACCTCTCCATTAAACATCTTTGCGAATGTTGATGCAGTTTTCTTATCGATGCCCTGGCTCGTAAGAAAATCTATCATGTGTTTTTTCATAGTTCTTGCATACTCTGTAAATGGAGGCTTATAAAAGTATGTACTAAATATTTGTTTCAAAACTTTTCCGCCAAGAGTAGTTCTGACCATCTCACTATCAAAGTCACCATCATCTGTTGCTGTCTCTCTAATGTCAAGTAAATCGATATCGATCTGCTGTAGAGCTTCCACGACCTGTTCAAGATCTTTATCGTTAGGATTTTCTTCTAAATCATCCTCTACCTCCTCCGACAGAAGACCGACCATTTCTGAAATCTTTCGCATAGCCAATATCATAGACCTGTATGCCTCATCAGCAAATCCTCGATACTCAGAAATTCCGCCTTCAGATCCAACTACTGCCTTAAAAATAGGCTCAGGAAACTTCATTCTCCACTGTCTAAACCCGCTTGCTGCGCTAAAACTAAAAACTGTCGCCAAAGCATCTAGTTTCTTTAGATCTCTATCTAGCTTCTCCTGGGCGACTTTTGCTGCATCCTCTGGAGATAATTGAGCCTGTTCTTCTTCTTCGTAATATGCGGGAGTATCAACAAATCCTCCTTCTCCTTTCTTTAATAGAAGATTCGCTACTGTGTTATATGCATTTTTCTTTAACGGGTCTTTTTCAGACTTTTCTTTTTTTAGTAAAAATTTTACAACATCTTCAACAGACATCGAATTTAACATGTGATTTGCTAGCATGTCAATCTCTTTGTTGGCGTTAAGCTGATCTACATCTCCCTGAGTCGCAATATTTCTTGAAAGCTTCATGTAGTGCTCTCTTACATCTGATAAAACCCTGTCTTTCTCACTATCAGATAGGTCATCTATAGCAGCTTCTATCTCTGGTAACATATCGCTTGGATTAAGAATATCGTCTAGAGCTCGCCTCATAAGACCACCTGCAAAATATGTCTGGAGCTCGCCAGAAGATAAAACTCTTTCTCTAGTAGAGTATCCAAAGTTTACCGACTCAAGAAATTCTATTATCTCGTCTCCAGCTACAACGATCTTATCAAACTCGTCTTCTGTGAAGGTGTCATCATCTTCAAGTATTAATGATACAGCTTTTCTAAATTTCAATTCCTGTATCACATCTTCTTCTTCTGGTGTGGTTGCACCTTGTGCTTCCACTGCCTCCTCTTCCTCATCTTGAACGCTTGGCTCCTCCTGATCCTCTGACTCCTCCCACTCAGATGCATCATGTCTATCAAGAGCTTGATCTAAAAGATCGTGAAGTTTTCTATAAAAGAAGTCTATCTGATCAGAAGGAACCTCCCTTGATATAGCTGAAGCTGAATTAGCAAGTTCACTAGCTGAAGCTGGAACAAATTCAGGATCACTCACAGGTGGCATCTCTACAGCAAGCTGAACAGACATCATATCTGTTGGCTCGATAGGCTCTTCATCCTCATCAATATCACCGGCTATTGTGTCTATTCTAGTTGATTGAATACTTCTTGTTTCTAAGATTTTCTTAATAGCATCTTCTAAAGCATCTTTATTAACAATAACTCTCATTACTTGCTCCTCAAAAATAAATATCTTGAGCTTACCAAAGTATTTTACTTAGATATCTGATTTAATGTATATGCAGATGCCATCACTAAACCGACACCTGTTACCACACCAGTTGCAAAAATTAACTCATTTTGAAATCTTGGATGCTTTATCTGTTTTTCTAAAAAATATATCTGATCATTTTTTATAATAATGGTTTCATCATACTTTAATTGAAGTGCATCGTGAGATGCCTTAAGAATATCGTAATCAAATTTAAGCTCTGCTTCTCTAATCTGTATCTTTTTTTCGCACTCTATATCACAAAGCTCGTCGGATGTCTCCAGGTCAATGAGAAGCCTTGCAGCTGCCTCAGTATTAAATAAGGTACCTGTGAACGGAGCTGGATCTCCCTCGTTAACAGTTGCCACCTTTTCCTCTGCATATGAAACTGTGGAAAAAAATAAAATATTAAATACAAAAAAGAAACACGTAACGTGACCAAATATAATATTCACTATTTTTTTCATTTCATCCTCGTGAATATCATATAGTTTTAGACAATGTATGTTTATGATATGTGAATATCGAATCCAGTAATCTCTGAGATTCTTCTTGTTATCTCATCAGGATTGTCCACATTGTCTGATATCACTTTTTCTATCTCTTTTCTCTTCTTACTATCTAGATCTTTGTTGGAATTGTAATAATTTTCTTCTATTTTCTTTATTGACTCTAGATATATCTTTCTTGCTTCTTCTCTATCAGATATTTCTTTTTCATGCGACCTATTAATCACATCTAGTTCCTTCTCATAGTCTTCATGTATTCTCTGTAATACATTTTTAAGATCGTCACCTTTTCTGAAAATTATCATTAGCAAGATAGGAATTGCTGCGCCAACAAGTATTTGCCAGTATTTCTTACATAATGCTTTGCACTTTTTAAGCCATGCTTTTATAGTAATTAGTGAAACGATATTACCCATTCGATCCGTGTTTCCATGCTAGTGCTGCGTCTATAACTCCTTGACTGCCAATGTAAACTATAGCTATTAGCCCCCATGTATCTGACGTCAGATCTGACCACATCATCAATGCAGTCGCTGTTATAAACACTAAAAATTTTCTAGATATAGCTTTCTCAACTATTCTATCTAAAAAGCTTTTTTTCATCTTACCCTCCGTATATAAATATGGAGACTAATTTATAAAGTCATCGTCGTGTGGGATAATGATAAGGTCTTTAACCTTTGTCTTATCTTTTGTCTTATCTAGAGATGATTTACTTTTTACACCTGATATAATTTCTACAAGATCACATTGGATATTAGCTATGATAGTCGTGAGTGCAGCTGCTTTAGCTATCGCTTCCTGACACTCAACTATATTCCTTTCAAGGCAGTCTATTCTTTCACGCTGCTCTTCAATAACACTAAGATATAAATGTTTTCTAAAAAATAATTTTTTAAACCACTTAATCATATCACTCATCACTCAATGGATTTTCTCTCTCTATAATATTAAATAGTGACTCAGCATCTGTTTCTGATAATTTCTTTACTATCTTGTCTCTTTTTCTCTGCGAGAGATCTTCAAGCATGGATATCATCTCCGGTGATTCTGCGGCTATTCGTTGAGAGAGTTCCTCATATACCTCTTGCATAGATAATCTATTCTTAAAGCATGATATTCTTATCTTACTATGAGTCTCTCTAGTTATATTAAAGTGTATAGTCTTTTTTGTTTCAAAGTCTATATACGTTTTTTTAGACATTAGACGGCACCGCCACCCATTGCTCCTGCGCCAAGCGGGTTCGCGCCTACAGCAAATGGAGCTTCAGGAACCTCTTTTCCTCCATCAAGATCAAAATCAAACTGTTCATCAAGAATATCCTTCATCTCCTGTGCGTGCTCATCATCGTAATTTTCTTTAAGAAAGTTCGCAGCTCTATTGACTATCACAGTTTTTATATCCAAAAGCGTCTGATGATTCATGGCGAGTCTGGCAACCCTCTTTGTAAATGCATCGACATCAAGCGGCGGCTTAGGAAGTGCTTCAGCTGGTTCAGCATCTGTATCAGCGCTATCTGCAGGTTCAGGATCGTCTGGACCTACCTCCTCTTCTGCCTCTACATCTACATCTCCCTCTGCTGGCTCGGTTTCCTCAGCTGCCTCAAAAGCTGGTTCATCCTCTACCTCTTCTTCCTCCTGCTCTAACAACACCCTAAGTGATAGGTTTTGTAATGACTCATTAAGGCTTTGTGACTCTGAGTCATCTGAATCTATTGAATCCTTTTCAAACTTTAAAATGAATGAATCTATCTGATCGTCAGCAGAGTCGTTTTCTAACCTAGTGGTTTCCTCTTCTGCTGCTGGATCGACAAATAGTTCATCAACTTGCTCAAGTATTAATGATCTAATCAAGATGTTAAGTGGTCTTTTCATATTCATACCCTCAGAGACTTTTGTATAGCGTCTGCCCTTTCAAATCTTTTCTCAATAACGTTCCAATTCAACTGTTTCATCATCCCATATATGTATGTCTTTACATCACTGAGATAATCTCTATAATATGCGTGTTGCCACATATCCATAACTATAACGGGATAGGATCCCATGGGAACATTGAGGCTGTGAAGATCAATTGCACAATTCATGTATCTCTGCATAAACGTGTTAAAATAAGTTATTGCCCATCCGCATCTAGATACCATGCAGCATGCAACAAAATCTTTCTGCCAGTCATCAAACGAACCAAAGTCTCTAGCAAGCCGCATATATGGAAGAGAATCCATTGATATCTCACTATGAAGATCACTTATATTGGAAAAATATAATTCATGCAAATAGGATGAGTTCATGTTATACGTTTCATCAACTTTAAGATCTCTGTATGCAGAGTGATTAGAATTTGCATTAACTCTATCTACTGCATCGAGCTCAGCACTTATTCTATTGAAGTTTTTTACATACTCGTCATATAGCTCTATGTGACTCTTTTTGCTTGCCTTGCTTAATAGCTCTGTGGGTAAGTTAAATTGTTTTACCTGAGCGACATATGACTCATCAAGTCTTCTGTCATCTAGCTTTAGGCTTTTTCTAATATTTTCTCTCAAGTCTTTATTAGTGAATAAATTCTTGTTTTTATCTTCTGACATCACTGCCTCTCATAATTTTTAAATTCACTGTTTGGAATAAGTAGTTCTTTCCCTGGTCTTCTGCATAAAATTTTAGGACCCGAACTGTCATCTGGAATAACCACCTTTAAAACAGTGTATATCAAGCCAGAGGGTTTATGCCTTATCTTTAAACCCTTTTTAACTATTATCTTTTTATCTGACTCTTTCCCTGCAAACACATCAATATTTTCATTTCTCTTCTGCATATTTTTAACAAGATCAATAATATCGTCTGAAGACAACACTTTCATGAGAATACCTCATATTAAATATGGGGCAGATTATCTAATATTTTCACTAGGTATAACAGAAATTCCACTGCTTCGTAAAATATCAAGACCAGAAATATCCCTATACTCTTCATCATATATGACAACATCTATTCCGGAGTTTACTATCGCCTTTGAGCACATTCTACATGGTGATAGTGTGACATACATTATTTTCTTTTTTGGATTATTATAATCCATCTTCAAGAGAGCATTGATCTCAGCATGTATCATTCCGGATTCACCAGGCACTAGAGACTCTGACTCATTAGGGCCGCCTGAATAATTTCCATTATACCCCACAGCTATTACTTGTGTGTTATCACCTGTGACAACAACTGCTCCAACCTGGTATCGAGGATCACATGATCTTCTAGCTATGCTGTGGGCGAAATCCATCCAAACATTATCCCAAGATGGTCTCATAATATTCCCTTTAAAATGGATTCTCTGTGCAATATTCAATTATATACACAACTTCACTAAATTTATCATCTGGTAGGTCTTTATAAGGCTTTCCAAAAAATGTCTTAATCACCTTTGGAATGTGAGCGTATGGGTTTCTACCCGTCGGATGACGAGGTGAGGAGGGTAATTTTCCCTCTAGCAGTTTCCCTGACTCCTTGATTATCTCCCTTATCTTCTTGCAATTTTTCTGATTCATCTGTTTCCTTTGATTCAAGCTCATCTAAAAGCGCTTCCATTTGATCAACAGCTTCCTCTTTATCAATGTCACCCTTTTCCTCAAGAACTTCTCGAATTTTCTTAAGTTCTTCCCTAGCTGATGTAGTATCTACTAGAGGCTCCTCAATTCTATCAAATAGGTCATCTACTATTGTGTCACCGGGCAATGTGAATCCAGCAGCATTTTTATGACCGCCACCTTTGAATTTTTTAGCAACCTCTGAGACATCCACCTTATCATGAAATGATCTCAAGCTCACCTTTATATTCCTCGCTTCGTGATCATAATACCATATTACAGCAAAATCACAATCTGCAGATAACCTTGCACCAATCTCTGACATCCAGTGAGATGAATTTACAACAAGCACGTCAAGACCGTTATACTTTCTAGGGGTTGCCTTTTCACAAACTTTCTTCACAACTGTCTTGCTGTATGCAAGAATAAACGATCCTCTCTTTACAGCATCATCAAAAACAGAATCATCTTCAAATTTCATGAACTCTTCAAATTCAAATGGAACCATATCAAATGCTGCAGCAAATTCCTTAGAGTATGGAAGCTCCCACTTCCAAAGATCTCGATCCTCAATATATTGTATAAATTTTGGACACTCCTTCCCAGGATGAAAAAATTCCCACGCTAGCATTGCACCAGATTTTGTCATATCAAAGTGTGTATTAGAAATGTCATGAAGCTCGATCATAGCAGACTTATGGTGATCTATGACGATAAGATCATTTGCCTCTTCAATCATGGTCTTAATTGTAATATTATCATATGAAAAATCAAGAATAGCGACATTCTTTCCTGTCACATTTGGCGGGCAAGACCCATGCTTGCCTGCGTGGTACAATGCCTTATTACCCAGGCACTTCCACGCAGAGTAAGCTGCACCAAACCCATCGGAGCAGTTTGCGTGATATATTACAAAATCAACGCTCGACGCTTCTAGCATTATTTATTCTCCCGAAAGCTCAGGCTGGTTCATAAAACTATGATAGAACCAGCATCTGGGCTCGTATAAATCAGATCCGCCAACAGTTATCTCTTCCATATTAGTAAACTTTCTATGTGTGTAATATGCGTCTCGCCCTGTAACTGTACAAACTGCTGGACACACCTCTATTTTTGTCGCCCATGGCATCATGTCTCTAATTTCTTCAAATACATTCCCTGTTGCAGAAAGCTGCAGAGAAGAAACGACTATTGTATTTCCTAGCCTAAAAAGCGATAATAAAGCATCTGTTACACCTTCTATCATAAATGCCTCATCTACTGCTATCACATTAAAATCATCATAACTTTTAACAACCCTAAGTATATCACAACCTGACTTAACTGCATGCGCATCTATTTCGCCACCGTTATGTGTGCAAATTTTAGATTGAGAATATCTTTCATCTAGCGAAGGCTTAAACGCAATAATGTTTCTATTCTGATATCTAAATCTATCTATTGTGGCTAGAAGTCTTGTGGTCTTAGAGCTAAACATAGGACCTGTAAAAATTATAAATTCTGGATTTCTTTTAAGATGTAACTCTTCCATAGTCATCCTCTATTCGTATTGGCTTATCAGACATGTTATTCCCTATCTCTATTATCTCACAATCTGTTACAGCTTTGATTCTATAAGGGCACCCTGATTGAACCATTAGTGTATCTCCTTCATGAATAATACATATTTCCAAAGGATATCCAACTGAATCAACTAGTGTTTGTTCAGTTCCAAAAGTCACCTCTGCCTCGCCTGATCTTAAAAACAAGACTTCAGATTTCAGCTGATGATATTTAAAACTTGTTCTCATTCCAGACTTAATAAAAAGTGTTTTTCCATGAATCCCAGAAAATCCTGACCATGATTTTTCATGCCCCCACGGCTGTTTTACTGAGCAGTCATTTTCTGCTTTGGTGATCCACGATGATTTCACATGTTTTTTTGATTCAAACACCATTAAGACTCAAGACCCCACCACTCAATTGTTTTTTCAAGACCGTCCCAAAATCTTACAAGCGGCTCATACCCTAACTCCTCTTTTGCTCTAGCTATATCTGCCTGTGTATGCATAACATCTCCGGTTCTCCATGATGCATCGTGCCGTACAGCATGAGAAAATTTATCCATAAAATATTTAAGTATTTCATTATTAGAAGTTCTGTCTCCGCATGCAATATTGTAACAATCACCTCTAAACTCCTTATCTGAATTGGCTGCTAGAATATTTGCATGAACCACATTGTCTATATAACATAGATCTCTAGATTGTGTTCCGTTGCCATCACTCCTCAGAGGGAGACCATTTACTAAACAGTGACACCATGAGGAGACAGCAGTTGAATAAGGTGAGTCACCATATTGCCCGGGACCAAAGACGTTAAAATATCTAAGACATACTACATCTAAGCCATAAAGATTTGCAAAAATTCTTGAAACATCCTCTATTGCACTTTTCTGCCACGCGTATGGAGATTTAGGATATTTTCTCTGAGCTTCATGAGTTGGAAGAATATCAGAGCCTCCATACACAGAAGACGATGAGGCAAATACTACTCTACTAACATTTCCTTTACAAGCCTCAAATAACCTAACAGTTCCCGATATATTCACATCAGTCGTGTGTGAAGGATTTTCAACAGAAAAAAGAACCCTTGGTATCGCTGCTTGGTGGAAAACACAGTCATATTTTTGATCAATAATATTTTTTAATACATTTTCATGTGAAAAGTCACCCTGTAGGATGTGGACTGTCTCATCATCTCTACTGCTATTATTATAAAATTGTGGAAGCAAATCTACTGGAACGACTCTAATTTTTAACTCCTGGACCAATTCTAAACGTCCACTTGATAAGTCATCAACGATATCGACGATCCATCCCTCACTTACAAGCTTCTTAGAAAGATTAGATCCGATAAATCCACATCCTCCTGTTACTAGTGCTCTTTTCATAATTTCTCCTTATATCTCAAAATTTTAACCTATAATGTGAGAAGAGTTTAAGTTAAATCTCATTCTTACATTATCACAATCTTCCTTAAATCTATTATAGCATGTGTAAGCTAAATAGTACAAAAACATCAAGTCATGAGGAAAAATGTTTTTAACATCAGTAGATCTAATCACTGTGTGAAAATCCATCACTCGATCTCTAATAGACACCTGAATAAAGGATATACACGTATTATCTGTGTAGATAAATCTTCTAGATTTCGAGCTTTCTACCCTATTATATTCATTTTTACCTGACAGCTCATCACTTATAGTTGTGTGTAATTTACGAAATATCTCATGATAATAATTGGATTCTGGCTCGTAATCAAGACATTCTTCATTTGCCTCTTCAAACTCACCATCATCATACAGAGTAAATTCTAATGGATATGACTCATTATTATTACACTCAACAAATCCCAGCACTTGATCAGAAACCTCTCTAATCATACATCTTTCAACTATATGAAGACGAGCAAGTACTACTGACGCTATCTCGCCTGCCTCACTCCGTGAATAAAACATTGTGTTTGGTAGATTTCTCAAAGATTTAAATCTATCCTTAAAGATATCATAGACACAACCTAGTGATTTCAAATCTTTGTGAAAATCATCTCCTCTCTCAAGAAATCTTTTATTAACAACACCTATCTCTGGAAGCAGTAGAATAAATCTATTATTAAGATTTGAAATTTCAACATGTAAATCTGAGTCTATATTATCAATATCTCTGTGATAGAGATCAGAAAATATCTTTCTAGATATTTGTGATCTATCCTGAATGTGCCATTCATAATTTGATATCCTGTGAATCTTTTTGACTAGTGTGGTTTTTCCTGAACAGTCTGGACCCTCGATGAAGAGCGCTCTTGTTGGAAACTTCAACATTAGATATCGAGTCTTTTCATCTTGTATGTTGACGTCGAGCATCCCCACGAATCTGTAGACGCTACTTCAGCTATCCACATAGTATAAAGATCTGGAATATCTCTAAACGCACCCCAAACACGAATCCATGTGAAGTTGAAGTTGTTATCTATAACTTTCATCCTGTAGAAAGTTTTTCCATTTTTCGTTGTTCTCTCTTCTAGTGTTTGAATACAGAACCATACGATGTCTTTCTCCTTTCCAATCAAATGAGATGCAGGTCTCACGTTGGCATTTTCAATCTTCTCCATTATCCTTGGAGGAAAAATAAGAGTTTCATCTGCTCCAGCCATAAAGTTTACACTAAACAGTATCTTAGATTCACGAGTCCAGTCTTGAAGATCATAATTCTCTATTATTTTTTCATCTATAAATCGTGGAATGTCTCCTCTTTCTTTAATAGCCTTTTTATACATCGTCTTTGTCATGCCATACCTTCCCTTTTTTAAGAGATCATAATTTCCGACAATGCTCTCGTGTAACTGCCTATGATTTTTAATAAGATTGTCACTCATCTCACTTAGAGATCCAAAGGCTTCAACCTTACACAAAGAATCAAAGCACGTCTTGTTCATCTTGGAGGGTCTCCACTTACCATCCTCTGTAAAAAGCATTTCATCTATATTAGAAAACGGTCTACGACTAATAATTTCCTCAACTGCAGCAGAACCGACTCCCTTTATAGCTGTCAATGGAGGAACGAATCCGTTTCTTTCTTCACTATATACCCAAACATCTGAAGATATATTGATATCAGGAGGGAGCATCTTATAACCAAGTGACTTAATTTCATTAATAACTTTTCCAAACTTATTCGTGCCATTTTGTGTCTGTAAGCACGTAGCGAGCCATTCTTTCTCATAATATGTGTGGAGCCACGCAGAGTAATAAGAGTCAATAGCATAAGAAACTGCGTGAGATTTATTAAATCCATAGCCTGAAAAATATTCTATTGTCTCATATAGTGATTCTGCTCTTTCTCTTTTCATTCCTGATATCTCTATAGCACCATCAACAAATTTCTTTCTCAAGTCGATTCTTTCTTGAACTTTTGCAGCATTAGAATCAAGAGACTTTTTAACGAGAGTCTTTCTCATCTTATCAGATTCACCCTTGTTAAAGCCTGCTAGTCTCTGTGCTAGGAGCATAAACTGCTCCTGGAATGAGATGAATCCATATGTCTCACTTAATATCTCTTCTATTACAGGATGATCATAGTGAATAGGAGTACCACCCTCTGTTGCTCTCTTTGTCTTGACATACTTCTTATCTACATGTGCTGCAAGCGGGCCAGGTCTATATATCGCTGTGATTGTTGCGAGCTCCTCAATCGTCCTTGGCTTAGCACGTCTACAGAAGTTTCTTGCGCCTTGTTGAGTAAATTGGAACACCTGGACGAATCTTCCTTTGTGATAAACATGTTCCCAAACATTATTATCATTTAGGTCATTATATCTACAATTTATATTGTCATCAAAAAACTTACTAATGTCACCAAAGGATGGTGTCATGTTTCCTTGCTTTCTCAAGATAAGGCGTACACAATCTTCAACCATTTTTAGTGTCGTTAGACCAAGAAAGTCAAACTTAAGAAAACCGTTTGGCTCTAAGTGTCTGAAGTTCATCCCTTCTGACCACGGGGTTTGGAGTTCTCCTCTCACCTTGATTAAAGGCATGTACTTTTCTAAATTCGGACATATCAATACTCCGCCAGCGTGCCTGCCTATCGACCTAGATTCCATGAAAAGCTGTTGCACCTGTTCAGATATCTTAGGATATTTTGACATGAATTCTAAATAGTTGTCAGAATATTTTAAACAATCTTCGTGAGTCAAGACGTATGTTGATTTTTCCTCATGGTCTCCCATGGCCTTGTGCATCACCTCTCTTTCCAGCTTGTTTGTCATGGCATTAACCTCTCCAAAATCAATACCATAAAATTTCGAAACATCTTTAATCAAAGATTTAAGCTTTAGCGTGTTAAAATTTGACACAGGAATCACAGACTCATCACCAAAAAGTTTTCTCGATGCTTCTATCAGAACATCTCTATCTCCTGCATCAGTGTCAATGTCGGGCCAGCCAGCCTTTGAACGATGCAAAAATCTTTCCCAAAGAAGTCCATACTTGATAGGATCAGTCGTAGTAATTCCCAAAAGGTAGTTAACTAATGATCCAGCACCTGATCCCCTTCCAGGACCAATAATTGTACTCTTAGAGGCAAGATCAAACACCTTTGTCATTGTCAAAAAATAGTTTTCAAATCCAAGATACTTGATATCCTCAAGCTCCATCTTTGTCCTTTCGACATACTCTGGATTTGTGTGCAGCCCCTCATCAACAAGTGCTTTCTTCACCCTTTTCACAAGCTGTTTAAATGCAGAATTTCCAGGTTGATCGAATGTTGGCAGCTTTGCCGATTCATCAAACCACACTTCTTCACACTGATCCCACGCGATATCGTGTGTTCTCTCAATTGCATCACAAATGATCTGATCCTTTCCTTCGTAAAACTCATAATCAGGAGCATGCTTCTTATACTCCTCCCACATCTGATTTGCATTTTTCGGATAAAGCTCACACTTAAGATCTTCAAAAGCAGGTAGCGTGGGCATAGCATCTCCTCGTGCTCCCATTCTTCCAAGTTTTCTATAAAGCTCGCGAGCCTCCCACATGTTCCTGCTGTAATAGTGACTATCAGCTGTTGCAACAATTGGAATACCGGTTTTCTCATGCAGACTAATAAGATGCTTATTTGTCTTGTGCTGCATAGATAGCGAATTAAATTGAATTTCAAGATTAAAATTTTCCTCACCCACAGCATCAATAAATCTATCAGACATATTTTCTAAATCTAATAATATCTCACAATCTGACTTTCCTTCAGCCTCTCCCCTGGCTATCAACGAAGAAGGATAACCACCTATACATGCTGTACTCACAATGAGCCCATCACTGTGATGCTTAAGAAGATTGAAGTCAATTCTTGGAAAACGATAAAAACCATCTGTGTATGACTTCTTTACAAGTGTAAAAAGGTTTTGTAGTCCATTTCTATTCTTCGCTAGGACGACAAGATGATAGCGACGTTTCCAATTATTTTTATCAAAACCGCCTTTTGTCTCCTCTTCATTTTCAATAACAAGGCCTCCTGATACCTCATCTTCAGAGTTGATATCAGTTATCTCTTTTAATTTCTTTTCTGATCTAGCCTGTCTAACTTGCTCTCTGTGGTTCTCGTATTGAACTCTCCAGTCAGTCAATGAGGGAACAAAGTAGAATTCTACTCCATATATTTGTCTATATGTCTGCCCTTTCTTCTTTAGCTTTCTTGCATACGTGTGAGCGTGAGCAAGCCCATTACCATTTCCATGATCAGTTAATGCCCACGCATTCATATCATTTGATAAAACAAAATCTATGTGCTGATCAGGATAACCGAGACCATCATAAGGTGACCCTGTTCCAGAGTGTGCATGTAGTCCAACAAATCGATTTGGTGGTATAATCTTAGACATATAAAAACCTCGTATATGATGACATTATATACAAAAATATATAAATTTACACGCTTTCAATCTCTCTAAGCGCCTCTATTATTTCTCTTTCTTCTACACTTAAAGATTTGGGAATATCAACTATAATTCTAATATAGTGATTACCCCTTTCAGGATCTCCTACATCTACCGGTAATCCTCTACCGGGAATACTCATCATCGAATGAGGCTGTGTTCCAGGAGGAATTGTCAAATTAACCTTCCCATCAATAAGATTTACCGAAATGTTAGATCCCAATACTGCACGGCTGAACGAGATTGTCTCATTGCTATAAAGGTGGGGTCCATTTCTCTCTAATCGTTTATCTTTTTGTATGGATATCGTCAATAAAAGATCACCCGGAGCGTGATTAGGAGAGGGTCTATTTCCTTTTCCGGCTAGCCTTAATTGACTGCCATCATGTACACCGGCGGGCATTGTCACACTAACACTATCATTCTTAGAAATTGATCCTCTTCCCGAACACTGTTCACATGGATTGATAATTCTTTTTCCAGATCCTGCACATGCTCTACATGTTGTCTGTATTCTCACAAATCCTGCATCGTGAGAAGTCTTTCCAGATCCATTACATATATTGCACGCTCCCACGTCAGATTCTTTTTTAAATCCTTTTCCCTTACACGTCATGCAAGAATCAAGTCTAGAAAATCTAATATTCTTTATCGCACCTTTTAAAACGTCAGTTAAGGTGACGACTACGTCTACTGAAACTGGTGAGCCCACTAAAGGTGACGATCGAGATCTTCCAGAAAACTCTGATCCGAACTCTCTTCCAAACATTCCAGAAAAGTGATTAAATATATCTTCAAACCCTCCATGATGTCCCTGGAACTGATGTCCGTCGCTGTGACCGAAATTGTCGTATGCTGCTCGCTTATCCTTGTCTGACAAGACATCATACGCCTCAGACACGCTTTTAAACATCTTCTCAGAATCTTTGTCGTCTGGGTTCTTGTCAGGATGATATCTTAGAGCAAGAAGTCTAAATGACTTCTTAATCTCATCTTGCGTAGCGTCCCTAGAAACTTCTAATATTTCATAAAAGTCTTTTTTCATCAATCATCTTATTCAATCTGACCGTGGTATGGTTCAAAAAGAAGCCTTCCTTCATCTTGACATCTTGAGAGATAGTCATTGAGATTTTCAACTGATGTACACACTTTTATTCCACTTTGAGATAGCATCAAATTAAATGACGCTCCGTCTGGAAGACCTGCACAAAAATACACTATGGGTTTATCAAGCGCCTTAAAATAACCTGCCTCAAATATAGAACCCATATCCTTGGCATGTGTATTGCAGATCATAAAATCACACTTATGAAGATGTTGCAAATTTCCCTCATACGTTGATTTTTGAGTCTCTAAGTCTGCAGTTGGCGGACAGACAAAATAATCTCTAGGAGAAAAAATATCAAATCCGTTTTTAGTAAGTGAATCAATAATGTCATTCACTTCTTGATTAGCTGTAGGGTTGAACCATGAGCTAGCTATATATGCCTTCATCTTTTCCTCCAAGTTTGTCATTCTTATGTTGACTTGCCTTGATTATATTCAGCCTTCATAAAACTGATATCGTTCATCACATCATTCCAAAGCCTTTCAAATATCGTCGGGCCGGCTGGTCTTTTAGTTCCATTGATCTCCTCTCTTCTAGATTGATAGATAGTATCATCTGGATTATATTCAAATGTATCATTTTTAGGTTCGGGCCAATATAGGTTCGTTCCCTTGCTAGTCCACTTTCCTGCCTCTTTCACCCGAAATGTTTTTATGTAATGCATATCGGGTGCATCAAAACTAATAGCCGCTGATGCCTCTGGAAGAACTCTTATTAGCTCCCTAGCCATATATGCCGCAAGAATATTATCTGCCGCGGGCTGTATCTGCTTATCCTGTCGTTGACGAATAAATCCCAGTAAATCTTTTAGATTCATTCTCATCAGGTAAAAAGAAGTCATACACTTTGGAAGAATCATCCTGGCATCCATCATTGAGATATCTCTACTGTCTGTCATGTCAGAATATAGCTGCTTAGACTCTAAAACGAGATTCTTCCATCTCTCAATAAACTCAGGAGAGTTCTGAACAGACTCGGGAATCACAGCGGGATCATTTCTAAGATCTCTATCTCCCGTACATTGAGCAGCAAAAGATCCTGCTCTATGTCGAATGATGTGAGTCACCTCTTGAAATGATAGACCACTTAGCTTGAATGTAAACCCAAGACACTCCATGGGAGTGGGAAGAGCTCTAAAACACATGACATCTTCAAGATTTTTTGATAATTCTAGAGTATCAACGCCAGCTGTAGTTGTTTCATCATGATGATCAGCCCACGTGGCTTTTACATATTGCCATGCAACTTTCAACGCTTGTGTTCTAGTGGGATAATCAATTAACTCCACCTTCAAAGCCTTTAAATTATTATAGAACTCTGTTGTAGGATCTTGATCAAACTTTAAATCCATTGGCAATACGATTGGATCTAGATCAAAATTTTGTGGCATAGTCTTGTCCTTTATAAATTGTTAAATTACTTGACTTCGTCTACTGATTTTGACATTTCATGATTAAAATCTGTACGAAGTTTGATAAGTGGGTTAAACGTGCTTGCTCTCCTCTGTAGGATGAGTGCACCTTGTGGCCTAACTAGCTCACCAGCGATCTCGACTCCTTCAAAGTCGATCTCTGTTCGTTGCTTGTAGATAACCTTTGGTTCATTATTGTCACCAGCATTGGCAACAGATGTAAAGCCTAAAAGAATAGAAATGAGAAGATAACGCATAAAGCCTCCTTTGGTATGCATAGATACTATACATCAATATATCACAATTTACACAGTATTATTAAACTATTTTAGAGTCAGAATCCATTTTTTTAGCTGACGCTATACCGTATATCATTGCTACAAGTTCATCTATTCCTATCTCATAATTTATCAATGGAATAACCTGTGCTATTCTTCTTCCGTACCTTTTGACTAATTCCTTGTGAGCTGTTGGATTTGACATCTCATTCTGAAGAAACTCTCTCAATGCCTGTTCAGATTCTCCAAGTGCATCGTTGAGCTCACGAAGTCTATTTCTAGATTCCTCAACTCCGCGGCGGCTCTTAGGATCAAGATTTTCCTGGAATGCATCTTTCATAAAGTCATATGCAGCTCTTCTATCTCCTTTAAATCTATCAATAATCCACTCATCCCAGCCCCCTTCAGTTGGATCTTTTATAATAGACTTCACAGTCGACTCAAATGTCGCTGGCTCATCGGGAGATTGTTTTATAACCTTGCCTGCCATGCCCGCCAGACTCCCTTGAATGTGATCAAGCTCGTGATCAATTATTCCTCGTATCTTTCCTGGCTTGTCTTTAACCTCTTCATAGTCCATAAGAATAAGAGGGTTATCATATGATCTAGCCTGACTTATAAAATTGTCTATGCTTTTTTTAACATGAGATAGCGTTGAGCTAATCTTATCGCTATCTAAGATAGACGCCTTTAAATTATCAAAATTTGGTGCCCATGATTTTTCACTGTTGCTCATTAGCACGACACCATTTGATAGATCACTTATGCTTTTTTTGAGCGACTGAGGTGTTATAAGCATTACTGATGAATTTTCAATAGAATTACTGATTCTTTCCAGAAACTCACTATCATCTAAAAGAGATGATATCTCTTCATCTGAATACTTGTTTCTCTTAAGCTGTCTTCTTATCTTGTTAGCATACATGTCTGATGTGACTCTTTGAATATACTTCTCTTTGAGAGTTCCAAAAAGTTCTTGTGTTGTATCATGCGAATTTTTATAGCTAGCTGCGTCTATCTTTTCAACATCATCATCTTGCTCATACAGATAAGACTCAGCTATTTTTTTAAAAATTAGCTCTCTTAAATCTATTCTATCCACCATGTTTATATCTATCCTACTTGTTCTTGAAAGATTTAATTTTTCTACATATATCATCTGGATCGGTGAACACTATTATGTTGTCCATATCGTGGACCTCGGTGTTATAACTTTTAGCAGGAAGAAAGACAGGAATGCCATGCTTTGCATATTCAGCCGCGTGTTTTGCTGAGTCGTCTATTGCACAAGATATTGAACCACTATCAAAATAATCTGACTGTGTGCACCACCTATATTTTTCACTACTAAAATCTAATCTATCATATGATAAATTAGAATTTTCAATCCACCTAAATGTATCATAATAGCAAACAAGATTATGGCTTGGCCTCGCAGTTAAAAGCTGGACCCAGTATCCATCTGAGTGTAATCTATTAACAACATCAATCATTCGCTGATTTCTTTTTAGAGATCTCAAACCTCCTAGCTTTATAAAATCAGAAAATACCTTTTCTGGATTTAGCCCCGTAGCTTTTATCTCAGATGTTGTATAGTATTCTTTACTATCTGGATCAACAAATATATCGTGCTCATCACTTATCCATTTCAAGAATCCGTTTCTAAATTCTATTAATATGTCATCAAGATCTACAATTACTACATCTTGACCAGACCACTTGTTAGAGTTCAGCTTATACCTAGTGTGAAGAAATAAATCTTTATCAAGGAATGCATCTGTAAATCTTTCAGGTGTGATATCCCATATGTTTAAAATTGAAATAAGATATCGAAATATATCCACACTTTCAAATAATATCTTAAACTCATCGACATCTTTTTTATTCTGGCGGTGATCCTTAAAATTTATTGCAGATATGAGCGAGCTAACTTCAGTGTGCAATGCCAGTGTTAAAGATTTTGTTATCTCCTCTCTCTCTCCAGATTCAAGAGCATTCATATCATAGAAGATATCATTAAATTTTCTCTGTAGCCTAAACAGATCTTTAATAGTCGCCTTTGAGTCTTTCATGGATAATCTCATCCTTCTTTGTGTACATCTCATAGAAATCGTCTGATGAAAAACCAGTCAAAACCAATAGAGATAAAAAATAATTAAATGCGTCTACCACTTCTTCCAAAAATTCATCTCTGTCAAATTCAGTTATTTCTGTGGTTCTGTGAGGTTTCCAATTTTTTAAATGTTGAAGCGCCTCAAACATCTCTTCGACACCTCTTAATGCTATATCTCTACAATATTGCTGGTGTGCTTTTTTAGAAAGATCTAGGGGCCATGCAGGATTCTCAACGGGAAACTTTTTTCTAAGAGACACCATAAATTCTTCTCTTAGATCAAACATATTTTTAAGATTATCGTTTAAACTAGACTTTGACATCATCTTGATCATCTTGATCGTGGCTCATACCTTCAATCTCAGATAAAAGACTTTGTATCTGCTTATCACCAATCTCTCTATACTCAGGTGTCAAAACCAGAGATAGATCATCAGAATCAGAGACCTGAACTCTTATCATCCGTAGATTGTCAACTATATCTGTTCCTGTGATAATTGCAAGCTGGACCAGCTTGGCAATTTGTGAAATGACCTCATCTGACATTCTGTACATATTTTCTCCTATACCCTTGATTATGGGTCAAAACTATTATAAACCCTAAACATGTAAGTGTATCTTCATGTTTTGCCATCTGTTCATTCAATTTATCTAAAAACAACGGCTATGTTTTGATTATAATAATATTATAAAATGGACACTTGTTCAATGAAAAGAATTGTAGTATCTGATACGCACATTGGAAGCAAATTTTATAAATCAAAACAGCTTCTTTCATTTTTAAAATCAGAAGCCTACGACGAACTCGTCCTTGCTGGTGATATCATAGACTTTATAAAAATTCCAACGTTTACTGAGAGATGTCTAGAGATAATTAGCGCTGTAGACTACAATAAAAGAATAGTTTATGTGGTTGGAAATCACGATCAAAGTCTTCTAAACCTTGTGGGGAAAAAGGTTCACAACGTAGAATTTGTCAAACGCTATGACTTTGAATCTATGGGAAGAAAATTTAGAATAGAACATGGAGATGAATATGACAAGGGAGTCCTGCACAATAAAATCTTTATCACGATACTATCTGTCATTCAAAACCTTCTAGAGTTCACTCTTAATTTTGATTTTACAACTTGGTGGACTGAGAAACAGATCAAAAAACATAAATTAAGAAGTGTGATTCACATACTACGCCATCATCCAGATATCGATGTATTCATAATGGGACACACACACATCCCAGAAGCTGTGATATGGATAAATGAAGATCAGAGCATTAAGACATACATCAATGCAGGTGACTGGGTGACACATCAGACGTATGTAACAATATCAGACGGAGTTGCAAGATTAAAAAAATATGAGTAAATTTATTATTTTTAGCTTAGATAATACGTTCCAAAAATAATGTCTACGAATGGATAAACGCCAGAATGGTTTACTCGTGGATCTCTCACATGATGGTATCTGTGATGACGTGAAAAATAGCTTGACTTATCTTTATTGTGAATCGAGTGATGTCTATACCCGTAGTATAGAAAGAAGCTCAATCCACCCAATGCGAAACTCACGCTAAAGATAGACAAGACCAATACTAGTTTTGCCATGAGCAACTTTCCCCAAAGAGGAATTGCTATGTGATCATTTCTCTTATCATCATAGGGATGAGCGTGGTGAAGTGTGTGTAGTCTTTTAAGCTTTCTAAAGAAGCGCATATCTCCTATTTTCCCGTGTAATATAAATCTGTGATTAAGATAAAATCCAAGTGCGCCACACAGGTGGCCTGCAATAAATATCAAGATAATTGATGTGATGCCTGGGTCCACATTAATATCTATGCTGACTTTTTTATTTCTTTTAGCCAGGTGTGATAATCATTTAGAGCGTGATCTCTTGGTTCGACACTTTTCCATTCGCCGAGACAAAATATTCGATAGGCATCAGATGCATACTTTCCGATGCCATAGAGTACCGCTGGATCGCGTCTCCACTCTTTGTTGATATAATCATTAGACATCCTGATAAGTGTCCTAGATCGTCTCTGAGATAAGCCTAGCGGGCCTATCATATCTACTATATCACTGATATCAGCCTCTGCTGCGATCTTTGGTGTGGGATATTTATCAAAAAATTTCCACATATATGGCTCTGCATCAACGCGTCTAGTTAGATTACAGAATATACACGCAACAAATATCTTCCACGGATCTTGCCAAAGATGCTCTTGAATTAGATTGTACGGTGACTTGGGAGGTTTCCAGCTCATTGATTTATGTGTAAATTATATACACAAGAGATTCAATTTACATTGAAGACAAGCTATCTTTTAGATCTAGGTTGCCATCAATAATTAATTCCTTTAGCTTATTAAATGTGCTTGGTGCTAGTGATGCTCTCAACTGTCCCAGAACATTAACTAACATGTCAGATTTTTCCTCATCTAATTCTGATATCGCATCCTTGAATCCTTCTTCATCCTGTAATGCTGCCAGAATCATATCATCAAGATTCTTTATCTTTGATATACTATCTGCTATCTCCTCTAGATCCTTTCCAGATATCATCTTTAATATCAAATCAGACTCAGCAAGCCTATTGAGATTCTTTAAGGATGATCTGATCTCATTTAATATTAAAGATCTGAGTATTTTTCTAGAGATGTTCATCTTTAATAAGTATCACTGTTTCGGCAAAACCCACGGACTTTCAATAATTTTAGATCTTGAATCAGTACATACACATTTTGTAGCTGTTACCTCCTCAACATAACCAGAAAAATTACCACATGTCTTCTTACACTGACTCATGACATCTTCACTAAGAGATCTATTAGAAATCCACCATCCTAAGAATGAGAAGCATATTACAGCTATAAGAACTCTTGATACTGACTTTACAATAATATCTGAATTTTGATTATTTGATATCACATGTTCTTCTTAAGATACCTTATAAGATCAGCTATCTCACTTGGTAATTTAATATACTCATTGTTTTTCTTATAGTACATTATCTCATAATCTAATGTGGCATCTACCTCCTTTCTCTTGTCACCTGCTTTTCTTTTGCGATACTTCTGCAGATCTAATACGACATCTTCATATTCAGCATCTATAACCAAGTCATCTGAAAACGATGTCTCAAACACCCCCTTGTGATACTCGCTATTATCGAAACCAGGACCAGACAGGAGATCTTCTACTCGCCTATCTCTATCTTTTGATTTTTTCTCTATCTTTTCAATGAATCTTCCCAAAGTAAAAAATGCACAAGATACTATACACGCTATCAGAAAAGCTACAGCAGAACCCATCGTAATCATAGTATGACTCCTCCAAGAAGTAGAACATTCAATGCTGCTGAGAGGTGAAGTATTGTCACATATGAATAGATCAAAAATACAGGAATTGTTAAGATTCTCGCACTTGCAAAATCTTTCATTCTCCACAAGAGAAATATTGAAAGAACTACAAGAGCTGTCTTAATTAGAATGAATGCGCTCTCATTTATCTCTAAAACAAATTCCATGATAGGATTGTCCTCCTCTGCAATACCGAGCCTTATCCACAACAGGGTGGCAAGTGCATCCACGAGGTTCATAATCAAAATAAGCTTCAACATAAACCTAAACGATCTAACAGAAGTTAGAATGTGGAATGAAATAATATACTCTCAGTTATAATAATACTTATCTTGTAAACTAAAACTTAGTATTTATTCTTTCTGAGCCAGGATACAGACTGTCCCGGATGACCATCTCTTGATTTTTTAGACTGTGATCTTGAAGTCTCCCATCCCCTCTCTTTTACAAACTCCTTGATCAGCTCGTCTTTTTGATCATCATCAGAGTGCCACCATACCCAGTAAAAAGAAGATTGAAGATCACCTATATCTTTCTCCATTGATCTGATCTCAAGTTTCATCTCACACAAATCTATCTTTTCTAACTTCTGCAGATCTACACCTAAACTATTTCCAATATCTAACAGGTCTAAAAATGATTCACTCTCGTATGACTCAACAGCAGTCTTATAATAATTTAAAAACTGATCTTTAACATCATCGCTAAGGTTTTCTGGAATCTTATCAGGGTGAGTTATCGTTGCAATTTTTCTAAAAAGCTTCTTTGCCCAACTCGGCTTCTCATCTTTTTCATCAATCGTGTCATCCTCATCATCTTCCTCAGGCACTTCATGAGAATTATCTGCTTCACAATTTTTATTTGATGTAGAAAATTTATCATCAAATGCGCCATCAAAAACATTCAAATCTTTTTGAATCCTCCCAGTTCTTTGAAAAAATTCAATCTGCGCGTCAGATACTATATTCTCACTTCTCTCAAGCTCACTCTTTAGATACCTGAACTTTAAGAGAATATTTTTAACATCTGTCATCTGTCTTTAAAAAGATGCCACGCCTCATATAAAACAAGAGCTGGCCACACGGCAAATAGCTTACACCTAGTC
>Ga0209434_1000294_pt1 | contig 25467 bp, 20 predicted proteins | sample ETNvirnome_2_300_FD_184068 | JGI IMG/M metagenome (GOLD analysis project Ga0209434, IMG submission 184068) | Marine viral communities from the Pacific Ocean - ETNP_2_300 (SPAdes) (version 2) | ecosystem: Environmental > Aquatic > Marine > Oceanic | place: Pacific Ocean | collected 2013-06-22
GCCTCCGCTTTCGGTGTTTCGCGGAAGTAGCCCAGATTGATAGGCAAGGTGCCGCCGCCAAGGAAGTGTAACGCCGCCGGGCGAGCGCCTGTGCAATTACCTTCCCATGGCCCTAGCACTAGCACGCTTTCTTGCCCCGCTAGCACGCCGCTTTCTACTAGCACGTGCCAGTGTTTCGCGTTGCAGATGTAGGCGCGCTCAGTCTTGCTTTTGTAGGCGCCCTGTAACTTTTTGACGCCGCTATTTAGGGCCAGAGGAAGGATCATAAAACGTTCGGGGTGGTCGGTCGAGAAGATAATATATGTTTCCGCGCTGGTGGCGCCGGAATGGTTTTGAATACCCATGATTGCTAAATCCTTTCTACGCGGTTAGGGTTAGCGGCCACTATGCGGCCAGTGTTTACATCGAAAATATAAATGGCGTCTCTTGTGCGGCGAGTAATCGGGCCAGCAACAACTGTTACCGGCGGGGTTCTGCCATATTTTACGTGATCGCCGACTGCGATTGGTTCGGCGCTTTCGATTGACGGCGCCTTTGCCTTGCGATTGGCATGATAGGCGCTTGGCTTGTAGCCTTTGAAACCTTTTGAAAGCATTGATAATTTGAACATGGTTTTGCCTTTCTATGCAACGCGGGTTAAAGTGTGATCGGCGTTTACGCGATACGTTGTCGCGCACCAGCTGGTTATGATGTCCATAACCCGTACGGGCTTTCCGAATACATCAAACACAACGTATTGGCCGGGCTTTGCGTTCATTGGGGTTGACATGATTAAGCCTTTCATATGGATTACAACTATCCCTTTCCTATAGCATGGCGATACCCTTGTCAACCTTTTCTTTTCAGGGGGTGCGCCAAGGCTTACCAATTATATTTTAGTCTGTAAACGTGGGAAGCCTTAGTTAAGCCTTGGCTTATCATAGGCTTAACCTCATAACCAGTTGCATTAGATAGCCAAGGCTATACCATAGCGAGCGCACGCTGCGGTGGTAGCCTTGGCTTCCTATGCTACCATGCGACGTGGTTATCCAAGGCTAAGCCAAGGCTTCGCATGGGGGGGGCTTCGCTCAGAAGCGACTTCGGGGGCGCCGGGGGGCCGTTGCGCCTCAGTACCCCCCAGATGGCGTCAAGCCCTCACGGCGATATTCCAGAAAAAAAACCATTGCTTCCTTGACAATCCTCGGATCAATCCCGTATCATTGTACCACGTGCGCTGCTTGGGCTTCTTCCCCGGCCTTTGAGCGGATGCATAGGCCCTTATTAGGGCGAACCGCTAGCTGGGCGACGGCGGTATACCAAATGCCCCAAGTTAACCAGGGGCTAGGGAGAAGATCATGTTCGATACCCTAATAAACATCCCACCGTGGGTCATGCTGGCCCAACTCTACGCCTTCTTCTGCCTCGGGTTCTCCCTTGGCATCTTTTGGCGTCGGATGTTTTACGCATGACCACGCCGATCACTAAGAGACTTCGGCCTCTTACCGAGCGGCAGCGCTTAGCCGTCGATGCGTATGGCAAGAATGGCTACAACAAAAAGCAAGCGATGCTCACCGCCGGCTTCAGCGAGATATATTCATCCAAACAGCAGGACCGCTTTTTTAAGATACCCGCCGTGATAGCCGAAGTTGAGCGTAAGCGAAAACAAATCTGTAAGAAACACAAGCTCAGCCCTGAATGGGTGATCGAGAGGCTGATGAGGCTGGCAATGGCTGATGAGGTGCTGGCGAAATTCAAGAAAACTGACGCGGACGGTAACTTGCGGTGGGACTTTACCGGCGCCACGGAGGAGGATTTACGCCATGTGCATGGCCTCGGCACCGACACATACATGGATGGGAGAGGCAAAAATGCTAAGAAGGTTAAGAAGTTTAAGGTCAAGGATATTGACACTGGCGCGGCGCTTGTATCGCTCGCCCGTCATCTTGGCCTCTTTAAAGATAGCATCGAAATCAAAGGCTCCATGGCTGACCGCATCCAAGCGGCTCGCCACCGGGCTTTGGAAGTTCCCCGGGAGGATATCGAAGCGAAAGCGATAGACGTGACGCCGACCGAAACCGTAGTACACTAAACGCACAGGGGGAAGAAAATGGTATCACGTGATACCATCGAGCAAGAACTCTTCGATGATCTCGGGAGGTACGCAGACAACCCGCTAGGGTACGTCATGTACGTCTTCCCGTGGGATACCCACCGAGCTATTCAAGTCGTCCCGTGGGACGATCCCGCGATAGCCGAGCAGATTGCGCCGTATCGGAAGAGATTTCCGAATGCGAAGTTTGGCCCCGATGTCTGGGCGTGTGAGTTCCTCGACGCCCTCGGGGATGAAATCAAGAAAAACAAATTTGACGGACGCACCGCCGTCCCGCCGATCCAGTTCGCCACCGCAAGTGGCCATGGTATTGGTAAGTCCGTCATGGTTGCGTGGCTAACTAAGTTCATTTTAGACACCCGACCGCGATCCGTAGGGACGGTTACCGCCAACACTGCCGAGCAGTTGAAAACGAAGACCTGGGCTGAAGTCGGCAAGTGGCATAAGATATCGCTCACCGAGCAGTATTTTAATTATAACACTGGCCGTGGAGCGATGAATCTCACCCACAACGAGCAGAAGGAGGAGTGGAAATGCACCGCTCAGACTTGCCGTGAGGAAAATTCAGAGGCTTTCGCTGGACAACATGCAGTCTCAGGCACGTCGTTCTACATTTTCGACGAAGCTTCCCGCGTTCCCGACAAAATATTCGAAGTGCGAGAAGGCGGGACAACTGATGGCGAGCCGATGGTCTTCGACTTCGGAAACCCCACCCGCAATTCAGGGAGATTTTTCGAGCATTGCGCCGGAAGATTTCGCCATCGCTACAAAGTCAGATGCATAGATAGCCGCGATGTCTACATCACCAACAAAGATCTGCATAAGCAATGGGAGGAAGACTATGGCGAAGATAGTGATTTTTTCAAAGTTCGCGTACGCGGCATGTTTCCCTCTGCTGGTTCTTTGCAGTTTATTGGCACTGAGTTGGTGGAAGACGCGCAAATTCGTGAAACCTACGACGACAAATATGCACCGTTACTGATCGGTGTAGACGTTGCCCGGTTCGGAGATAATGAAAGCGTCATCTATCCCCGGATCGGGTACGACGCCCGCTCCTGGCCAGCCGAGAGGTACCAAGGGCTGGACACGGTTCAACTGTTGGGCAAGATTTCCGAGATGATCCATCGCTTTGAAGACCTCGGCATCAAGTGCAGCGGTCTCTTTGTCGACGAAGGTGGGTTGGGCGCGGGCATCGTTGATAACCTGCGGCACCTGGGGTATGGCCCGATAGGGGTGAACTTCGGGGCGACGGCTATCAACAGCAAGACGTATCGCTATCGCTCCGACGAGATGTGGGGTAACTTGCGGAGCGCGCTGCCGAAGATGATGCTTCCTGCCAACAACGCGAAAAACGGTCTTGACTTGAAAGCCGACTTGACGCAAAGAGAATATGGTTATACACTGATGGGGAACAAGATACATCTCGAAACGAAAAAAGATATGAAAGACAGAGGCGTTAATTCCCCCGATCTGGCGGATGCTTTAGCGCTTACTTTTTCGCAGACGGTTGCCACGTTGGAGATACCCGGGGGACGAGGGGCGCCGGCGCAGATGGCCGAAAGCGAATATGACCCACTAGAGGATTAACCTTCATGTCAATCTTTAGCCCTCCGAAAGCACCACAATTTCTTCCGCCGCCGCGCGCGCCTGTAGCGCTACCCACCAAATCTGATCCCCGGGTTGGTGAAGCTGCGAAACGTGATCAACAGTTGGCAGCCCTGGCAGCAGGTCGAAATAGCACGATTGCCACCAGCGGCTTGGGGCTAACTAGCCCTGCAAAAAGTTCAGCGAAGAAAACCATTCTGGGGGCATAGGCCATGGCCTTCGAAGCAATCCGCGACTATTACGAGCAGCGCAAGGGAGATATGAAGAAAGAGCGATCCAGCTTTATCTCCCACTACAAACTGCTGTCCGACAATATACAACCCCGGCGTGGCAGGTTTGAGACCACCGATAGAAATGTCGGCACACGCCGTCACCAGAACATCATCAACAGCAGAGGCACTCAGGCGCTTAAAATAGCTACCGCAGGACTGTTCGCCGGCATCATGTCGCCGACGCGGCCATGGTTCGACCTCGCTTCCCCTGACCCCGATCTAATGGAGTTTCGCGAAGCCAAGATATGGTATCGGCAGGTGGCTCAAACCATGCGTAGCATCTTCAACGCGGGCAACCTCTATACTATGGCGCCCGTGATGATACAGGAACTTCTCCTGTTCGGTACGGGCAACATGAGCCACGTTGAAGACGATGAGAATGTAGCTCGGTTTTACACTCATACGGCGGGCAGCTACATGATCTCTCAAAATGAGAAGTTTGAGGTTGACACTGAATGTCGTGAATTTATGATGACGGTCGAACAGATGGCGTCGGACTTCGGTGTAGATAACTTGAGCGATACGGCTAAGTCAGCTGTTGATCAGAATAACCTGGACATGTGGCTGCCCGTCGTCCACTTCATCGAGCCTAATGCTGACTATAAGCCATCAAGCGTGTTGGCGAAAAACAAGAAATTCTCCTCTGTTAAATACGAGCCGGGCAATGTGAACAAGGAGATATTTCTCAGCAAGAAAGGTTTCGATGAGTTCCCGAAATACTGTCCCCGCTGGGGCGTCACGGGCGAAGACGTATATGGTACCGACTGCCCTGGGATGACGACGCTGGGCGACGTTAAGGGTTTGCAGATCGAAGAGAAACGGAAAGCCCAAGGGATTGATAAACAGGTTAACCCTCCGTTAACTGGCCCAGCGTCCGTTAGGAATACTCCTGTTTCCTCGCTGCCTGGCGGGTTGACATTGTACGACGGAGACCCCAGCCGGAACAAGCTGGAAAGCCTCTACGCTGTCAACATCAATCTTCAAGATATGAAAGAAGATATCGAGCGAGTTGAAAGGCGCATCAATGACGCATTCTTCGTCGACCTCTTCCTTGCCATCTCCAACATGGAGGGCATACAGCCCCGTAATCAATTCGAGATTTCAGAGCGCAATGCGGAGCGCCTTCTCCAACTCGGCCCCGTCCTCGAAAGGATGCAAGGCGAGTTCCTCGATCCTCTCATCTCTCGGACATTTAATCAAATGGAGAGGGCCGGGCTATTACCACCGGCTCCCGAGGCAATCCAAGGACAGCCCTTAAAGGTAGAGTACATCTCGTCTTTAGCCCAAGCCCAGCGGGCAGTCGATACGCGGTCGATAGATCGCTTGACGACATATGTGGCCGGGCTGAAGCAAGCGGAACTCTCCGATGGGCGTAAGTTTGACGGCGATAAAGCCATCTCCAAGTACGCTGATCTCGTTGGCACGCCGCCGGAACTGATGGCGGAAGACCAAGAGGTCGCGGACGTCCGCGAGGCAGAACAGCAACAGCAACAGCAAGCCCAGCAGCTAGGAGCAGCCGAACAGGCGGCACGCACGGCACGCGATGCTGGCCAAGTTGATTTAGGGGGTGATAACCCTGTGGCGCGTGCGGTAGAGAATTGATGTTGGAGCACATTGGCAGGGATGGCTAGAAGATACCTAAGGGGGGACCATGGCTGAAACATTCGACACAAGCGATGAGAAGCAAGTCAAGGAAAGGAAGAAAGCACATGAACTCGCAAGCGAGACAGAGACCGAAGAACTCAAGGCCGTGCTGGGGACTTACTCGGGGCGAGCTTTCGTTTGGCGTCTTCTTGATAAATGCGAAATTCACACCTTTGGGTATTGTGGCGATAATAATTTTCTTAATAACCTAGAGGGCAGACGCTTTATAGGCGGCTGGATCGAGAAGGAGGTCTTGACTGACGCACCAGGAGCTTATATAATGATGCGGAATGAAGCAATGGAACGTGTAGCTAGAAAGAAGAGAGGGAAATCAAATGGGTGAAGAGATTTTAGATGCGGGGGATACCACAGAGGAAGCTCCCGCCGCCGAGGAAAAGAGTGAGCCGACTGCGCTCACCGACGAGACCACGGAGGAGAAATCCTCTGACGATACAGACGCCAAGGCGTCTGAAGAAACTGACCACAAGGACGATGCCGACCAGAAACCGGAGGACAGCAAAGCTGACGACGGTAAGGACGGTGCGCCAAGTGAGTATACGGAGTTTACTGTACCTGAAGGGCAGAAGCTCGACGCCGATGCGGTTGCTGAAGCGGCGCCACTCCTCAAGGAGCTAGGTGCTACACAGGAACAAGCGCAGAAGCTGGTCGATCTTCAGTCCAAGATGATGCAGAGCGCTGCCGATGCTCAACTTAAAGCGTGGACAGATCAAAAGAGCGAGTGGAGAAAGGCGTCCGAGAATGACGAAGAGTTTGGCAAAGGCAAGTACGATGCTAGCGTTGCTGGCGCTCGTAAAGCCTTACGAACTTTCGGCACGCCGGAACTCACTGCTACTCTAGAAACCAGCGGGTTGGGCGACCACCCCGAAGTTATCCGGGTCTTTTCCCGAATAGCGAATGAAATTGGAGAAGACAACCTGAGTTTTGGGCAAGGCGGACGAGACGCTGTAAAGTCTTACGCCGATGTGATATTTCACAAACACCAAAACCCCGGCTAAACCGTCTCCTGGCATAAACAAGAGAAAGGGCATTGAAAAATGGCTGCTTTATCTGTTAAAAACCCTACTCTTCTTGATCTGGCGAAAATCACCGCTCCAGACGGGTCCATTGCATCCGTCGTCGAAATCCTCAATGAGACTAATGAGGTGCTCGCCGACATGACGTGGATTGAGGGTAACCTACCCACCGGCCACCGTTCGAGTATTCGTGCCGGTATCCCGACGCCCACATGGCGCAAACTGTACGGCGGCGTTCAGCCGAACAAGTCGACCACAGTGCAGGTCACTGACAACACTGGTATGTTGGAAGCCTACTCCGAGGTCGATAAAGCTTTGGCTGATCTGAACGGCAATACTGCGTCGTTCCGCTTGCAGGAAGACAAACCTCACATCGAAGGCATGAACCAAGAGATCGTCAGCACTCTCTTTTACGGCAATGAAAGCACGGAGCCTGAAGCCTTTACCGGCTTGTCTCCGCGTTTCGCTAACCTGACTTCCGATGCGAACTCCGATAACGTCATTGACGGCGGCGGTTCCGGTTCCGACAACGCTTCCATCTGGTTGGTTGTTTGGGGTCCGAGCACCTGCCACGGCATTATCCCGAAGGGTTCTAGCGCCGGCCTCAAAGTAACCGACATGGGCGAGCAGACTATCGAAGACGCCTCTGACGGAAGCAACTCTGGCCGCATGCAAGCCTATCGGACGCATTACCGTTGGGACGCTGGCCTCACTGTTCGCGATTGGCGCTATATCGTGCGCATCGCCAACATCGACAAGTCGGCTTTGATCAGGACTTACACCGCCGGCACATTCGCCGCCGGTGCTATCCTTCCCGACCTGATGTTCCAGGCGCTTCGCTTGGTTCCGAACCTTTCCGCTGGCCGTCCTGCTTTCTATATGAGCAGGGACATCGCCACCTGGGTTGCGCGTCAGAGCGCGGCCATGGGTAACGCCAACGCTGTCACCATCGACACCGTTGCCGGCGATACCAAGATGACCGAGCGGTTCAATGGTATTCCGATGCGGCGTGTCGATGCGCTCTCCGCTGACGAAGCTGCCTTAACTTAATCGGTGGATGAAGGAGATAAACCATGATTATGGACGAAAGACTTGAGTTCGCTGATGACGTAAGTGTTGCGGCGGCTGCTGGTACCGCGCTAATCGGAAGTCAGATAGATATGACTGTTGCTCGCGACATTGGCAACGGCCAGCCTATCTATGTGGTTATCCGTACGGGTGGCACCGAGATCATCACTGGCGGCTCTGCTGGTACCCTTCAGTTTAAAGTGGCTTCCGACGCTACGGCTGCTATTGCGACTGATGGTTCAGCGACTGAGCATATTCTTACCGATACGCTTGTCACCGATGATGCGAGCAACAACTCTGCTCTCTTCAACGCTGGCGGGCTTATCTACTTCGGCGCACTTCCGCAGGAAGGCCCCTCTTACGAGAGGTTCCTTGGCATCCTTGCCGTGACTGCCACCACCACGACTACGGCGGGTACGATTAATGCGTATCTGACGTTCGACGCGGCTGGCTGGAAGTCCTACGCGGACGCTAGCAACTAGCAGATTGTGGGGGGGAGCTAAGGCGCTCCCCCCAACGATCTTTATGGAGAGAAGACATGATTGTAGAGTTTAAAAATACATTTCATGTGCCGGGCTTCGGAAGACGACGGTTTGAGAGGGGCGTTGTTTATGACGTGCCTGATGCGTTGAAGACCATCTTACCTACTTCTGCTAAAATCCTTCCTTCAAGTTTTGCGAAGGACAAGGAGCAGGAGAAAGCAAAGGAAGAACTTCACGTGGCTGACTTAGCCCGTGCTGCGTCGGAAGGCACCGCACAAAAGGCACTCGAACAGGCCGGTATGGCTGGTTATGTGGACGCGAGCGACGAAGCTCCCGTCGACGCAGAACCAGAGGTTCAGGCCAAACGATCCCCTGGAAGACCACGCAAAAAGAGAGGATTTTGCACATGAAAACGCTCATGAAAAGTCTGCTGTTGGTTGCACTGCTCGCTTTTGTCCCTGGCTTGGCTAAGGCTGAGTTTGGGTATAAGATTGACAGCGCCACGGTAGACGACGTAACGACTACTGCTTGCACTACTGGGCGTAACCAGACAGTCAGCGGTTTCTTCAACGGCGTAGATGCCGATCAGATTTGGCGGCTTGAGAAAGAAACCGGTTCCCGGGGTTCTGGCGCTTGGCGCCCGATTTCGGGGTACTCTGATGTATTTCCGACTGCCAATGGCGGTGCTGCGGTTGCTAACGCGGTCCAGATTATGCGCTATAGCTCAGAAGAGGCTGCCTGTTTCCGTCTCCACATGACTACGGACGGCGGCGGCACTGCTCAGGTTCAACTCGTAACGAACCGTGACAATGTTACGGCTAATCAGCCCCGCTCCACCCACTTTGAACTCTTTGACGATTTCTTCCAGAGTCTTCTTCCGGTGGCGGCGCTAGGCAGTCAAGCCGATTGGATTGGGTTCTTAGGAACTTCCCAGAACAATGTTGTGGCCATTGGTGAGGCTTCCCCTGAAGGTATTATGACCTTGACGGGCGGCGACACTGGCGATATCGAAGATTATTCTGAAGTTACTCTCGGCCTCGATGCTTATGGGGCTACCGTCAGCGAAGGTTTGATTATCTTCGAAGCTCGGCTGTCCATGGAAGACATTGATGCTGGCGACGTGAACTTCGGCCTAACTGAAGATGTTGCGGTTAACGCTCACGAAGAGAATGAGTTCTTCGTGAACACCAATGTCATCACCGACAAATCGACGGTCGATAGCGCAGTGATGTTTGCGTATTCTTCGGATGCGTATCTGCCTCTACTTTGGCACGCTGTCTCGACCAACGGCACGGCGATTGGTAATGCTGCTGATGAATATTCCCTCGGGAACTCCCCGACTGCGGCCACCTACCAACTCTTCCGTATCGAAGTTGATCCCACCGGCCATGCTTATTGGTACGTCAATGGCTTGCTGATGGGTGTGGAGCCTCTGGCTGTCGCAGTTGCTGCTACGCTGATGCCTTACTTTGGCGCTGGCTCAGCGGTTGATTGCGCTGGCAGTTGCGACGTAACGAAACTCGATATTGATTACGTGTACTTCTCGGGCGCTCGTCCGTCTGGTACCTAATCTAAGACTTTAGGGCGCGGTGGTATCACGTGATACCACCGCCCCGCCTCTTCTTTTCGGGAGATCGCCGTGGCTGCTATAAGCAAAGTCCGTATCGCCAACATGGCTCTGTCGAATATCGGCGCCAAGTCAACTATCGAGACGTTCGTAGAAGATAGCGCTGAAGCCCAAGAGATCGACCTCTGGTACGACTACAGCCGCCTTCAAACCCTGATGGCTGCTGATTGGAGTTTCGCCCGGCGTCGTCTCACGCTTACTACGCATACGGAAGACCCCCCAGGCACCTGGGGCTTCCGCTATGTCTACCCGGCGGACTGTATTTCGTTCCGCCATATCCAGCATCCCTCGGGCCAGCAAGCGGACGCCATCCCTTTCGAGATCGAGATCGACGCAACGCTTCAGAAAAAGAGCATCCTGACTGATCTGGATGACGCCATCGGCGTTTATACCTTCGACCTTGAGACGGTCGATCTCTTCTCCCCGATGTTCGTGGATATGCTGTCGTTTGCCCTGGCATCCCATATTGCCTTCGCGCTCACCGGCAGCCTCGAACTACGCAAAGAGATGGGCGGAACCTTCTCAGAGATGCGGCGCGTGGCTCCCGCCGACAACGCCAACGAACAAGTAGGACGCTCTCCCCGAGAAGCTTCATGGATTAGGGACCGCTAACGTGGCCCGATTTATCCAGCCTTCCTTCGCGAAGGGTGAGATCGGCCCTGCCCTCTACGGGCGCGTCGATATCGCTGCGTATGGCGTTGCTCTCAAGACGGCGCGTAATACTATCGTTCATGCTACTGGCGGTATCAGCAATCGCCCTGGCACGAAGTTCATCTGCCCTGTCAAGACCCATACGATCACCCCCACGCTCGTTGACTTCCAATTCAAGGCGTCCGATACCTACATCCTTGAGTTCGGCAACCTGTATATGCGGGTGATCCGTAACGATGCCCAGGTGCTCACGGATATTGACGCGACGAACACGATCACGGGGATCACGGCAGCTAATCCTGGGGTAGTAACCACTGGAACGCATACTTACTCCAACGGCGACCATGTCTTCCTGACAGGTATCGTGGGGATGACGGAACTCAATGATCGTTGGTTCATCGTCTCAAGTAAGAGTGCAACGACGTTCCAACTGACCGACCCGTACGACGGTTCCACGGTAATTGACACCTCTGGGATGACTGCATACTCTTCCGCCGGCTCGGCAGGGAAAGTCTTTGAGCTTACCACCACCTACGCTACTGCCGATCTCCCTCAACTCAAGTGGACCCAATCGGCGGATACGCTGACGATTACTCACCCGACGTACCCGCCACGGGAAGTCACTCGCACCGGCCATAACGCTTGGACGATTGCGGATATTACGTTTGCTCCTTCTATATCAGCACCCGCTAATGTTGTGGCTACTGAAATTGGGGGACCTCTCACCGCAGAAACTTGGTATTACACAGTAACTGCTGTTTCAGCGAGTGGAGAAGAAAGTTTACCTGGATTAGGTACAGGGAATATTGCTGATGTATCGGTTGCAACTGCGGCTGATCCGGTTGCAATAACTACGGTCGGGGCGCATGGTTTTTTCGATGGAGACGAAGTAGAGATTAGTGGGTTTACGGAAATGACGGAGGTAAATAACCGTCGTTTTACCATAACAAAAACCGGGGTTTCTAGTTTTACGCTAGATGGAGAAGATGGCTCAGGATATATTCAAGAAGACACAGGAGGAAACACTGTTACTCCAGCTTTTAATTTTGAGTTAGCGGGAGATAGCCCCGCCGTGCAAGTTGGGTGGTCGTTAGTGGCAGGTGCGGCGAAATACAATATCTACCGGAGGAGATTGAAGGGGGATATTTTTGGGCTACTTGCGTCTACTAAAGAAGTTACATATATTGACCGAAGTGTAACCCCAGGCACCGCAGGGACAGAACTCGCTGAGACAGACGCTAGCATTACCCCACCGTTTTTACGAAATCCGTTTCGTATAGCTAGCGAATTTCCTGGGGCTGTTGGCTATTACCAGCAACGCCGAGTTTTCGGAGGGTCAACAGGGAAGCCTGATACTTCTGATTATTCTCAAACAGGAAATCAAAAGAACTATACTGCGGGGGGTACTGCTAGCGAAGCTATAACCGCGACCTTAACCTCCCGCAAAGTGAACCAAATACGCCACTACGTCCCGGGGAAAGATTTAATGATCTTGACGGATGGCTCTGAGTGGCGGATTAATTCAGGCGACAACTCTGGTTTCTCCGCAGATACGCTTAAACAACAGCCGCAGACGGAATGGGGTGCTAGCCATCTGCGCCCGATTACCATTGGCCCGGTTATCCTATATGTGCAGGAGAATTTAATCTCCGTCAGAAGCCTTAACTACCAATTGAAGGCCGATGCGTACAGTGGCACCGACTTGACGCTCCTAGCCCCTCAAATCTTCGATGATACCACTGCTGTATCGTGGGCGTTCGCCCGCTCTCCCGATCCGCTGATCCACGTCGTTCGTGCTGATGGCACTGCTGGCGTCTTTACCTTCGATCAGGAGCAAGAGGTTCTGGCGTGGTGCCGATGGGACACGCTTGGTAAATTCAAGTGGTGCGCGGCCATGCGGCCTTCCTCGACAGACGTTACTGATGCTCCCTACTTCGTTGTCGAGCGGGTGATCAACGGGAACACTGTCAAATTGATTGAGCGCGTCGCTAGCCGTAGGTTCTCCACAATTGAGGACGCCTACTTCGTCGACTGCGGACTGAGCCTTGATACGGCACTGACGATCACGGGCGCTACGGCTGCCGATCCGGTCGTTGTTTCGTCCACCGCGCATGGCTTCTCGGATGGCGATCTGATTGATATCGAAGGGATCGAGTGGACGAAAGCTTTCGATACCGACGACAACGAGACTAACCCTGACCAACTCAATGGGCGCCGGTACTACGTCGTCGATAAGAACGCTAATGATTATACGCTGGTAGAGAGCACGAATGGGAAGCCAATCACGGGGATTACGGAAGCTGATCCAGGCGTAGTGACTGCGCCAGCCCACGGCTTCGCAGACGGCGACATTATCGGCATGACCTCGATTGGGGGCATGACCGAGGCCAACAACAATATCTACAAGGTGGCGAATAAGACGGCGGATACCTTCGAACTCAATAATGTGAGCGATGCCAACATCGACACGTCAAGCGGCTTTACCACTTACACTGGCGGGGGCAACATCTATCATGCTGTCGACGGCTCTGCTTTCGCCGCCTACGTGAGCGATGGCAAAGCCCGCGTCGCTGTACTCACCCTATCCGGCCTCGACCACCTTGAGGGCGAGACGATCTCGATCCTCGCCGATGGCTCTCCTGTCACTGGCAAGACGGTGTCGAGCGGTACGATCACTCTTGACACGCGGGCGAGCCGTATCCACGCAGGATTGAAGTACATTTCCGACTTTGAACCCTTGAACGTCGAGGCTTCTGACCGTACAATACAAGGAGCATTCACGAAGTTCTCAAAAGTTAACGTCCGTTTCCAGAAGTCCAGGGGTATGCTAATTGGGCCGAACACTAGCCAGTTGCGTGAGATGAAAGAGCGGGAGTTCGAGAAGATGGGGGAGCCGACAGGGCTATTTACGGGGGACCGCGAGGTGATCTTGTCGCCTAAGTGGGATAGCACCGGACGCTTCTTCATGCGGCAGAACCTGCCTCTTCCCTGGACGATCCTAGCCATCATACCGGAGATCACCGGATGACCCACTACGAGATAATCCCCGCCACCGAAGAACACGCCTATGCCATGGCCGATCACTTACGCCCGGCGGACGTGAAGGAGCTGTGGGCTGCCTTTCGTTTGCAGCCGTTGCAGTCTCTTTTGAATTGTTTGCAGGTGTCCCACGAACCCAAGGTCGGCTTAGCGGACGGAGAACTCGTCTGCATCTACGGCGTTGGACAGGTTTCCGAGTTGAGCCAGATCGGATACCCCTGGTTGCGTACGACCGCGCTGGTGCAAGAGCACAAGGCAGCCTTCTTGCGGCGCACGATGGTATATGTCGCGAATATGAGGAAACGCCACACCCTGCTCTATAATGTGATAGACGCTCGCAATACTGACGCCTTCCGTTGGATGAAATGGCTGGGTTTCGAGTTTGCACCTGCTAGGCCATTCGGCCCGGATCAACTGCCGTTCCACGCGGCGACGATGGAGGGCATGTAATGGGCGAAGCTGTGCTCGCGGGTCTCGCACTCGGCACTAGTGCTCTTGGTACTGGGGTCAGTATCTTCGGCCAGATCAGGCAAGGACAGATACAGAAGCAACAGGCTGAACTCGCGCAAAACGTCGCCCAGAACCAGATCAGTGCGCTCGGCCAGGAGAAGGAAGCCGAGACCGGCGATGAAGCGCTACGGCAACGATTGATTGCTGGCGAAGTCAGCGAGGAGCAAGGGAATTTCCAGGTGGCTGCGGCTGGCCGGGGGGTTCTCGTTAACAAAGGGAGCGCCGGCGCTGGCCGTACTCGTATCGCGGCAGAGGGCAAATATAAGCAGATGCTGTCGCAAGCAGAGAGTGAGCGGCGCAAACGTAATATTGGTATCCAAATTCAGAATGTGCAAGCCGGCCAAGGGCAGATCGCCCTCAAGGCTGAGAGCGACGCTCTGGCGACAAAGGTTAAGGTCGGATCGACGGCGCTCACGTCGGTTGGTAAAGCCGCCACGAAGTTCAAGAAGGGCCAGAAAGGTTTAGAGTTTAGGACGACATAGAGATGGCTAGTTCAGTTCCTTCCAGCACAGTACGCTCAAGTGATATTGGGACGTTCAAGACCGTTCTGCCTAATGTGCAGCAGCAGAATATCTCTGCGGGTGCTCAGGCCATTGTCGAGGCCGGGGATAAGACGCAAGCGTTCGGAGACCAACTCGCTGTCCTCGGCGCTCAGGAGCAACGGGAAGAGGAAGGTCGTCTCGCTGAAGATGAGAAGCAGCGTTTCCAGAGTTTTAAGGACGACAAGTTCTATGGGAAGGACGGGTTATTCACTAAGTCGGGCGCCGCGTTCGGGGCCGCTAGAGCAGGTACTCTTAGCGAGATAAGTTCATTTCGGAAACGCCAGGCTGAGCGGCTACAAGGCACAACGCAGAAGATATTTAACAACCAGACAAAAGATCTCATGCAGGGCTTCGAAACGAAAGTGGCCATCGCGAATGTGTCGGAGCAGCGAGTTGCGTGGCAGAAGACGATGAACCGGGCTGCGAAGCAAGCTCAAACTGACATGATGAACGCAGACCCCTTCAGCGCCGAGCAGCAAGACGCGAAAAAAGAATTAGAGCAGATGATCGCCGCTACATTCGAGAGAGCGGGCGGTGGCACTGACGACGATGGGAAGGATTTCAATAACTTCCGGCGAGAGAAACTAGGGCAAACTCACAGCCTTGTCGTACTTGACTTGCTTACAAAAGATCAGCTTGTCGTAGCGAAGAAATATTTTGCAGAGAATGAAGACGAGATGACGGGGGAACAGAAGATAGAAGTTCGGAAAGCATTGAAGAGAGATGCGCGGGAGCGATTAGCCATTCTTAATACGGAAGTGAATGACACGGTTGATGTGTTGGACGATGGTGGTCTTGTTCCTGCCGGCACGGTGAAAGACCAAGAAAAGAGATTAGTAGTTTTAGGAAAAGCTGGCGTACCAGCCTTGAAGAAGTTGCGGGAAGCTGCACATGACAATCCTCTCGTTCGCGCCGATAAGACCAAACCCTTAGCAGAGCGAAAGCGTAGTCTTGCGAAGCTGCAACAGAAGTTTGCCACGGAGCCCTCGACCGGTGCAGAAAAGCGTTTACTAGAGAAGTTACGGCAGTCTTTGAAGAAGACCGAAGATAGTATTACGAAAGGAGAGGGACTGCTGGCGGCAGCAGAAGATGGGCTTATCTCTCCCCTTCAAAAGCTGGACCTTACGGACCCGGAGAGTTATAAACAGCGAGCCATCCAGGCAGCGCAGGTGACTGAATTATATGGCACCTCGATCCAACCGATGCTTCCCGTCGAAATCAAGACCCTTAATGAAATAATCATGGGGCGTAGCGGTCCTCAGCGCTTGAAAGCTGATAATGACCCTGGCAGTGCTGCTGCTTCAGTAGGACGAACGGTCGCTATCCTCGCTGCGATGAAAGAGGGGCTAGGCAAAGAAGTCGCAGAAAGCATGGCTGCTAAGGCGATTGAGACTAGCGGGGCGGCGTCCATGGTGATGGCTATCGCGCCGACTAATCTAGAGCTAGCTGAGAGGATCATCTCTGGCCTTCGCATCATGCAAGCTAGCTCAGATTTCACTCCCACTAAAACTAACAGAAACAAGGAGGGAGACAGCGTACTGGAGAACACTTTTGCTGGTGAGTTTGGTCCCACACGGGATACCATACTCGATGCGGCGGACGCGCTCTACGCGCTGAAAGCTAGCGAGGCTGGCAATACCGAGTTCGACCCGACGTTGTATGAGCAAGCTATCAACGAGGTGACCGGCGGGATATTGAAATCCGGTAACCGGTCGGTGATGGCGCCTGTCCCCGGGATGCAGCAAGGGCCATTCGATGACATGGTGGAAGCGCTGACCCCCGAGAGCATGTTACAATTTGGTAGCGCGGCTCCTGTGTTTGCCGATGGAACGCCATTCACTCCTGACTTGCTAAACATTCCCACTTTCTCTTCGGGCGTCGATGCTGAGCTAGTCTCGACCGGGTTCGGGAAGTACATGGTCTTCATGCCGGGCAGCGGTTTCGTTCTCGGCGATGACGGCAATCGGTACGAGATTGATCTTCGCGCCTACCAGGAGGAAGGGCAAGCAGAAGCTGATAGAACAGTCTTTGAGCGCGGTGGCAAACGTAAGAGAGTAGATGTCGAAACCCGCAAACTGCAAGTCGGTGAGCAACCAGGTATCGACGACTTCGGGGCGGCGGTCGAGCAGTTTGAACTCGACGCGGCCCAGCGCCGAGCGGCTCAAAAAAAGAGGGCCGCCAAAGCGGTATCGAGGCCGTTCCAGGCGGACTTTGAGCGCGGTGGCAAACGTAAGAGAGTAGATGTCGAAACCCGCAAACTGCAAGTCGATCAGAGTACGATAGTTCCAGATATTGGAGCCTCCGCTGAGCGATTTGGAGAAGAATTTGAGGCGGCGCAACGCGACCCCCGAAAAGCTAAGCCTCTCGGGACTGTGAGTATCAAGGATGCCTCAAGTATATGGGGGGTTGCGTTCCAGACCAGCAACGATCCGAAGAAGATTAAAACTTTTCAAGAGAACGTGAAGCGCTTCGCTGCTAATGCTGATCCAGCTATCATACGAACCATCCAAGACACGGTAGCTCGGGGGTTCTCGGGGGACGAAGGAACTAATCCCGCGAAGCTGCAAGATATAATGGTGCAGATCGGGTTGCATGAGAGCGCTGGCTTTACACAAAAAGTGCAGAAGGGAGGACCGGCGCGAGGCATTCACCAAGTAGAACCTGCTACCGTAAGGTCCCTCATAGCACAATCTAACAAGCTGCTAAATTCCAAGAATGCCAGGACGAGAAAGAGAGCCTTGCTTGGCTTAAATGCGAGGCAGATTTTGCAAGAGCAAGGTTTCGACGTGACTAAGAAAGTTTCTACGCGACAGATAGAAACCTTCCTCGCGGATGATATCATTAGCACTGTTTTCGCTACGGCCCAACTGCTTACAGGAGCCAAAGCGAATAAGATATTGAAAGCGTTACAGTAATGGCTTTCTTCAGCCAGGATCAATTAACCTCTGCCAACGAGACTGCGCAGCGTAGCCCTGCTCGGCCACAAGCTACGCTCGGAGAGGCCACAGAGGCCGCATGGCGAATGCAGCTTGACCAACGCTCCTCGCTCTCCGCGGGGAACGCCATCTTTGATGAGTATGAGGATTACCGGAGCAAAGTCCATAAGCTCACGGGGGTCCGTCTCTTCAACCCTTATACTCCGACCTTCTTTGAGGCAAGCGAGCAACGCCAGGAGAGTGTTTTCTTTCGGCAGGTTGAGAAGTTGCGGGAGCAGTCTGCCGACAACCTTGAGCCGGATGACGAGTTCCCAACTCGCTCCCCAAGTGAGATACGCAGAAAAATCGCTAATGACCGTGCTAGACAACGCGCCGAGGCAGCCGACATTGAGGAGCGTTCCAGAGGCTTCATAACTAACCTGGGCGGCTTCGCGGGGGCGGCGGCTGCGGCAACGATTGATCCGCCAGTTCTCGTCAGTCTGGGGTTGGGTATGCCCTTCTCCTCTGGCATCCTAATCGGCGCGCTGGTAGACGCGGGGGTTGGCATTGTCTCGGAGACGGTGGTTCAGGCCAGCGTACAGTCAAGCCGACGAGCCTTCGGGGAGGAGCCGAGCCTCAAGGAAGCCCTCACCACCATAGCAGCGGTAGGCGGTGGCAGCTTCGCTCTCTCAGCTTTCCTACGCGGGGGAGCGAAAGGTACGAAGGCACTGGTGGCCAAAACTAAGCAACTGCCGGATCGCTTCCGCACCTCTGATGTGCGAGCGGCAGAAGATTACCTGACGAACCAGCATGAAGTGGCAGCCTCTAATCCTTTCCCTGAGACTGCCGCCGGGAAGCAACTTCACGCTGAGAGCTTAGATCAGGCTATGGATCGTCTGATGCAGACGACAGCTCTGGATATGGTGCGCGCCTCGGGAAGAGAAGCAACCACTCCGCTTCAATTCGAGGTGGCGGAAACGACTGTTACGCGGGGCGAAGATGTCGGAGCTTTCGGCGCTCGCGTCGAGGCTACCGATCCTCCACTGTTCGCGAGGGCGAAGGAAGTACGCGACCGGCTGGTGGCTATAGCGGCGCGGATCAAGGCCATTGACGCTCGGCTAGAGACCCCCTCAGTGGCAGGGGAAGCCGACAAGGTAGCCAAATTGCAGCAGCAGCTAGCAGAGGCGACCGATAAGCGCAAGATCAAGCGGTTGCAGCGCCAGATCGACGAAGCTAATAAACGCGCCGGGGGAGATGCCACCAAGAAGGCACGCGCCGATAAGAGCCAGCGGACAAAACTGGCAAATGAGAAGAAGAAACTACGCGCCGAAGCAAAGCCTCTTGAGAACGAGGCAAGGCGGCTGAGTAAAAGAACTGGCCGAGCCGCGCTCCGGGTTACCGCCGAGACCACGAAGCGGCGGGTTTTCGAGATCAAGCAGATCGTTGGCGACGGCGAGGCCACCTCTATTAAAGCTGGACAGGCAGCCGACTTCGCCACCGTTGTCTCAGAAGCCGTTTCCCGTGGCCCAGCGAAGCGCGCTGTAGAGCCGACACAACCTGCGAAGAAAGCAGGGTTGCTGCCTGAGTTTGAAGAAGAGATTGTGCCAGCGGAAGGAGCGGTGGAAGATGTTTTCGATTTAACTGACGAGCAACTACAGCAAGAATTTGATAAATTTCAGCGCCAAACCTTTGAAGGGCCGGAACTGACAGATGCTGAAGATGCTCGGTTTAAAGACGTGCTTGATGAACTTGCTGATCGTGAACAGGCGCAAGGAAATGTGCTTGATCAGATCGAAGCCGAAGCTGAAGCAACGCCGGGAGAACGAGCCGAAGCGCAAGCTAAACTAGCGGAACGGCGAGCACGTCAAGGGTTGCCGGAAGGCCGGAAGTTCACACCCCAGCGTGTTATCGAAATCATGGCGCGCAATACAGAAGACGCTCTTAACTTTGAACGAGTGCGGGAAGAGTTTGACGGGGCTGGGAATGTTTTTATAGAAGTTAAAGATTTTCCGGTAGACCGTTTACGAGGGGTTGACGATGTCGATCCAGCGGGCGCCGCGAATGAAAAAGGAGCTATCATCGTAGCGGCAGACGGAACAATATTAGACGGGAGACACCGGGCTGCAAAAGCGATCCAAGATGGGCAGACGACCATCAACGCCATAGTTGGGTTTCATGCGCGTTCTCGTCCTGCGAAGTCTACGGAAACCCCAATTACCCCGGATGCCCGGGCTGCTGCGGTGCCTGAAACTCCCGCCGCGCAAGCTGTCAAGGACGATACCATAGAGGCACAGATACGCGAATTGATTGACCAGAACCCGACCGCCAGGATGGAGGTTGTCGATGCCGACGGCAACATTAGTCAGATTTCAGCGCAAGATATGCTTGACGACTTAGCGGATGATCAGAAACTGTTGAACGAAATTAAAGGCTGCATAGCAGGAGCAATCACATGACCACTTTAACAAAATGCCTGACGGCTAAGGCTAACACAGGGAAAGTAGATAAACGTAAAGCGAAATTCATTGCCGAGGAGTACGAAACGAGCGTACAGAACCTCATCGACAACGGCGGGGTATCGAGAGCCGAGGCTGAAGCCCAGGCTATCCAGCAGCTAGAAACGCAAGCAGAGCGGGACATTCTTCGTAAGAAGCGTATGGCTTTCTCTCACGCTAGAACTCTCGCGGATATTCGCACTCAGGCGAAGGCTGCCGAGGACGCCGGGGTTGGCGTCGATATAGCCATGAACCAGAGGATAGCTTATGACCCCCGCGAGCGCGTGTTCGGCATGACGCTAGATGATCGTATCCAAGACGTGCGGGGCGCAGCGCAAGGGCGAATGGCGGATTTCATGGAGAAGTTTCGCACCAAAAAAGCGGGCCTTACCCAATTGAAAGCCGGCCTAGACGACATCATGCGGGAACTCTTCGGAGAGAACAGCGGGAACGCTTCCGCAAAGAACATGGCTGGCGCCTTGCGAGAAGCAGTGGAATACCTGCGGGTTCGGTTCAATGCTGCTGGTGGCGACATTGTAGAGCGCAAAAATTGGGGCTTCTTCCAAGTCCATGATAAAGGGCGCGTTGCTGCTGCGGATAAAGATGCGTGGGTGAGCTTTGTGATGGACCGCCTGGACATGGAGAAGATGCTGAACGTGAACGGCAGTCCTATGTCGCGAAAGCAAGTCTTCGAAGCGCTGCATGAGGTGTACGATGATATTGCTACAGGCGGTGTCTCCTCGTTGAACGCGCCGCCTACCCGAAACTTGTTTGGCTCCTCAATTAACAAACGAGCCAACAGTCGCTTCCTACATTTCAAGAATGCTGACGCTTGGCTTGAGTACCAGCGGGAGTTCGGTAATCCTAACGTGTACGACCATGTGGTTGGCTCGATCAGCACCCTATCGCGAGAGGTAGCGCTGCTTGAAACCTTTGGTCCGCACCCAGAAGCAACGCTTCAATTCATGGAGCGTATGGTGGATGAAGCTGCTGCCCGAGGGGCCATCTCTAAGGCGGGCAGAAAAGCTCGCAAACTGGCCGAGGGGCTAGGCCAACACCGTCGCCCGCTAACGAACCTGTTTAATACGGTGAGCGGACGCATATCCATCCCAGAGGGTGGTATCGTCTCTGCCGTTAGCCAAGGAAACCGGAATGTGGTCATTTCAGCCACTCTAGGTTCCGCTTGGTTCGCTGCGATAGCTGATGTAGTAACTAGCACTCTTACAGCCAGGATGAACGGCATCCCTATGGCGAGGGTGGTCGGGCGACAGATGAAGATGTTCGCGAGCAACAGCGCCGCCGATAGGAAGTTAGCGGTGCAACTGAATTTCGGTGCGCAAGGTATGGCCAGCAGGGCGATAGGTGCGCAACGGATCATGGGGGAAGTGACGGGGCCGGAACTGACTGAGCGCCTAGCTGACACGGCGCTACGAGCGGGGTTCTTGTCCCCCTGGACTGAGGCAGGGCGGTGGGGCTTCCAGATTGAGATGCTGGCCCATATTACGAACAGTTCAGAGAAAGCCTTCGACGCTCTCGATCCGGCGCTTCGTAAGTCTTTCGAGCGCCACGGAGTCACCCCCGCCGATTGGGACTTGATCCGTACTACCGCAAAATGGACAGACGCAGAGAGCGGCGCACAATTCATTCGCGCTGAAGATGTCGCTCGTGGAGAGTTTGGTACTGCTGCCTTTGAAGCTGGCACTAAATTGCAACAAGCTATCTTTGTTGAAACGCAATTCGCCATCGTATCTTCTTCCCCGCATGTGCGCTCTGCTCTCACAGCAGGAGCGCCCGCTGGCACCTTCTGGGGGGAAGTAATGCGGAACACTGCGCTATTCAAAGGCTTTCCCATGGCGATCATGCACCAGCATGGCAGTCGAATGATAGCTCAAAGAGGAGCCATGGCGAAGGGGCAGTACGCAGCGCACCTTATTCTCGGCATGACCGCTCTGGGGGCGCTTTCTGAGCAGTTAGTGCAGGTCTCTCGGGGTAAAGACCCCCTAGATATGACGGAGCCTTCTTTCTGGCCTAAAGCGATGATGCGCGGTGGCTCTCTTGGTCTCCTGGGGGACATCGTCTTTCAAGATCAGAACCGCTTTGGTGGAGGGCTATGGGAAGGCATTCTCGGCCCCGTAGCTGGCCAAGTCGAAGACGTGTCGAAGATGACTGTAGGCAATGTTCAGGAGCTACTGGCTGGCGAGAAAACGAACGCCGGGCGAGAACTTTCGCGCTTCGTCGAACAGAACTTCCCAGGCCGCACCAACTGGTACACAAGGTTGGCCATGGAGAGGATACTCTTCGACGAGATAGATCGGGCGTTAGACCCAAGAGCGAATGCCGCATTCAGGGCTATCGAACAAAGAGCGCAAACCGACAACAAGCAGAAGTTCTTCTCGCGCCCAGGCAGAGGAGGGTTCCGCCAGTTCCCCAACATCTTAGGCGCGACACGCCCACCCAATTTAGATCGGGCAATCGGTGAATAGCATTGATCTCCCCGGGGTCACGTGATACCATATAGCGGATAAAGGATTTTCCGATGACTGTAACAAATACAACGAAGAAGGTAGCGGGTACCGCAGGAGACGGTAGTAACACTACTTTCTCGTTCAGCCCAATGGTTATCTATGCTGCTTCCGAGTTGGAGGTGGTAACCACCGTTATCGCCACGGGCGTGGAAACCACACGCTCGCAGGGGACGGGTGACAGCGCTTGGAGCATCTCGATCACGACGTTCCCCGCCACCGGCTCCATCACATATCCTGAAGACGAAGTGACGCCGCTGCCGGCGACGGAAACCCTGAGCATCCGGCGCGTTCTGACGATTGAGAACCAGCTTGACTTGGAGCACCGGGGAACATATGCTCCTGCCGCTCAGGAAACGCAATTCGACAAGATCGCAATGATCCAGTTGCAGCAGCAGGAAGAAATATCCCGCTGCCCACGGATCAAGATGTCGGACACCACCACAACGACCACGGCATTGTCGGCAGACATCGTTACCCTGGCAGCCATCTCTACGGACGTAACTGCGGTTGCCGGTCTAGCCAACTCCTTTACGTTCACTACGACTTTCGGCTCCGACCAGATTGACGCGACGGCGCACCCGCTTGCGAATGGGGATAGATTTACAGTCACGACTTCAGCGAGTGACTTGCCTAGCGGACTATCAACAGCTATTACATATTTCGTGGTCACTGACGCTGCCAATAGCTTCCAGGCTTCGTTGACTTCTGGTGGTGCAGCGGTTGCTCTCGCCGACGATGGAACTGGCACCCACACGGCGCACTACGGCTCTATAGTAACCGGGGGCTCGCTCGACAGCGCATTATTAACGACTGTCGCCGGCATCTCGGCGAACGTAACGACTGTCGCCGGCATCTCGGCGAACGTAACGACCGTCGCCGGCATCTCGGCGAACGTAACGACCGTCGCCGGTATCAGCGCCAACGTAACGACCGTCGCGGGGGTCTCAGGCAACGTCACTACGGTTGCAGGTATCTCAGCCGACGTTACCACGGTTGCCGGTATCAGCGCCAACACCACCACTGTCGCAGGTATCTCGGCTGACGTAACGACCGTAGCTGGCATTAGCTCAGACGTGTCGAGCGTGGCTTCTCAGTCCCACCACTATAAATTTGATACGTCTACCACACTCTCAGAAGACCCCGGCACAGGGGATATCCGGTATAACAATGCCACCCCCGCCTCAGTGACGGTCATATCACTGTCCAATACTCCTAGCGGTGGCTCTGACATCTCCCCCTTCATCGTCACTTGGGATGATAGCACGAACGCAATAGCTGGTACTATCACTATCCAAGACGCGGACACAGCCACCACTTTCCAAATCTTCTCAGTCACTGGCTCAGTTACAGACAGCGGCGCTTGGCTCGAAATCCCCGTAACTCACGTAGCCGGCACAACGCTCCCTGCGAGCACAGATGATCTCTTCCTCTCGTTCTCGCGCACGGGCAACGATGGCGCTGGTTCGGGGGATATGACAGCGGCCAACAATCTATCCGACGTAGCGTCCGCTGCGACATCTTTCGGCAACATCAAACAGGCTGCGACCACGACAGCCACAGGTGTTGTCGAACTGGCGACGGGCGCGGAGACTAATACTGGGACCGACACAGCGCGAGCGGTTACACCAGATGGCCTGGACGATTGGACCGGTAGCACACAGATTGCTACAGTCGGAACTGTCGGTACAGGCGTTTGGCAGGGCACCGACGTTGGCGTTGCCTACGGCGGCACTGGAGCATCCACTCTCACTGACGGCGGGATTTTGCTAGGCTCTGGTACTGATCCAATTACCGCGATGGGTGTTTTGGCCGACGGGTCAATCGTCGTTGGCGACGGCTCTACTGATCCGGTTGCGCTTGCAGCATTCTCGTCCTCGACAGGTAACCTCGTCGCCGCAAAAGGTGGCACCATCGGGCAGCAAACTATCTGGTGGCCAGCGGGAGCAATGGAACCCGCCGTGACGACTGCCCCCGCAACATCGAATGTCGTCGAAATTGGCACTTCGCTCTTCGCGGCAAGGACGATGGACTTTGCAACTGATGCTGACGACTATGCCTATTTCGGCCTTCAGATGCCCAAAAGTTGGGATGCTGGTACGTTAGTTTGTCAGTTTGTCTGGTCAGCTACGGGGACCACTGCTAATACCGTTCTTTGGGCGATCGCAGCCACATCATTGGGGGACGATGAAGTCCTCACCACTGCTTTTCCGGCGGCCGTATCTCCCGCGGCCGATACCAACAGCACCACGGCTGACGATATAATGATATCGGCCGAAGTGAGTGTCACTGTTGGCAGTACTCCCGCGGCCGAAGACTATGTCATGTTTGAAGTCAGTCGAGATGTAAGTGGTGACACACTTGCTGAAGATGCACGGCTTCACGGCATTCGGATACATTATACAATAGATACAGGGAATGACACATAATGGCTAGATACGCACTGATAGAAGCTGGCGTCATCAAACGAGAAGTCGAGGGTGATAAAGAGTTTCGCTCAGGCACGCCACCTGCCCTTCCAGACAAGGCGTTCGACTGGGTGCCGGTAATCCTTGTCAACAATGACGTTGACTACGATAGCGCAACACAAATTCAAGAGGGGCCAGTTGAGGTCATCACTGATAGTGAAGTAACGCGTACGTGGACGGTGCGAGAAAAAACGCAAACGGAACTGGATGAGCGGCTTGCTGTTCCTTCCGATTTCGCTGTGCTGGTGAATGCTCTGGCCAACAAAGCTGTCCTTAACTCTGCCGACCTTCCACAAGAATTAATTGATCGAGTTAACGCCCGCAATCGCCTCGACAGCGATCCAGAGATTTAAGATGCTCCGAGGCACAGCACTGTCTGGTTTTGGCGCGGGAGTGGCAGAAGTACCTTGCGACACTACGTCTAGTTCTTCCGGGGAGTGGAACGGAGCAACTGGTTCTTTTACGTTTAGTGGGGATGGCGTTAACAGTGATGCCGGCGATAAA
>Ga0209434_1000296_pt1 | contig 25408 bp, 43 predicted proteins | sample ETNvirnome_2_300_FD_184068 | JGI IMG/M metagenome (GOLD analysis project Ga0209434, IMG submission 184068) | Marine viral communities from the Pacific Ocean - ETNP_2_300 (SPAdes) (version 2) | ecosystem: Environmental > Aquatic > Marine > Oceanic | place: Pacific Ocean | collected 2013-06-22
GGACAGCCACTGCGATTGTGGCCTTTTTCGTAACAATTTGAGCATCTGACAGTTCCGTTCCAACTCATATTTTCTCCGTGGTTCGAGTTTCTATATATATTGTATCAAAAGGGGATGCTTTTGTCAACAACTTTTTTTGTTTTCTTTGATTTTTTGTATGTTTTAAGGTGGCGTTCTTCGCATTCGATTGGTTTTGCCAAACCGTAGGGCAAAACCTTGTATGGTTTCGCACCCTTAGCAGCACTCTTGATAATTCCACCCGTTGCAATGACAATGCAAGGCTTATCGCCTGCGGCGTACCGATGCGCCCAATCGGCAGTTGCCCGAAACATAACTGTAGAGCCAACGGGATACTTTGGGTCTGCGTCGTGCAATGCTAGAACCTTTTTGGCGTACTTGTTCTCACACATTTTGCGCCATGCTTTTTCGGGTGGAGTGTAATCAGAATCTTCAAGAATAGAAGATGCTAACGCAGTGAAATAGCCGGTTTTGTCGTAGTATTCGGCGCAGATGCGAGCAATGCGACGTTTTTCATCGTCGTAGCTATTTTGCCAGACTTGGCTGGTATGGCGTGCCTCTTCCGAAAGTTTGTCTTGCTCGACACGCTCCAAAATTTCAAGCTGGCGTGCAGACAATGAACCGCGTTTCTTAAATTGTTGATGAAGGCTCTCGATGAAGCCAGCTTCCCATTGAGAAAGTAAGCTTGAATTTTTCAGAGCGTGTTCCAGTCGTAGCAATGTCGGATTCATTAAATCTTCTCCCATCCTTCATTATAATTATCTCATAGGCAGAAGAAAATGTCAAGAGATATTTGATTTTTTTTGCGGTTTAGATACGAATTTTAAGTTTGCTCTACGGTGGCGTACCTTTCCTGGGCCATCGAACCAGTGAACATCAATGGGGTACATGCCGCTTTCGCGTATCTCAACAATAATTCCTGTTTTCTTCCGCATCGCCTGGCAATATCCCGTGCCTCGACCGGCAGAAGAAAGTTCAACTAAATCACCGACTTTCATTGGCCTCTCCTAGTACCTTGAGTCTAAATTTTTGAATAAAATAACGCTCCCCTTTGTGTAATATCCAGATGTCACCGGGACTTCCTGATTCAGCCACAATTAAAACTGGCGCACGAGTTTGATACAATTCGCGTACCCAACTTGGCGCACCCGTTGAAAGATTGCGAACTACTGCTAAGTCACCGGGTTTCATTGCCTGCCTCAATATATGGTATGCCTGCGGGTAAATCGCCCGAGACGATTCCGCCATGTTTGGCGCAAACCAGTGAAATTCTTTCTGCTGGAACGTATCCGTAGACTGTATTTGTTGGTTTTTTTGGGTCTTCGGCCCATTCCACCAACAAAGGCTCAGGTTGCGACGGGTAGCCGACTTCGACGCTAGTATATTTTACAGCGTCGTTCACTCGTGGGCTGCAATACGCGGTGTAGTTCGCTTGCACGCTCATTGTAAATCCGTCTTTACAAACAATTTCTTTATTCAACGTCATTGCTTACCACCTTTGCTAAGTACATCCACTTCATCCCACCAACACATCCCTCTTTTGCCAGTGCTGACCCAAATCACATGGAGCCGCGTGTCGTCAACCTGAGCAGCTTCTTGCACGCGCACAACTACGCCGAGAGTGCCGTACTTTCTCATCCGTATCAAATCACCGACTTGCACTGATGACTTTGATCCATTTTTTGTTCATCGCAAATGGCTGCGAGTGGTCCTCTAAGTTTACCAGCGTCACGGCATTGCGTACACGTCCGAACGAGTCCGAAGCATTCAAGCTCGTTATTATATAAGTCCCTGTTTTCGCAGGGGCTATTGTAACTAAATCGCCAACTTTCATGAATTTATACCTTTTTCACACTCCAACTAAGAACGTCGGTATAATCAAAAGTGTTGGCACCAAAGGCCACTCTCACAATTTGATGTCCATCGCTCCAGTCTTTCAAAATAGTAACCTTCCCAATTCTACCACATTCGTCATTATTTTTGGAAATGACCTTAACCTTGTCTCCAATTCTAAACATATTATAACCTCTCGTGTGCGTGCGCGCAAGAAAAAAAAAAAAAAAAAAAAAAAAAAGAAGCAGGCCGCTGTCCTTGGCGCGTCACATTCCCAGGTTCCTTTTAATTAGCCTTCAAGAGAACCATTGAAGGGCTGTTAGTCATATATCTTATCTGCTTCTTTTTATGTTACTTAATTCTTATACTCTTTTTTAGCTATTTCTAAATCATCAACATGCTCGCTGTAGACGATTCCATCAATCCAGTGAACTTTAGCCCACTTTCTTCCTTCCGTCCCTACAACAACGCCTGTAATGTCCTTTTTTGTACTCTCGCTCATTTTCTTGAATGATTTAGAGTATCTTACTGTATCACCGACTTTCATTACAATCCCCACTTTCAATTAAACTTTTTGCAATACGACCATAATGTCCTTGCAATTTCCATGCCAATCCGGTATCAATGAGTTCTTGGAAAAGGGATATTACCTCTCCTTTGCTCATTTCTCCGTTTTCATATGCAATAATTTTGCTAACATTAACCATATTATTTCACCACACTAGCCAAAATTTTGTCAGAGTGCCATTTGATTGTGCCCGGTTTGCAAGTGATCGCTTGCAACTTGTTGTTCACAAATACTGTCAGTTGATTCCTACCAACGGCAGTAACAATAGCGTGCTTTTTATTGACTGTAATGAGGCTTCCAACCGGTGGCAAGCCTTCCTCTGTCAAATTTCCAGGGTCTTCAATCTTAAGGAATGGACGTTTTTGTCCAGGTGCAATGAACCATTTATATTCACCCATTGTTTTCTCATCGAGAGTTAGTGTAGTTTTCTTTGGCTTCCCATTCAAAGAAGAATATTGCTTTCCTTCAACAAGCCATTGACTGCCCGTCTTCGTCGCTTTATCAACTTTGAATACAATAGTTCGGTATTTTGGATAAGTACGATAAGTTTCAAGCTCTCCGCTTTGATTCATCGTCGCTTCTTCACGGGCTTTGCTTCGACCCATACCAAAACACCACTTCTTCATTAAAATATCATTTGCTTTCATTTTTAATCTCCTGCATATATTATGCCAGAAGGATTCAAAGATGTCAAGGATTAATTTGAATTATTTTGATAAAAGTTCAAGTTCGTCTGCGGTAAGCCACCAATCGCCGCTAGAATTAAATTGAATATGAAATTGTTCTGTGCTGAAAGATGTGTTAGAATCAATTATGATTCCCATCTCTCCACATTCTATTTTCCCAATGATGGCACCAGCTTTGCCACCTATTTCAATATCAAACTTAGCTTTAACGAGACTGCCTATCTTCATTTTCTTCGTTAAGCCAGCCAAAAACTTTAACAGCCATTTCATACAGTTGAAATTGTTTCGGTGTTGGAAGGAAGGGTAGAAATCCGCGTAAAATAAAAAACAGACCGGCTACAATTAACATGCCGCCGCCCAAAAAACTAAACCTCAAATTTCTTAGGTACTTCCTCATACTCTAAGTAGTCTTTAGTTTTGCAATCGTTTCTTCGTATGATACGATGCGTACTAGTTCAGTCATTCGTATCGTGTCTTCTTGAACTAAATCTGTTCTTCCTCTTTCTGTTGCGTCTTTTATGCTTTTATACAACTCTATCACTGCCAGTTCCACATTTATTAGATATTCTATTGCACTTTTGATTGCGGAGATGGCCGCGACAACCAATGAACGCGCAGTCGCTTTGAAGTATAATAATTTTTTGTTTGAGTTTTCAATCGCTAATTTGATTTCCACTGGTGCATCTGTCTTATTCCACCTATTGCTATTTTTAAAATCAACTTTCACTGAAAAATCATCTAAACTAAATTTTTTTAATGAACAAAAATCACCGGAAAGTCTCTCGATTATCGCACTAAAAAGAGCATCAACAAAGCCGTCGCCCTCGCCCTTAATTTTAGCAGACAATTTCCTGCTTGCCGGTACTCTTAGGGAACAAGAAATATATGATTTCTCGTCTTTGTCGCTCTCCTTCAAAATAAAATTAGAAATAAACAATTTTAACTGGGATTTTCCCAGGACTTCGTTTATAATTATTCCACATCTTTCTTGTACTACTTCTTCAGGAAAAGTTGGGGGCATATATTAATTAGCTGTTTGGAGTTGTTTAAAGATGATATTTTTAGATAAAAAATAACACATACTAGCCAATAGTATACCAGATAAAACGTCCACAATAAAGTGTTGTTTCAAAGCCAATGTAGAAAGTGCAATTAAAGCTGCCCAAACAAAATAAACCGTTTTAATCCATGGCCTATTCTTTGCGTATTGCGTCAAGCCCACAAAAAATGCCAAGAGCCATGAAAATGTTACGTGACCCGATGGAAAAGTATTATTTGCTCCATCAATCATCCTCGTCAGTTCAACTAGCCAGCCAGAAATAGATGAGGGATCAACAAAAGATTCACGAGGATAAAAAGAAGGGAAGAGAACATAGAATATGCTCAATGTAACCGAAGCAATCATATAAGCTGTGAACGCAGAAAAAAATACTTCTTTCCTGCTTACAAAACTAAACATTGTTACAAGAATCACAGGAATTAAAGTGTGATAAACCCAAACAAACTCTGGAACGAACGGAATTACATGATCGAGACTTGTTAGAAAATTATATTCATTGACTGTGAAAAGTAATTGGATGCCGAAATAGGTTACGAAATTAAAAATAATAAATAGGGTGAGATATTTTGCTTTCGTCCCATTCGACACTTATATCGTTCTCCGCGCAAACTAATCCAGTAAATGGTGCTCCAAGTCTTAAATTGCTTTAATTTTTTGGGAAGATGTGTAAAAAAATACACACCTCTAATAGTACATATGTGTGAATTAATTAAAAAAGAAAAAAACGGTTGTTTTTTATAAAAAATTATTTAAAAACTGGGTTTTTGCTGGTTTCAAACAGCCTTCGCATGAATGATTTTTTTAGACGAAGCAGGCGTTCAAACCTTGCTTTTTCTCTTGTGTTGATATAAAGTGCGGAAGGTGTCCTAATTTGGCCGTCGATTAGTTGCTCGCTGAAGTCATAAAATTTAGATTTTACATTGCGATTGGGAGGCTTGGCGTTAGTCGATGAGCACATCAATGTTACAAGAGTAAATACGAATATTATTAAAATTGATGTGGCGCGGGTGCGCTTTTTCATCTGAAATTTTCCTTGGCGTAACTACGCCTCTTTTTCAGGTCATGTTTCCTCAAGTACTTCTTCGTGAAGTGTTTCTTCGCTGTGCATATGATGATAAACTTCGCCAATATCGTCTGCTAGGACTGCCAGTTTTGATTGTACCCATTCTGGTAAATCTCTTTTGTCTGCTACCAAATCCATTAGCATGTTCGAGTATTCATTTATCTTTAATAGCTGTTTTTCTGCCATGTCTCCTTCGGAGTCGTGGCTTTCTGCTAAGACCTCTCTTACATATTGCTCAAGAATTGTTTTCGTCAGTTTCATCGTCGCTGTCCTTTTTTAAATATTTAACTCTCGTACCTATAAGTAGGTCCCAAAAGCTGTTTGTTACTCCCCAATTTGCATCTTGATTGGTTCCCATGTGATGCTCATAGTGCCAGGGTACATTTTTTTTTGCCCACTCAACATCTTGATGCGCTTTCCAATGAACCCAAAGGTATCTAATTGCACAAGCAACTAATGTAATATAAAACACCGGAAAGAATAAAATCAATGGAGAGTGAAGAAGAATTAATAAATTAATTCCCATGACTTCTTTCCTCAATGAAGAATGGAGTGGGCACTGGTCATAATGGGGGTCTAGCCCTTCATTTTTTCTGCATGCTTTGTGGTGCTCGTGCCAATGAAATGCCCAATAAGATTCTTTATTCTTGCCTAAGCCGTGCAAAATATATTTATGAATTAACCATTCTAAAAGAGAAGCGTATAAAATTCCAAGCACTGCGGCAAGCACATACCACATTATTTCCTAGCCCTCATTATTCGTACTTTAATCTTCTTTGATTCTCGAATGGGCATGTTGCGTACATCTTCTGCATCTTTTTCTGCTTGTGTTTCCAAGGGCAATTCCATTTGTTTTTTCTTTTCTTCGTCGGAAGGCCAATAAAATCTTTCTTTTTCTAAGTCTGGGGCTGGGATTTTTCTTAATCCTTTTAACTTCGAAATCACCACATCATATATTTCTTGCCAATTGCTGTCATATTCTAAAACTCTAGCGGCAAATTGTTCAAATCCATCTACGCCGCTTTCATCATAATCGGGAGTAAAATCAAGTCTCACTTCTTCATATGAAGATTCTATATCGTCAACGTAAACATAATTATCATCGGCTGCTTCTCGAACAATTTCTTCCAACATATCATCATTATCTTCATGTTCATCAATCCACTCTAAATCAGAGAAATCAAAAGACATTCCACCATTATAGTAATATTTGCCCTCTTCGTATTCGTCAAAATAGAGATAAGTATGCTCCGCGCTTTCTTCAAATTTGTCCTGAATCTTCTGATAATCTGCTTCGGTTGGACCAGCAGGATTTTCATAGGCGTGATCGCGCATTTGCTCCATAATGTGAATTTGAACGGCTTCTGCTTGTTCGCGTATTTTTTCATTAGCCCGTTCAAACCGTGTCACCCACTCATAATCGTGTTTTGATTTTTCGTCTTCGGGAGTGGGAGGCAAATCAATTTCAAGTCTTTCAAGCGCCTGATTATATAATGCTACATCTTCTTTGGTTACTTCATCAGCAAACCTATTGCTATCATACCACAAATACGCCATCCAAGCTCCCTCTGCGGTTGCTTGATTTAGAAGATTCTGTACAAACGCTTCTGTTATTTCTCCGCTGTCCAATTCAGTATCTTCTGCATCAAAAACACTTTCAAGATCGTATTCGTTGTCGAGGACAAATGCTAATTTTTTATATTTATTTGTAGGATCGACATGCTTTAGGAATACAAAATAGAACATCTTGCCTTCGCTAGTGTAGCTATCGAAATAATTGTGACTTTGTTTTGCAGAGATGCACCACTGTGTGCTTCTACCAAAAAAACAAGAAGCCTGAGTGCTCATTGGCCTGACAATAAAATAATCTTCGGTGTCATCAATGACTTCTGCTTCGCTGAGAGCGGCTCTCTTCTCTTCTGCTCTTTTTGTGGCTTGTGTGTCTTCTTCTTCTACTTTATTAACGGCGTTGCGAAGTGATTCATAATCTTTGTAAGAATTGATGTCCTTTGAAAAGCCAAATTTTGGCATACGCTGGTTCCATTTGTGGAATTTTTCAATCTTATCAGTGAGTTCGGGCACCCATGACGATTCTATTTGTGCGACGTCTAAGCCAGTTCCTGGTGGAGTGTGTTGGGCGCGATATTGACGGGCTGCTTCAGTTTGTTTTGCGGCCCAAGCAAGATATTTTTGATTACCAGAAGGATCTCGCCTTACAAGATAATCAATAATTTTCGGAATGCGAGGATATTTCTTTTTGACGTCTTCAATCCGGCCTTCAATTAAAAGCTGCTCTTCTGAAAGAAGTGAGTACTTTCGCCAACCTTCGAATAATTGTTGCATGTTATAAATAGTTCAGTGGAGAGATAAAGAAACATTCTTGCTTGTTAATAATTCTTTTGTGGTAACTGCGCCTTCAAAAAAGACTGAGAACTTCAAAGCTTGATCTTTGGCTAGATAAAAGAACTTGTTTTTCTCTTCATGCTGCTCTTCTATGTCTTCCAGTATTATCTTCATGTGATCTAATAGAGAAAGATATTCACACAAAAGTGCTACTATTTCATCATTTTCATGAAAAAAAGAATCCTTCAGGATATGATGCTTCAGAATCTTCTCTTGTTTTTCAATTTTATCTAAGTACTCAAAGTATTTTTCTTCAGACAAAACAAAGACTGTTTCATTCATCCCTTTTTTCTTCTCTTGGTCTTGGCTAGTGGTCCCTCTCCCCAAAAATGCCTACTTCTTCTTTTGTCCGTCACCAAAAAGGCCTGGACGTATTTTTTATTGCCTTTTTCAATTAGTTTCGCCCGGTGTGGCGCATCGTGGAATGCTCCATACAATGGCTTTCTTTTCCGTATTCTACCATATTTGCTTTTTGGCGGCGTATTTAGATGTTCCACGCAGCCAGTCACAATCTCTTCAATGGTTTTGCCTTCTTCAATATGTTTTTTATGGTCCACGTCAATGTTGACAATCACAACCCAATTTTTTCGTCCGAAACCCGGCACTGACCAGTGAAACGAATTAGAATATAGCCCATGTCTAACCTTGCTAAGGCGTGTCGGCTTATTTGCGCCTTCAGCCATCGGCATTAATTTGCATTCTATCATTTAATAATCTCCAAATATCTTTCTAAATCCGAACACCCTCCGATAAAGCTCCTGTCGCCGTTTGAACACTGTTCAACAATGAGAGGCACCGTTGACCAATGGTGCTGGTTTTGGACTTTTTCCAACTGATCTAAGTTGCTGCTCATTTCAAAAACGGTGAAAGTGTGATCAGATTCAAGCAAAATAGCAGTGGCCTCGTCGCAATATGGACAGCCATTTTTTGTCCATAAAATAAAATGTCTTTTAATCGTGGAGGACATGCTTCTCTCCATTTCCTCTTAGTTTAGATTCAATCATGTGTGCCTGACCTACAACAATCACATCTAAACCAGATTGTCCTCTATCTAAAGTTAGCCGAGTAAATTGTTGTCTAGAATCTAATTCGTCCGGAAGCCGTCCTTCCTTAAGTTTTTGCAAATATGCTGGCTCTGCCCTTAAGGCAACAACATGTTTCGGGTTTATAAATATTTCCCTTAAAGTAAATTGCTGTTGTGCCGATTTTGACGCTTTCAACAATTCGCACACCTCTACTAATTTAATCATATTTTCTCCTCATGTTTTAATATTCTTTTTCTCCACAAACCATTCTTCGCCCTGATACCAGACCTTCACACATTCATTTCCTGCATTTTCTTCAATCAATAACAAATTTAAAGGTTTAGTTAGCCTATTAAATTTAATTGGTGTTGGGCCAATATAAGTTTCTTTAGGGTCACGGTCTTTTACTTCTTTATTGTACTGAAGCAATCTTGTTTCTGCTGGTACATAAACTAAATCACCCTTCTTCATTCGGGGCCTCGCTCGCTTCTTCTGGCTCCTCTAAACTTTCAAAGTCCTCTACGTTCCCCAGCAGAACATTTTGGTATCCTGAAAGGATGTGCATGCAATCGGCCAACCTCAAATCAATTCTCGATAATTCTTGACGCACCTCATCCAAAAGACGGACAGCGTTTTTTTCATCTTCTTTATTTAACAAAGTTAAAGCTTCGTCAAGCTTTTTGGTTAGCGGCCTTAAAGAACTTTCTTTAGTATCATGGATGAGTTTGGCCGTAGTTTGCGGTATATCTTCTAACTCAACAGAATAAGTTACATTCACTCTCATGTTATACTCCTCATATATAATATATCAAAAGTTTACAACATAGTCAAGCTATTTTTAAGAAAATATTAAAAATTAAACATTTTAAACGCGGCGGCAGAAGCCAAGCCAACGACGGCACTGATTATAATCCAAAGAAGTCGCGTCGAAGTTTTTTGCCAGCTTTCTAAAGCTTTGAGGCGAGCGTAGAGACCTTCATCTGGGTGGTAAACAACTTCTTTAATTTGAGATATGTCATCGGCCATTTCTTCTTGCTTTTCTTTGATCGTGTCAACACTTTGCATGATTTGATCAAATTTCCCACCAATTTCGGCAAATGTGACTTTTACTTCCGTGTCATACTCATCAATTGCCATGTGTGAAGCCCCCGTATATTAAATAGTATTCACGCTTCAATAACAGCCGAGTTTGTCGTAATTAGTGTAGATGCAACTGAAGCTGCATTTTGCAAAGCGCATCGCGTTACTTTGGCTGGATCTATAATTCCAGCCTCCAGCATATCAATAACATTGCCATTTGTGAAATCCACCCCTAAACCATCGTCTTCGCCCTCTATTTTCGATAAAATTAAATCGGGTGATTCACCTGCATTGATTGCCATTTGTCTCACAGGCTCTTTGACTGCCTCTAAGATGATTTTAACACCCAGTTCTTGACTTTCGTTTTCAGTTTCAACTTGCAAATCATTGCAAGCCCTTATTAGTGCAATTCCACCTCCTGGTACAATTCCTTCTTGTTGCGCTGACTTTACAGCCTCCAAAGCATCTTCGATCCTGTGTCTTTTTTCTATCATTTCAATTTCTGTGGCTGCCCCAACTTTAATAATCGCGATGCCGCTAGCCAATCTCGTAATTCGTTCTTGGATCTTTGCACATTCATGAAGATTTTCCGTTTGACCAACTTCGGTTTTTAATGTTTCTATTTTCTTTGCCACCTCTTTTAAATCTCCGGTGCCTCCAACAATTGTAGTAAAATTCTTTGAACATTCAAAAGTCTTCGCTGAACCAAAGTGATTAAGCGTGACATCTTTTAATCTCAGATTATTTTCCCTACCAATTAATGTTGCCCCAATTGAAACAGCCAAGTCCTTTAAAATGTTTCTCCTTTCTTCTCCGTAGCGAGGAGCTTTCACGGCGGCAATTTTTAAAGTGCCCCTAACGGCATTCATTATGAGGGCCGCAAGTGCCTGCCCCTCAATGTTTTCAGCAACAATTATACATGGCCGAGCTTCCCTTGCTACCAATTCCAATACTGGCATCATTTCCTCTACTGCTTCTATTCTTTCGTCTGTAACTAGAAGTAGTGGATTCTCATATTTAACAACGCCTCGTTTTTCATCCGTAATGAACGCACTGGCTAAGTATCCAGAATCAAAGCGAAAGCCTTCCACCACATCTAGGCTTGTCTCAAGAGAACGTGCCTCTTCAATTGTTATTGCACCGTCTTTGCCAGCTAAATCAACAGCAGTTGCAATTAATTTGCCAATCGTCGAATCGCCGTTTGCAGAAATGGTTGCAACGTGCGCTATGTCTTCTTCGGATGTAATTGGAGTAGAAACTTCTTTTAGATTATTAACAATGGCTTCTACGGTTTTGTCAATTCCTTTTTTAAGCTCTACGGGAGGTGCACCCGCAATTAAATATTTTTGAGCTTTATCTAAAATTGCTCTCGCCAAAACTGTTGAAGTCGTTGTGCCATCTCCAGCTTCTGAATTTGTTTGGGCGGCGGCTTGTTTAATGATCTGGGCACCAACATTCTCGAACGGATCTTCTAGTTCGATGAACTTTGCCACTGTAACCCCGTCCTTTGTAATGATTGGGTTGCCTTTTTCTTTGTGATGTAATATTACGTTTCGGCCGCGTGGCCCCAGCGTAGAAGCTACGTTATCAGCTAATACATTAACACCTTTTAAAATTTTTTGTTGAAGTTTTAGATTAGATTCATATTTTCGTGACACTTTTACCTCTTTTCTTATTCAGTTTTTTCGACTGCTTTTTTGGTGTGATAGTTTAATCTTCCAGCGTCTTTGACAGCACTCATGCCGTGTTGATTTCTGCTCATTTCTCCCTCATCTACATCAAGGAAAAACTTATTAATATTAACAGAGAGGCTGCTCAAAGAATTATAAATAGCAATCAAATTATTACTTAAATCTTTTGCATATTGATTTGCAATTTGTACAAGTTTTGGTGGATATAAATCTAGCACACCGATTTCTCTAGATTGTTTTCTAAAATAGCCAGGTGCAATGTGAAATTGCTTTCTTGATATGTAGCCGGGACTATTCACAATCTCTTGCCAGAATTCTGGGCCTCTTTCCATTGTTTTTAGCTGACTGTATAGATCTTCTTCATTGCCATAAAGTGCTTTCGAAGAACTAGTTCTTTTACCCGTTGTTGTATATTCTTTTTCTCCAATTTTCGCATTCACTTTATATGTTTCACCAGCTACTAGCAAATCTTCTGGGTTTAGGCGAACTTCTCCGCTTTCTGTGACTTTTGAGAGAGCAACTTCATCAGCAATGGCCGCTGGATTAATTTTCTGTGTTATAATTTCTTCTGCTTCAATTTCATCATATTGCATAAATCGGCCTTTTGGTCTGGTAGGTGGCCTAGGAATAACTTCGCCATTAATAATTTTAGCTCTCACTACTGGGCCAGCGGTAATTTTTACATTGGCAGCGGGAGTGTCGTCAACGCCAAACGTAAATTCCACTGGTGCAATCTCGTGTTGCATTTTAAATTCTTCGTGACCGATATAATCTAAAAAGTTTTCTGGAGTGATGTCAAATTCATTGAAGGCTAGCGTTCCAGCGCCCATTTTTGTTACAACCAAATAAATGATCTTTTGGCTGCGCCCTTCTGCAAAGAAATCAACTAAGTTTTTAAAACTTCCCTTCAAATCTGTTCCTGGGCTAAGCACTTTTAAACTATAAGGCACAATTGCTTCTTCAACGTCTGCTTCGTCTCCGGCCTGAATTGCTCTGCGAATCATTAAATTCACATCTTCAATCGGAAGGGAGCCAGCCGCTGCGCCAACTTGTTCTGGGTCTTGAACCTGTTCGCCCAAAAACAAACCAGCCAAAAATGCTTCAAAAAGAAAACCAGCCGTCGAAGCATTGTATTCTTCAATAATGTTTGAAAATATCTGTAAAAAGATTAAGTTTGAAAGGATTTTGGGAACTGCTAAGCCTGGTTGATAATTCATGAAGTCATTAACGCTTGCTAATTTTGCTTCGACAGTACCGCCGACAACATTTTTCATTAGGGTTTCTAGGATTGCACGATCTTCAGTGTTTTTAACGCCCCAATTCTCCGTAATCTTGATTGCTGGGAATCTAATCACTCTTTCTTCGGAAGTTTCATCTGCTTCTATTGGCACATCGGCTTCAGTCATAAGGGTGCCAAACCGATTAACTTCTTCTTCAATTATTTTTAAAAACCCATCTAAACCAAGAGATTTAAATGCGCGGTAGTTTTCATTTAGTTTATTAATGTCCATATTATAATTAGTCTCTAAGATCGCTCAACATCTCATCCCAATCTAAATTTGCTGCGTCCCACTTGTTTCTAGACACGTGAAAGTGATTTACAATGCCGCTGAATTTTCCATCTTTAGTTTCTTTATGCTCTGCTAATAAAACGTTCCCACCATTATCCATTGGCATTTGTATTGGAATATCATAGTGAGAACAAAGAGTTTTAACTAAAGCCTTATATGCTTCAAGTTGTATATCATAAAAGCCCAAACATTCTTTTATATAACTGTTGTGTACTTTTACCTTTTCCAAAAGTGGGCGTGGGCCGAAGTTCTTTCTTCTGTACCATTTTTGATATTTTGTATAAACCGCATTGGAAATATCAATTCCAATAGAGGCTTTATTTACTTTGCGATTTCCAGCATGCCAGCCTTCATGTTGAGTATCGACCATCTGATAAATTGTACCATCATTGTCGATGACAAAGTGGCTGGAAATTCCTTTCTTTTCTAACACTCTCGCGCAAGATTTAGCAGAAAGGCATACATCAAAATGGGTAACAATCATTTTAACATTTCGTTTGTTTTTCTTATATTCTCTGAATCCTTTTGGCAAGGCCAAGCTATCCTCGTCACGAAGATTAACAACCTTGTCCCAATCAATCGGCACCAATTCGCCTTCGCAGATTAAATGATTGCCTTCGAGATTTTCAAATTCTTTCTCAAGCCCTGCTTCATGTTCTGTATTTGCTCTTCGAAAAGTCATTGGTCCGCATAATCCATCTGCCGAAAGGCCATGTTCTTTTTGAAATTTGCGTATACTTGTAATTAGCTTTTCATCAAATTCTTTCGCACCAAACCATGAAGGCTCCCATCCTAATTTGGAAGCCGAGGCCTTGTTATAAAATATCTTATCTTTAACTGCCATAATAAATTTCCTGATTAAATCTTTTATCCCATGTTCGTATTATACCAAATCTTTTTTTAAAATTAAATTCTTATCTTTTATCTTCGCGAACTTTCACATTAATTATATCGTCATCCCAATAAATATCAATCTTATTTTGTAAAAACAAATGCAAACTATGAAAATGCTTGTCTAGTTCGGCATTTGAAATATTCTTCGATATTTTCCTTTTGGCACACCATTGAATTATAGAATTTGCAATGAAGGCCTTATCTGCATAATAAATATTATCGTCTCGATAAAGCGCACCCTCTTCACGTAGCCATCGCAAGAGCGTGTCCTTATCTATCATTTTTTTACAGTTTGATCATAATAATCAACTGCCTCCTCCCAAGTTTCGAAAGTTGATAGTGATTGAAAACTTCTTGGCGTCGCTCTATTTAAACTTACAATCGAGGCTCGTTTCCAAGAGCTTATTATTGAATCATCAATTAATTCAAGACTTTCCACTTCTTCCGGTGGGACGCTGGCATCAATCAGCATTTCGTGTTTTATTGTTGCGGCCCCTTCTAAATCTTGTGAAGCGGCAATCAGCATTGCGATTACATGGAGTTGGATTTCGTGGAAAAAAGCAAATAGCTGATAAAGCCCTAGAAGTTTTGATAGGAATTTATATATCAGTGCTCCCGATAGGAACCACATGAACTCATACATTTTAACCTCTCTTAAGAAAGCTTCTCTTTGACTCTTCTGAGTACTTCTTGTAGTATATCAGATTGTCTTGCAGTTTTAAATGTAGATTCGTCATCGACGATTTCAAGGTTGGGGATGTGTCGTAGGATTGATTCTGCCAAAGTTCTTGAAGTTGGAGATTCCTTTTGTTCTTCTGCGCAGCCCGGGCCGACACATTTTTTTGTATCCTTTACGACAAACGGACAGTCTTTTGTGCCGCTGCCTGCGTCTGGGCATTTTGCTTCTTCAAGCTCTTCTGCCTCTTCCACCACTTCCGGTGTTTCAGTCGGTGTTTCGTCAGGGGCAGTTGGGGCAGTTGGGGTCTGGAATGGCTCTGGTGGCGTGTTCAGTTCGAGCGGCGGCACGGCTTCATTTACTTTTTTTAAGAATGGATTAACTAAGGATTCTACGCCGGCCAAAGCCATGAATCGACGGACAGTGCTTTCATTCAGGAGTGTCTTTTTCTTGTCAGTCATTTTTCTACCTCGTTACTTTTTAGTGCGTCGTTTTGCGCCTTGCAATCTTCGAGCTACGCGCTTCGTGACTTGTTCAACAATGTGCTCTCTTTTTACGCGATTGGCAACGCGGCGAGATAATTCTTCCATGAAAAGTTCTTGTTGTGCAGCGTGGCGTCTTGCCTCTTCAAGTCCGGGGGGCAAACCTTCTTCTTCTTCTTCTTCGGCTGCGGGTAAGAAATCTGGTGGTGGCATTTCTTCTCCGGGCTCGCCAGGCTCGCCTTCGGGCTCTCCGGGTTCAACGTCCATGTCGAGGCCATCTTTTTCAGCCTCGCCTTCAATTACGGACAATATGCGACGATACACATCTTCTACTTCTGGACTAGCTTCTGCTGCTGGTTCGCCCTCTGGTGGGACGCCCAAATCAGCTTCTGGTTCGCCCAAACCAGCGTCTGGCTCCAGAGCTTCGGGGGGCGGTCCTGGCAGCGGCTCTTCTTCGCCGGGCACTTGCTCCTCCAAGGTTTTAAGTATATCGCCCACATGATCTTTTCTTGGTGGGTGCGGTTTGGATTTCAGATCCTCGCTGCCCTGCTCTTCAAGCTCTTCTGCTTCTTCAAGCTCTTCTTCTTCAAGCTTCACGCCTTCGTAAAGCTTTTCGGTGCCTGCCAATTTCATGAATCGCTTAACGGTATCTTCATTTAAAAGTTTCTTACCCTTGCTCATTAGTTCACTCCTGTAAATAAAAAGGTTTTCTAGATATAAATAGTCTTTTGTTTCAGTAATCGTATATTTTCTTTAATTTTTGTAAGGCTGCATCTTGAATCTGTTTCACCCTCACAATACTTATGTCCAATCGCTTAGAAACCTCATTTAATGTCATCTCTGGGTTCTGCCCTACGGCTATCGCGGTGCAATTCATATCTTCGCCATAGTTAATCCATAATCGACACTTTCTCTCTTTGCAACCTTCTTGATTTTCTAAACATTTTCTAGCGCAACCTATCATAAATCTCCATGCTCCTTTTCTATAATATCAAATATGTTTTCAATCTCATCTTTATTTAAGCCAAATTGCTTAATTGTTTCTTCTTCTTTTAATCTCGCTCGTTTAATTTTATTACGTCTGGGGTTTGACATAGCTTTCTTTTCTTTTAACTCTTCAACGAAGGCTAGCATATGTTCGTTTCTATCAACGTAGCCAGACACCACATCAATAAAAAATTCACGGATCTTTAAATCATCATAATGCAAACGAATCTTTAAATCAGCATGAAGCTTGTCTGTGCTTTCAAAGCAAATTTTCTTAATGATGTTTCCATAATCTGGCATTAAGTCTTTCCTAAAATGTGAGTTCGGCTTTCGCCCAAGCCCGCGTTTGTTTGTTTGATAAACTTGGCTTTTGTTTGTAGTTCTAAAATTGTTCTCGCGCCAGAATAAGAAAATCCAGAAACAATTCCATTTCTTAAATCTTCTAAAATGGTCTTAACGCTTCCCTTATATGGAATGAACGTAGAAATGCCCTCATTGGACGAATACCGACCACGCCATTTAATTTGAGCATCTTTGCTAGCCATACCGCGATATTCCTTTTTAACGCCGCCGAGTGTAACAACTTTTTCTCCTGGGGATTCATCTGTTCCTGCTAAAAGCGAGCCAAGCATTACAAAATCTGCTCCCGCGGCAATTGCCTTAACAATGTCGCCAGAAGAGCGAATGCCGCCATCGGCAATAATCTTTGCGGATCTGTCTGACATGGCACATTCAAATATAGTTTGCAATCCTGGCATGCCGTGTCCAGTTTGAATTCTTGTACTACAGATTGAGCCGCCGCCAATATTACAACGAATACTATCTGCGCCCCAATCTGCTAAATCATTAAAGCCTTCTAAAGTAGCAACATTGCCAGCCATAATGTGTACGCTGTCGTGGAGCAAATCTTTTATAGATTTGATCGCATGCTCTACCAATTTATGATGACCGTGTGCGACATCAATACATAAAACATTTGTTCCGTTGCGTGTCAAATTTGCAGCTCGTTCTAAAAAATCATCTGTAACACCTACTGCTGCGCCAACGTTTGGGTTATATTCCCAAGCTTTACGGACTATTGCACATTGTTTTTCAACTGTATTGTAACGATGAACGATCCCTAAGCCGCCCACTTCTATCATTGAGGTGGTCATGTTGAGTTCCGTAACGGTATCCATTGGCGCTGAAATTACTGGAAAATCTAAGTGGATATTTTCATCCAAATCATTTCCGATCTTTACTTCTTTTCGACTCTCAATGTCTGAATATTGTGGTATCAATAATACATCATCGTATGTTAAGGCTTCTTTAAATCTCACTAATGACCTCCCAATTCTCTTTTATTAGTTTAAGTGGCGCTGTTGATGCACTCGAATCTCCTGAAAATACAACCTTCGCATATTCTTCACTTCGGTATTCAAGGTGTTGCTCGGACATAAAAATATCCAATATTATGCCCGTGGTTCCGGCATAATTATGTTTTATCAAATCACCGACTTTCATTGTTCTCTAGCTCTTCAATCATCTTTTCAAGATACCAGCGAGCTTTCTTTAAATCTTGTAAAGCTTTGCCCTTATATTTATGCCGGGAAACATATTTAATTATATTGCCTTCGGCATATCCCATCCGCCAAGAATTGATAAATTCATATGGCTCAATGGCCTGTTCGCCTTTCCAATTAATGTTATAGTGTTTTGGATGGTTAACGTTGTCGCTCATTTTATTCCTTTTTTACAATCCGGATGGCACGGTGCGTGCACAGGGCATCCAATTTCGCAATTATCTTCTGGTGCTTCTATCTTGGGTGCAAATTCAAATGCAAAATAAAGAATAGCGGATATGATTAGCACGCTAACTATAAATGCCAGCGCCGCCACTTTCTCTTCTCTTAAAAATTTCATTTTTCAACTTCCGCTCCTTTTTCTAGATGCTCTTTAAAATCTTGAAGGATATTAACTGCTTTTTCCCAACACTCAGGACAATAAAGGCGAACAATTCCTTCTTCTTGTCGTACTACAACATTCCATGTTGTTACTTGTTCTTTATTCATCTTATCAAATGATTCCTCACAAGTCAAACACTTATCTGGAATTTTATCAAATAAAGCAACTTTAGCTGCCATCTCTTTTTCGGCGCTCTTTTTTGCTTTGTTTGTTTTCTTCCTTCTTAGTTTTCTTTCTAAAGACATTATCTTTCTCCCGTGGAACCAAATCCACCTTCGCCGCGTTTTGAATGAAAGTTTAAAAACTCGTCACTTTCAACTTCTTCAACTTTACAATGAACAATCGGTATCAATATTGCTTGTGCAACTTTGTCGCCTGGCCTAATCATTTGCGTTTCAGCGCCAATGTTGTGAAGGTTTACATACACTTCGCCATTATAGCCAGGATCTACAACGCAAGCGCCCACTATTAATTGTCGCTTGTAAGCTATGCCTGATTTGTTTTTAACCTCCAACATATAACCGTAAGGAATCTCGACTTTTATTCCAGTTGGAATCAATCTAGATTCTTTTGGTGGAATAAAGAAATCTTTTGAATCATATAATTTCTTTTCTCCATTCGGGCAATAAAATAAATCCATTCCAGCATCCATTTGATGTGCTCGAACTGGCAATCTTGCTTTTGGCCGCATCCTGTGTACTTTAATTCTCATTTGCCTTCCCAATTCCTTGAGAACTTCGAGCCAATTTTAAATCCTATAATGGTATTCTCTTCAAGAGAGACTTTGAAGCCAAAATCATTACTAGAAAAGTAAACTTGGACATGATCTTGAAGATCTTCAAAGCTTGAAGCTTGAGAAGAAAACTCTCCATATTCATCTTGAATAATTTGCAGCGCTTTTTCTTCGCGAGTTTCTTGCCAGACATAATAATTTGTGCCTTTGCTTTTATGAAATTTGATTCCAACATTTTTCATAGCCCATTTTTTGAAAAGGGCGTCTAAGCCAGGATAAGAATAACTGGCCCCTCTAAAAGAAATTCTGTTCGTATTTTTTAACAACTCTTTTCTCTCGGATGGTCGCAAGTTAAAAATCTCATCGACTAGTTCAGCGGTTTGGAAGGCGACTTCTTCATTCTTTTTCAACAAAGAAATAAATTCTTTCTTAATAATTTCAGTCGTCTCCTCGCGCACCGGCTCCTCTTCCTTGAAATAAAAATCAAACTCTTGTTGAGCTTCATTTTCAGAAAAGATTTTACGTGCATATGCTTGACCGGCTTCAAAAGCTGTGTCAAACCTGCCAAGTCTTTCTTTCGCGTAGACGGCAACGAATGGCTTTCTGCAACCTTCGTTGCGTTTAACCCCTCTGTAGCCGAATTTATTTCTATTACTTTTAATAGGTTCTACATAATTCATTCTTTCCTCCTTTTATCCTAAAAGCCTAAAATTATATTTAATTGATCGTGTGCTAAAACCCCATTGTTCATCATAATCCAGTCTGCTCATGTAAGGTCGATTGAGATGAATAATATCTCTTTCCGGCTTTACGCCCCAGCATTTGATGCTGCTTTGGATTGAAGTGCTATCAATTGTTTTTATGATCCAATAAGGTTTTCCATTTTTAGTTTTCTTTTCGATAACTTCTCTCGGAATAAACCAGGCAACTCCGAGGTCATTATCCCATTCTCCAAGTGGTGGAACTTGATAATATTCTAATCTTTTAAGGATGTTTTCATCCAGTACTAAATCCATTGGAAAAATACCAGTTAATGAAACCAAATTTTCAATCCTCTCTTTGTTTGAAAAGTTACCTTCTGGTTTATAAAGTTCTATGTTTTCTTCAAGTTTCTTTTTGTTTTTTGGCCGCTCGACCACTGTCGCAGTCCAGAAATGTTTTGGGCCTGAAAATCTATCATCAATTAGGCAATTTAAAGCTTCGCTTCGAGCTAAAACATCAAGCGCCTTTTTATTTAATTTGCTATAAACAATATCTTCATTAAAAAGGAAGTCTTCAATTACGTTAAATGGCCGGTTGTTAATAATCTGTTCCATTGCCTTATCTCCCAAGCCTTTAAGAGAAGTTAAGGGCTGAATTAATGTTTTATTATCTTCGGCAATTTCCCAAACAACACCAGATTTATTTACATCAATTGATTGAATCTTGAATTTAAATTTCTTTGCAAGGTTAATTGCTTTTTCTTTTCGAGTCTCCGGCTCTTTATCTAAGAATGCTGCCACCCACTCCACTGGATAGTAATTAAACAACCAAGCACACTGATAAGAGAGGGCAGAATAAGAAACCGCGTGAGACTTATTAAAGCCATAGCCTGAGAAATACTCAAACTTTTTCCAAAGAGAGTTTGCCGCATGCTCGGTCATATTCTTTTCAACACACCCTTCAACAAACTTAGCCTTTAGTCTATTTTTCTGCTTTGCGACGGCTCCTGTGCCTCGCTTTGTGAGAAGTTTCCGAAGTTTATTGCCCTCATCTAAACTAAAATTCTTTCCTAGCTTGTGTGCCAACAATGCAATTTGCTCCTGGAAAATCAAAAACCCGTAAGTTTCTTTTGTCACTTCCTTGACAATATCATTTTCATATACTATGTTATCAGGGTTTTCTTTTGCCTCAACATATAATTTATCAACATCTGCTCCAAGAGGGCCAGGCCGATAAATAGAAGTGATGGCAGCAATATTAATTATGTTATTTGGCTTTGCTTTCTTGCAAAAGTTTTGTGCGCCTTCTTCTGTGAACTGAAATATGCCAGCCCATTTGCCCTTGTGGAAAATATTAGTGTATACTTCTTGGTCATTAAAGTCGATCTTGTCAGGGTGGAGATTCTCATTATAATAATCTTGAATCTCTTCAAACGTTGGGTTTTCAATATTGTGATGTCGTTTCAATATGTGTGCAATCGCACCTTCGATCATTTTTAATGTTGAGAGCCCAAGAATATCAAACTTAATGAACCCTAAAGGTTCAAGATGTCTAACGTTTTGACCTTCTGACCATGGAGTTTGTGTAATTCCTCCGCTATTAATTAAAGGTATATGGCGATTTAAGTTTTCTCCAATGACTACGCCCCCTGCATGACGAGAAACTGATCTCGTTTGCCCATATAAAACATTAATATGGTCTGCAATGTGCGGATACTTGCTTAAAAATGCTTTTAATGAATCAGAATATTCCATTACTTCTTCAAATGTCGGTACATAAACTCCTGATTTTATTCCGTGTTTCTTCTTAGCGGCAGGTGTGGCCTCTCTCATCATTCGCGAGGTTACAGGATTGACTTCCGTAAAGGGAACCCCATAAAACTTTGACACATCTTTAATTAATGAACGGAGCTGCAAAGTATTAAAGTTGGAAATTGGAACCACAGTGTTGCTGCCCCATTCTTCAATTAGTAATTCTTTCAGCTCCATCGGATCCGAAACATCATAATCAATATCTGGATAGTCTTTCGCGTCTCGTCTTAGAAATCGAGAAAACAAAAGCTTATATTTAATGGGATCAACTTGAGTAATTCCAAGGACATAAGCAACCAATGAACCTGCTGCTGAGCCACGTCCGGGCCCAGTTAATTGAATTTCATTTGCTTTTGAGGCAACCGCATTCATAGTTAAAAAATACTTACTAAAGCCGCGTTCGCTAATAACTTCTAATTCTTCACGCAAACGATTAACGTATTCTTTATCATGATGTAGATTCATGTGACGTGCCCTGTCGATGCACAGCCCTTTTAAAGTTTGCTCTGCTGTAAGTTCGGGTGGAACAACAAAATCTGGCAGATGTACAGTGTTGTCTGGAATAAAGCTCTCAATCCGATTATGGGCTATGCTATGTGTTTCTTCAATTGATTGGCGAATTAAGTCATCATCATATTCAACTCCGCAGCAATCTGAATAGTACTTGTAAGCGTCCCACATTTGTTGTCCGTTTTTTGGATATAACTCGTAGCCAATCTCATCAACACTGGAAGGTAAAACGTCTGAACAATAGCTTGGTTTAGACATAGATTTGCCTAGCCAGCCCAATCTTTTATATAGCTCGCGATCTTTCCAAGCATCAGGATTTGGGTAGTGGCTATCTGCTGTGGAGATTAGTTTGATGCCAAATTCTCTGTGTAGTTGTATAATATTTTTATTTAATATATGCTGTTCTGGTGTTTTGCTCCACTGCAGTTCGCCATACCAACGATCTCCAAATATATCCATCATTTCCATTGTTGTGTGGCGCATTGCATCCATTACCGCATCTTCGCCGTATTCTCTGTTCTCCCAAAAGTCCCCTGCATAAACGCCACCTAAGCATGCGCTAGCGGAAATTACGCCTTCGTTATATTTTTTTAACATCTTATAATCGATACGAGGAAAGCGATAAAAGTTTTCTTTAGAAAATGATTTAGAAATCATTTCAAATATATTATTTAATCCCGTCTGATTCTGCGCCAGCAAAATTAAATGGCGTCGTTTGTTTAAGATGTTCTTAACTGCGCGTTTAGATGTAGATTCATCTTCAATTGTCGTTCCTGAGCGCGAGTCGTCGAGTGAAGACTTTGCTTTTTTGTCTGCTTTGACTTTTTCATATTCTCCCCTCCACTTTGCCAGGTTGGGTAGGAAATATGCCTCTATTCCAAATATTGGCTTGAAGCTTTTCCCTTCTTCTAACATCTTCTTAGCGTGGAGAACTTGATAAGCCATCCCATTCATATTGCCGTGATCTGTGAGAGCTAGTGCATCGCTGCCATTTTCGAAAGCAAAATCCATATGTTCTTGCGGATAACCTAAGCCATCAAAAACGCTGCCGGCTACGCTGTGTGCGTGCAAACCAGCAAATGGAATGTTATTCTTCTTCATTGTCTACTCCTATTGGGTTCCATTCATGATATCCTAATATTTCTTTGGGGGGTTTAACTAATGCTGTACAATTCTCTGAGCCTAGAAAGGTTCGAAGATTGTCCCAACTGTCAATATTATGATACCAAGGAATGTCTAACATATTTGCACCTTTCATTTTAACAGAGTTGAAAACTTTGTCAAGAGAAAAAAACCTAGCAGACCATCTTTTTTCAAAAGGTATTCGGTCCTTGCCAAAGCCCAAACTTTGTCCTGTGCCTTCTTTTCTTACCAGCCTTCGGCACGCTTTAAAATCTTCTGCATCGAAAGTAAATCCAAGGTATTCATTATCTTTCACGGTTTTTCCGTTGTGTGAAACAAAAAACGGCTTTTTATTAGATATTTGTTTTCTATGTGATTTCAGATATTCTGGGTCGTACACTCCATATGGAAATGCCACATAATATTTATCTGGTACGACCCATTGGCTAATTGTGCGGCTGAGCCAATATGCGGTTAAAGCTCCGTATAGCGCGTTCCAGCCCAAACAATCTCTTCTGTCGCGGTCTCTCGGGTGAATTGGAACATAATAAATGGGGATTGGTCTTTTAAGCTCATCCGGCATAGAACTTCTTGTTTTATTGACAAAAAGAGGATCTTGAATGTAATCTCCCAAGCGATATCTAATTAGCGGCTGCATATCATCGTGACAAATAATCCATATAGTTTCACTGCCAGCGCATGCACATTCCCACACTGCTCGCTCAACTGCTAAATAATTTTTTCCAATTGGTTGCAAGCAATCATGCCATGGAAAATTAAAATCTTTGGGCTGGCTAGCGACTGGTATAATCCCTGCTAAATGAAAAGAATTTATATTTTGTGGACCATTTTCAATCATAATATTTTCAATAAATCATTCAACTTATTTTGATAACCGCCTTTATTTTCTTGAATTAATAATTCTTGCGGGCTTGAATAATTAAATTCAATCTTGTCGCTATCATCGTATAAATTCATTCTAAATTTTTTGACTTCTCTCTTTTCAACTTTTAAATCCAGAGGATAATAAATTCTTTCTTCATTTAAAAAGCCATTTTTTCGGCCATTGAATCCTTCTTCTTTCAATAGCTTAATCACTTTAAATCGTGCATATGTATCTGAATAATCAAAATCTTGTAGCTGTTCTGTTGTTAGGTGAGATACTGCAACAAGGTCTCTTTGGGTTGGGTGATTTCCGGCAACGCGCTCGGTGGGATAGAAGTAAATGTCCTTAACAAAATCATCTTCTGTGCAAAAGTGCTCAAAATCATGAACCATGCATGAGCGAGCAGTCATCCAATCCAATACGATAAATTTACTTGTGGTTTTATATAATTCTTCAATTGACATTGGAAGCCCTGTTACATTTTCATCATCAAACACAATTGCTTTTTCAAAATTTAATTTAGTCACTTTTGAATTTAAAGTTGTGGTTGCAGCCTCATTTTTGTTTATTCTCACATGATTTACTTGATCCCCAAACAAATTTAGGCCGGCCAATGAAAGTAGAAAGTATAATTTTTTCCATAATTTTAATTGGCTTTCGTTGTTAACTTTTTCAAACTGGTGGGGGACGGATAATTTATTTATTATACAAGGGGTGTCGTTTAAATAAGAATAGATTAATGCGCTTAAATTTCCGCCAATTATTATTTGGTTATATTTATATTTTTTAACGCTAGCAACTGCATCCTGACTCTTCATATTCGTCGTTCTCATCTTTAAGTCTATACTCAAGGCAATCTTCTATGTAATTGACTTCTTTCATCAGGCGTTTCGCGAATTTACGAATTTTCCACGAATACCTCCAGCCGGCATGCTTCCGATTATATTTTTTTCCACATTTATACCCCGAACTATATCCACATAGGCCGCGGCCGATTTTTCCTTTAGCGTACTTTTCAACCCATCTGCGTAAAATTGCTGTACCGAATTCAATATTTGTCTCGGGGTTTTTTAATTGCTTGCAAGTTTTTCCAGGCTTTTTCATATATCGCGGGATCACCTGCATTAAGCCGCAAGCATTGGAACTGCTCACAACAACAGGGTTCCAATTGCTCTCGTAATGAATTAGCGCTATAATAATTTCTGCCGGAATATCATTCTGTTCCGAGGCTTGGGCTATTAATTCCATTTGATCGCATGCAAAGTGCGCCTTTGGCATGCCGATGTTAAGTATTGCTAAACATAAAATTTCTGCGGTCGTCATATATCTCTCCTGTTGTTTTTGTTTTATAAGTTGACACTATTATAACATTTTTGTTTTATTTTATTAATTAATTTGCGAATCAAATCATCCGCTTCATCTTTGCAAGAAAAATTTGCAATGGTCAATATCGTAGAATTGTTTTTAAAAAACGCTCTAACCAAGTAGCATTCTTGATCCAATTTTGGATCACTATATTTCTCTGACCAAACTGCAATTAGTTCTTCTAATTTAAAAAAACACCCTTCGTGTACTTTGTGCATCGCACCTCCAAATTTAAGCTAATTTTCTCATGATCACGTCGGGGCGGCCATATTTGTAATTATTATATTTTAAATTTGGA
>Ga0209434_1000297_pt1 | contig 25406 bp, 55 predicted proteins | sample ETNvirnome_2_300_FD_184068 | JGI IMG/M metagenome (GOLD analysis project Ga0209434, IMG submission 184068) | Marine viral communities from the Pacific Ocean - ETNP_2_300 (SPAdes) (version 2) | ecosystem: Environmental > Aquatic > Marine > Oceanic | place: Pacific Ocean | collected 2013-06-22
AGAGATAGCCGAAAGTGTACTGGCCGAGCAGATTGAAAAGATATTGCAAACGCCTGCGGATTCTGATGTAGCCAAAGCAAACCATCACTTGTTGGAGTACAGGGGTACAGAGCCTAATGCAGATGGATTTGGCATTGCTGCTGGAGAGCTAAGTTGTGTTGGAGTATTCTTCTATGCGTTGGATTGTACTCTGATAGTGACAGGTTCACAGTCGTGTGCTGTCACGTTTAATGCCACAGGATTCAGTTGGGATGTCGGAGCTTTCACCGCCCAAGTTGTTGGGACGTGGCTTGTTGACCCGAAGACTGTTGCTGGCAAGTGCCACTTCACGTGCGTGGTAGTAGATGTTGGCGAGGGAGCTGTGTCTCTCACACTCTATAGTGAGCATGGGCAGTTATACGGGACGTTTGCTGGGGATACAGAAGGAGGCGATATTGCCGATATTTCTGGGACAGGTACATTGACTGTATCGTAAGTAGCATACTTTAGTCAGGGGTATCTGGAGGTTGGTGAGATGACTACTAGAAAGGGTCAGTCGGTATCTCTGCCTGATAACATCGCTGACGACCTCATCGGTCAGGACTTGGCTCATGACCCTAACGCACAAGCGATAGAGCCAGCCAATAAAAAGAAGACGGTCAAGAAGAAAAGGATTTATCAATTGATCCTCAGCGAGAAGATGAAGATACAACAAGAAGATCTATTAGACTTGCGGATAAATTGTTAAAAGATTTGCAAGAATAATTTAAGCAGGAAAAATTTACGATATTAATAATATATATAAAGAACTTTAAAAGGAGAATATTATGGGATCTTTATTATCGTTTATATTAGGTTTGTTTTTAGGAGCTATTTTTACAAAGCCTCTATACGCACTGTTTGCTTGGATCAAGACTAAAATTTTAGGATATATTAACAAGTAAATTGAATTAAAGAATTAAAACAGTGCTTATTTAGGGAGTAAGCACTGTTTTTTTATTGATAGTGATAAAAAATATGGTAAGATAAAGATTATTGCCGGTCTATGCTAACGGCAACGCAATAGAACTTAAAATTCTATGATTCTCAGTTCGACTCTGAGGGCCGGTATTTTAGGAGATTAAAAATGGATTATACGTTACCAGATAATAGTGTTAATTTGGAGAATTTACAAAAAGTAGAAACAAGAGATATCAAACTTATTAAAACTAATAAAAGAAGACTTCATCCCAGAGATTCTTTTGAATACCCTTATGATGGTACTCTAGAATATCAGACTAGAATATATTATTTTAAGGTTAATAATGAATGGTTTGATGGATATACATATGTGGCATATTGGGAGAATAAGCCTGCTTTTCTTTTTAGTATAGATGTAGGGGAAATAAACTATAACTCTGAAGATGAACCTGATATTAATAGTATTTTCAGAATATAATATTTTTCTAGAGATTTAAAAATTATTATAGCAACATAGAAAGAGGTAAAAAAAATGACATCTATGGAAGCAAAAACTGTATCAGTTCCTGTTAAAAAGAAATATTCAAAAGAGGATCTGATATCTTTTATAAAAGAATCTTTTCCTGTCCCCGCAAAAAACACTTTAAGGATCTGTCCTCTGTGGACCGACCATCTTTATAGGTTGAATTTTTGGGGGTCTGAAGACCAGGGAATCATAAAGTCTTATTTTATAGAGGTTAAGGAGACTTTAGATGGTTTGATAATTAAAAATTATGATAAAGAAGACGTGGAAAATAACTAATTTTCTAGAGATTTAAAAAATAAAATTATAAGATAACCTGCGGCAGTTGTTTCTAATCTCCAAAAACTGGAGGCGTTAGTTATAAATGGCTTGGAATAGCGTGGATAGACTTCTAGAGTCGATAAGAGGAGAAAAAAGCCCTTTTCCACATTTGTCGGAAATAATATCCGACTCGCAGGTTTTTCTAGAGATTTAAAATTTGCGGAGATAAGATAAGTATGGTATAATCAGTTGTAGTAATTTTTTTCTTGGAGTAAAAAAAATGGTGATGACACAAAAAAGACAGTTGAAGATGCACCCGAAGTTGTTGGTAGATGTTATTAAGAAACAGGCGGGGACTTTACAAAAGGCTATTCTTGAGGGGGTCATGAATGCTATTGAAGCGGGGGCTACCGAAGTAAAAATTGATTTTAAGGAATTGGATAAAGTAGGGACAGACCGTAGGTCAAAAGCTACCTTGACTATTTCTGATGATGGTGAAGGTATAAATTCCATAGAGGAAATAGATGAATATTTTGAAACTTTTGGTTCCCCTCATAAAGAATCAGAACATAAAACTTGGGCACAATTCAGAATGGGTCGTGGTCAAATGTTTTCCTTCGGTAAAAATATTTGGAGAACATCTGAATTTAAAATGATTGTTGACCTTCACGAAATGGCAGAAGGTAATAGTCACGATTTGCCGTATGATTTAGAAAATGGGCATTCAAAGATAAAAGGTTGTAAGATAAAAATTGAATTATACCATAATCCTATTGGAGATTGGGATAATAGGTCCATTGATGCTTTTAAAGAAAATATTGAAAAACAAATTAGGTTCATGGAAGTCCCTATTCTTTTTAATGGGGAACAATTAAATACTCCTGCGTCTGAATGTGAATGGGATAAAGAAGACGATGATGCTTATTATCTTTTTAATGTAGGACAAGGTGTTCGTATCTATAATATGGGTGCTTATGCCAAAGAAGAGTCTGCCTATAGGGTAGGCTGCACAGGTGTTGTTGTTTCTAAGAAAAGACTTGATATTAACTTTGCCCGAAATGATATTATGGCAAGTTGTCCTGTTTATCAATCAATTCAAGAAGTCCTTAAAGAAAATCGTAAGAAGAAAACAAGAAAAGCAAGAACAAGACTGTTTACAGAGGCAGAAAGAGTTGCTACTCTGATAGACCTTAGAGACGGAGAGCAAGAATATAGAGATATTAAAAGTATTAAGTTATTACCAACTTCTAATCATAGATTAGTATCTCTTGAGCAAATTCGCAAATGTGGTATGCCCTGGACTTTTGCTAAAGATGGTGATAGGGTTGCTGATAGAGCTATGCAATATGACCAAACATTGTGTCTAAGTGATAGGCTCCCAAGTTTGTTGAATTACGCAGGTGAATTAAAAGGACTTTTTAGTTGGCTCTGTCGTGATATAATCAGGAATTCGTCTAATACTGTTAAAAAGACTTGGGACATAGTCGAAAGTTTTCATATTCCCGCTATTAAATTAAGAGAGGGAGTATCTGAAATTTATAAAAATGTTCCAACTAAAAAACAGACAAAAGTTGAAAAAAGAATATTAAAGATTCTGAACGATTTGGGTTGTTGGGAAGGTAGAACAATTAGGCTTGGACAATCAGATATTGCTAGAGCATGGACAGATGGTTCAAGTTATATAGTTCTTGATAATGGTTTTTTAAGTAAATGTTATTTAGCTTATTACAGCCATGTCTTAAATCTGTTTGCTGTACTTTGTCATGAGTTAGCTCACGATATAAGCACAGCAGGGACTCATGTTCATGGTCAACAATTTTATGAAAGGTTCCATGAGATAGTAATGAAAAAGAATAGTCCTATGTGTTATGGTGGAGATATTCCAAACAAAATGAGAGCAGCTATGAGAAAAGAGCGAGAGCAAGCAGAGATTAATAAGCAGACAAAGACTGAGGAAAAGATAAGGACTAAGTTGGGAATAAAATGAAAATAGCCATAGATTTAGACAATACGATTACATTTGCTCCAAAGTTTTTTTCTCAATTAACTCATTCTTTAAAGGAAAATAACTATGTATATGTAATCACTAATAGAGATATGTCTATTTGGGCTGATACTAAAAAAGAATTAAGGGATTTAGGAATTCATTATAACCATCTTATTTTTACTGCTGATAAAAAAACAGCTATAATAGAGAATGAAATAGAAGCACTTTTTGAAGATACTGATGAATATTTTTTGGATGTGCCTGAAGAAATAGTAGTTCTTAAAATTAGAGAACCAGGAAATTTTGATTTTACCAAAAAAAAATGGATATACGGGAATAGAACAGGAATAAATATAGATGACTAATTGGTATAAACAAGCACAACTGATAGAATCTTTTCCATATTTTGAACAACTTGGTGAAGACTATATTCCTGATGAGGTAGACATAAATTATAGATTAGGTGAACTAGGTTTATCTATTATATCAAAAATAGACTCAGGAGACTCAGGAGTTGCTTATCTTTTGTCTAGTAATGATGTCTTAAAAATAACTACAAATGATCAAGAAGGTAAAGTCGCCCAATATCTAATGGATAATCCTTCTCCCTATATTGTTGATTATAGATATGTGTGGAAGCTGGGAAATTTATATTATATTATTATGGAACAGGTAGATCCTCTTAGCGATGATTTAGAAGATATTTTCGATAAGTTGCATTGGCTTCAGGACAAGAATTTTTGTTATAATCCTGGTTGTTCTATTGATATCTTAAAAAAGGATCCTTATTTTAATTCTTTAGATAATTCTTTTACCTCTATGATTCTAGATTATTTATTACATTTAAAAAATATTCCTATTAAAATATTTGATTTCCTGAATTCCACTAATATAGGAACAAAAAACGGGACAATTAAATTTTTTGATATAACATAATTTTTGTTTGAAGTGAAAAAAAAAGTAGTATAATACTGTCATGAAAAACATGGAAGACTTTTTTTGAAAGGACATGTAAAAAAATGGCAGATAATGCAAATAATGGAATAGGCTTTTGTGGGATGTTATTTATTGTTTTTTTGGTGCTGAAGCTTACTAAGTTTATAGCTTGGAGTTGGTGGTGGGTTTCTGCTCCTCTTTGGATTCCAGTTGCTTTGGTATTAGCGATTCTTGCCATTATACTTGTTGTATGGCTTATAATAGCTTTATTTCAAGCTATTTTTTAGATTGTGTGGACTGAATTAGATAGGTTATCATACATTGAACTCCTACTAAAGCAACTTGTCCACTTATCCACTTGTTTTTTTACTCAGATAGCCTAGAGTGCGTGATTTCCTCTAGGCTATCGTTTTTTCTAGAGATTTAAAATTAATTATTGTATGCTGAAGTAAGAAATTTTAAATGGAGTAAGAAAATGAAGAAATCACAAAAGCCTATCGGGATAGTAGTGTATAGGGGTCCATCTTTGATAGACCAAAAACCTATAATTGTAGTTGCTACGGGGGTTTGGAACAAAACTGAAAATAAAAAAATAGGTGATATGATACAATTTTGGATTTTGAGACGGGATATTGCCCCTATCTTAGCTTCTAAACTTGGCGAAGATTATAGTATTTGTGGGGATTGTAAACATAGAGATTTTGGTAGCTGTTATGTAAATTTATGTCATGGTCCTTTTGGCATATATGATGCTTTTCATAGAGACAGATATATTAATTTTGAGCCTTATATGATAAAGTATTTTATTGGAAAGTCTTTAAGAGTAGGGGCTTACGGAGATCCTGCGGCTGTTCCTCTTGATATATGGGATATGTTCTGTAATGTAGCTAAAAATCATACGGGATATACTCACCAATGGAAAAAAGGCAATCCTGAATTAAAAAACTTATTTATGGCTTCGGTAGATAATGCTGAAGAAAAAAATCAAGCTCAATTAGAGGGTTGGCGTACTTTTCGTATAAGACTATCTGAGAGCGATTCTATAGGGAATACTGAATTTGTATGCCCCGCAAGTCAAGAGGGGGGTAGAAAATCGTCCTGTGGGGATTGTGGAGCCTGTAATGGGCTTATGGGATGGCCTCACTATCGCAATCCTACAATTCTTATACATGGTGGTGGAGCAACGGGATATAAAGTGAAAAGATTTGCTGAAGGTATGAAAAAGAAAAGAAATAAGAAAAAATGGAAAAGAGAGTTTATCAAAGTATAATTTTCTAGAGATTTAAAAAATATTGGAGTAAGATATGAGATATGATGTAGAATTAATAATTTGTACTACCGACCATAGTTGGGGAACTGATTATGTAGAAGTAGTTGAAGAAGAGGTAAGAAGCTGGGAAAATGAGACTCCCGAATTTGTGGCAATAGATAAATATACAAAACAATTTTGTAAGAATAAAAAAGAAAATAGTCCTGAGATAGCTTATGTAGGTCTCTATCATATAGAAGAAATAGAAGAAGAGAGGGATGAAACTGTAGATATTAAAAGGGTATAGAATGTCTAGTGTAGTAAAACATAGAAAATTTTCTTTCGTAGAATTTGTTGGTGCTAATAACAATAAATTCTGGAATATTACCGAATATGATGATGGTGAAATCTTAGTAGAGTTTGGTAGAATAGGTAAAACAGCTCAATCAAAACTTCATCCTCCTTATGCGAAAAAATTTAATACTTTAATAAAATCAAAAATTAGAAAAGGTTATACAGAAAATAAAGTTATAGCCTCAGTAGGAAAAGATAGAGGTTCTCACGTTTCAATAAATAAAAGTGATTTGCACTCTATAGCTAAAAAACAAATAAAAAGTAATTCTACAGTAGTAGAAAAACTAATTGAAAAATTAGTGAGAGTTAATATCCATAATATTTTATCAGCAAGTTCTGGTAATATTACTTATGATTCTTCTACTGCTCAATTTAAAACTCCACAAGGGGTTATTGTTCCCGAACAAGTTCAAGAGGCAAGAGATTTGCTTGATGACCTTGCCGAAATGGTTAATTTAAAAGATTGGACTGACCCTGATTTTTCAAGAAAATTAAATAGTTATCTTAGACTTATTCCTCATTCTGTTGGAATGAGAAGAATTAATCCAAGAGATATTTTACCTAACATTGCTAAGGTTAGACAAGAAAATGATTTGTTAGATGGTCTTGATGCTTCTTTTATTGACATAAAAAATTCAGCAGTAAAACAACCAAAAGGAAAAAAGAAAATTGAAAAGACAATATTTGATGTAGAATTAATCCATGTAAAAGATTATAAAACTATTAAATGGATAAAAGATAAATTTCACAAAACAAAAAATACTCGTCACCATATGAATTGTAGCGGATTAGATGTTAAAAATGTTTATACTGTATCTATTAAAAATATGTCAACTTCTTTTGATAAATATGGTAAAAAATTGGCTAATATTAAAAAACTGTGGCATGGAACAAAAGTTTCAAATGTCCTCAGTATTTTAAAACAAGGTTTGATAATTCCGCCTTCAAGTAGTTCTCATTGTACTGGTAGAATGTATGGCAATGGTTTATATTTCTCAAGTATTTCTACTAAGGCACTCAATTATGCTACAGGATTTTGGGGCAGAGGTGGTAGTACTTCAGCTTATTTTATGTTTTTAGCAGATGTAGCAATGGGAAAACCTTATATCGCTGGTGGTGGTGGTGGTTGGGGTGATTATCCTCAAAGAGGATATAATTCAACTTGGGCTAAGGGTGGACAAAGTGGTGTAATTAATGATGAAATGATAGTTTATAGATTAGACCAGGCAAACCTTTCATATCTTGTGGAATTCTCAAAATGAGATTAGCTGATAAAAGACTTTAATTTGCGATTTTGTCTGTACCTTTTGCCCTAATTATAGGGTCTATTTATCTATTACTTTTAATAGTTTTCTTTATGCTTTTGTAGCCGCTGGTATGTGGTGGCTTTTTAATTACTTATGTGAAAGACATTGGAAAAAACAATAATTTTCTAGAGATTTAAAAAATGCGGAGATAAGATATGATAAACTTTAATAAGACAGTATTCAAAGGTAATTTAGAGGATGAATGTGAAGTAACAGAAGTTTCTCTAAAAAGAGCTTTGTGGTATAAACAAAATGGGTTTGAAGTTGATAGAATAACAGTTAGAGGTTCAGACACAGCAGATGTAGAGGTTCAGGTTATATTTTGGCATGAGGATAAACCTAGTGATGTTTTTACTTTTACAGGATTTTCCGTTGGATATGGTGGAACAGCTCCAGTAGGATTTAAAAGATTTCTTGAATTGTTTGAAATAAAATGGGATGGATTTGACCCTATAAAAAATAGTATTAAAAATGGTCCGTATAGTTGGAGTGATTAATTTTAAGGAGTTTGAAATGACTATGGTTGCTGCTAACACTGTGATGGAAAAAATAGAGGAAGTTCTTAACGAGTTTGTAGCGGAAGATAGAATTTTTTCTGCTTTTGATGTAACAAAAAGAGTTCGAGAAAAGGCAGGTAAGGTTCTTGCTACTCACAAGAGGATACAGGCAATGGTTCATCAGATTTATACTGATGGCAATTTTCCTTCAAAGGATTTTGTAACTTCTTACATAAGAATTTTAATGCCTGTTGATGCTGCTGTTTCTATGAGAGTCAGAGCGTGGATTTATTATCCTAGTTCTGAAAATCCTTATGACTATGACCCAGAGGCAGTAAAGAATGTCACTGTTGAAGATGATTTAGATAAGGGTTCTCCAGGAAAATATTCTTTGACTACCGCTGACAGGTTGAATGTCTCAGGAGATTTATTGAATAAGATAGGAGCAAAACCTAAAGATTATATATGGATTTCAGTAGAAGGGGAAAAGATGGTTCTTTCTCCTAGAGTATTTCCTTGTGCTAATCCTGGAGACCAGAAAAATCTGATTGTGAATAAGGATGGTCGGGTAAGAATCCCTAAAAAAGTTATTGAAGAATATTTGGATTGTGCTGTTCCAAGTTCTTTTAATATTGAAATTGAAAAAGATTATATTTCTATAAGTCCTTGTGATTAAGAAGGTTTTGGTTCGTGGGTAGGGAGAGTTCGTATGACTCTCCCTATTTTCTAGAGATTTAAAAAATTGTGGGATAAGATATGGAAACGAAAACAATTATAACAAGTATGAATTGTTTGGTTGAAGATGTTATTATTGTGATGGCTGACACTTCTACTTCTCTTGACCTTAAAATAGATAAAGCTGTTAAAAAGTTAATTGAAGAGTTAGTAGAAGATAGAGAAATGGACGGTAAGGATAAATTAGAAGATGTAGAAACAATATGTAAAAAACTATTTGAAAATGGGAGTTATGTTTTTTGTGATTATAAGGGAACAGAAATTTATATTATGCCCGCAGAAATTTTTGAGGGATAAAAATGAAAGTAAGAACAGTTAAATGGATATTAATAATAAGTTTGCTACTTTTTAGTGCAATTTAAGCGTTTGTGTGGGTTAGTATTTTTGCCCCGCCTATATTATGTATGTGGAGTGTGTGTGGTAGTATTTTTTATGTTTTTAACCTATCGTTTTGGGACAAATGGGAAAGGAAATACATTGCAAATAGATTACACTAAAATATGGTATCAAGGGTGTAAAGGTAAGATAGAAGGCACTGAGCCTGAAAAATATGCAACTTTAGAAAGGATGGAAAATTCAGGCAACTTCTATGTTCAACCTAAATGTGATGGTATATGGTCTATAGTCTTTGGTTTTAATGACCTTTTGGGGGTTAAGTTTAATAAGACTTTTTCAAGAACAGCTACAGAAAAAAGTGAATACGTTTTACCTTGGGTTGAGCTAGGGAATGGTATAGTAGGAGAGTTAGGTTATGGTAGTCAGCACTCTTTAGGTAGAAAAGCTGAGTTTGGATACAACTTTATGGATGTTTTTGATATTCTTTTCTATAAAGGAAAGTATTTAGGAGATTTGCCTGAAAAGGAAAGAAGAGAATATGTTAGAAAGTGGCATGGAGAATTACCTGAAGATGACAAGAAGCATTTTAAGGTACTTCCTTTGTGGTTTAGTAGATTTGTAGAAAGATATAAAAAACAGCCCGAAGGTCTAATAATTAAAAAGAGATTTAATGGAGCATATATTCCCAATTCTAAGAGTCTGAATTGGATTAAATGTAAAAAAGAATATGATTGGGATATGGTTCTAATGGACTTTGTTTTGTCTGATGCTACCACTAAAGTCTCTGAGCCAATGGTGAAGTATATAATCGTGGGTCAATATGTAGATGGTGTCTTAACAAAGATGACTAAGGTAGGTAGTATGCCTCACGATATAAGCAAAAAGATAGCACAAAATTTTGATACATATAGAGGTCAAGTTGTAGTTGTTCATGGTTTTGATAGGTTCAAGTCTGGTTCTGTTCGACATCCTTCTTTTGGTGGATTTAGGGATGATAAGTTTGCCAAAGACTGTGTTTTTATCAGACCTACATAATTTTCTAGAGATTTAAAAAATATAAATATAGGGTAGAAAGGATATAAATATGAAAGACGATGTAGCTTCTATCTATTATTTGAATAACAAAGGATATGGTATCAAGAAGGGTTCTCTTTCTCATTTAGAAATAAGTGGGAAAAGAACTGAAGATAAAGATAAAATTGCTACTCATATTTTGTGGTCTTTTACCTGCGGAAGTAATAGAGGGTCTGCGGGAAGAGCAATGGAAACGGGGGATTATATAGAATTTAATGACGGAGAGATATGGGTCTGTAGCACCGAATATCATAGGGCTACTGATGTATCTCCTGCTCGTACTTCTATTTCTTGGGAAATAAAATGAGTGAATTAAGCACTTGTTGTGAAAGAACCTTTAGAACAGTATATTTTGGGACTTGTAAAGAGTGTGGGAAAAAGACTTGTGTTGATTGCAAAACTGGTCTTGAGGAACAGACTATAGTAATAAAAACTAATAAATTAATAGGTCGTAAAGTATATTCTTTATGTAAAGTATGTGCGAAGAAAAGGAAAATATAATGTCTTATGAAAAAATAGAAACCATAGAAGAGTTAAAAAGACTATCAGGCACTCAAGAAGGTCTTGATTGTTTTATTGCATTAGCTGGTGGGGCAGCTAGAAGTTCTAAACATATTTATCATGATTCTAATGGATTCAATGTTCTAAATGAAATTGACGGGTCTTATGATGATATGACTGAAGAACAGTTGGTAAATGACAGTTTTCTTGGGGAAGCACTTAAAAAAGGTTGTCTCTATAAATATTAATTTTCTAGAGATTTAAAAAATATTGGAGTAAGATATGAATAAAGAACAATTATTAAAATATGAAATTGATATGGATGGGGAACTCAGAGGAGGCTCTCGACAAGGATTTATGCCTAATGATGTAGGTTATCTTGACCTTGTAGAAATTCTTGGTGAACCTTGGGTTTACAAAAATGGTTATAAGACTGACTTTGAATGGCAAGGGACTTTCAAGGGTGAAGGTTTCACTATTTATAACTATAAATCAGGTGCAAATTATTGTGGAGAAGAGGGACTTCCTATAGAGTCGCATTTCGGAGACGATTTACATATAGGGGGAAAAGATACTCTCCGTACAAAAGAATTCAAAGCGATAATATTAAAACTTGTAGAAGAAAAGAAAATAGAGATTTTAGAATTAATAAAAAAGGGGAAAAGAAAAGGTTGTTCTAATTGTGGACATACAAGATTTACAGCAAATCAAATACAAAGGTATAATGTAGTTGTAGATGTGGATGGAAATTGGCAAGAGAATTGTGAATGTTATGATTCTGAGAATCCCTATAGTCCTTTTGTTTGTATTAAATGTGGGACAGCATTTGAGGAACTATAAAATGGATAATTTAGATATTTTACAACAACAAGCAGACAAAAATGGTATTTATGTTGATGTTTTAGAACAGGCATTAATAGCGGAAAATTTTAAAATATTAAAGAAAAGTTATCCAAATATAGATGTAGATGGGGACATAACATTAGTAGATAATTGTGATTTTTCTATGTCTGTTCAAATATCTATATATAGACCAAGATATATAATTAACAAATATGATAAAAATGAACAAGCTCTTTATACTCTTGCCTCTTTTAATAAAGTTGATGAGGTAGTTGATTATTTTTCTAGAGATTTAAAAAATTCTGATAGTAGGTAGAAAGGAATAAAGAATGTCTCATGCAACAGCTTTGATAATTAATGCAGGAACAAAGGAAGAGGTAGACGAGGCTATGTATCCCTACTGGGAACTTGACCTTAAGAGAGAAGATATGTTTAAAGATTCTCGTGCCGAATTCAATTCTGAGATTCTTGTTGAAGATTTGGAGAAGAGATTTCAAAAGTTTATGAAAGACCCTGAGAATAAGAATTTTCTGAGTAAGGAAAAGATTTCTTATTCTTCGGCTAAGGATTGGGTTGATAGCTATCATAGATATTATTTGAATAGAGAAAAAACTGCTTATGGTTATTATAGCAATCCTAAAGCTAAATGGGATTGGTGTTCTATTGGTGGTAGGTGGGCGGGTTTCTTCCTGTTGAAGCAAGAAGCAGTTATGTCTGTCGAAAACATTTCTAATAGAGAGCTTACTCAAAAAAGTTGGTGTAATGAAAATGAGCTTATTACTTCTAACAAAACAGATGTTGCTTGTATGGGTGATATAGACTGGGAAGGGATGAGACAAGAGAGTTTTGAAAGAGCTTGTGAAGCTTGGAAGAAAATAGCAGCACTTAAAAGAAAAATAAAATCAACAGACAAGAAAAAATCTGATATGGCTAAGGGAGATCTTTATTTCCGTTACGGTTATGAGGTAGATAAGAATATATCTAAAAAAGATTATATTAGAAATTATTGTCATCCTCATACTTTTGCTGTACTTAAAAATGGGGAATGGTTCGAGTCTGGAGAGATGGGATGGTGGGGAATGGTTCGAGACGAAAAGCCTAAAAAGACTTGGGAAGAGATGTTTGATGAATTGATGATTGATGTAACAGATGATATAATGTTGACTGTAGTTGATTACCATATTTAAAAAATAAGGAGTAAGATATGAAAGCCAAAGTATATTATCAAGATTTTACTCTTAATGCTGGTATTCTTGACGACCAAATAGTTTTTAAGCCATCAAAGGCTATTTTAGTGGGGACAGTAGAACAGATGGATAAAGATGGTAATTATGTAGAAGATAGATATAAAATTGCTGATTATTGTTTTAGGTCATTTAATATAGGGGAAGGTGTAAAACAAATTACAGAGAAAATGGTAAAGAAGGCAGGTCATACTTCTATGTCTGTTGGGGATTATGTAGAATTTGAAGATGAAAGCGTTTTGATTTGTTGTGCTGTAGGGTGGCGAAGTATTGAAGCTTGGAATATATATGCTCTTTACACAGGCAAAAAATATACTGAGAATGCAAAAAAAGTTACTGAAGCTATTACTAAGGTTCTAAAAAAATTAATTAGTTCTATTAAAATGGGGGACGCTGGGTCTGCTTTTATTTCAGAAGATAATTGTGTTTGTGCCGCAGAAAAAATTAAGATGTTAAAAATTGTGGATGTAGGGTCTGGAGATACAGCAAGCAGGGAAGCAATTGCTGAAGAGTTTAAGAGAATGCTTAAAGAATTATCGTTTTTGACTGATGAAGATATAAGGATTGTTGGGGAGTATTTTTGGGATGTTTTGTAAGGAAAGAAGCGTCCTATAACTAAAATTATTTTTTTCTAGAGATTTAAAAAATACATATCATACATAGAGAGTCAGAAGGAAGAATAAATTGTAGAAAAGATAGGAATGTCCTATCTTATTTTATTCTCTTTTTGGAGACCCATTATGGGTATGTATTGGAACGAAAGTGATGATGGTCAGGTTGGTGAACGAGTGGTCTTGATAGCTATCTTTGTTATTGTTTTGATGGTAGCATCAATGCTAACGACAGGTTGTAGCTGGAGCGGGTTTGTCGGAGCAAGGGCTGAAACCTTTTATCCTGATGATTACAAAAAAGGTGGAGACCCTGCTGCTTCGAGAGCCGCAGGAGTTGATTTAACTTCTAGTTCGGCTCCTGGTCGTCCCCCAATTCCAGGAGGTAAATAAAAATGTGGACATTTATTACCGACAATTTAATTATGAATGATAACGGTTTTGGGATTTCGTGGAGAGTAGCAACCTTTATTCTAGCCTTTGTTTTGTTGGCGAAACCGTGGTTAGGTAAAAAGACTAGTAATAAAGTAGGTGAGTAAGTTGGTTAAAGAGCAGGATTTAGCAATCCTGCTCTTTATTTTCTAGAGATTTAAAAATTATAGGAATAAGGTATGGGTTATTTTATAGAAACAATTATTTGTCCTAAATGCGAAACAAAAAATGTATATAGAATTAAAAACAGATGAAAAAAAAGAAGAATTTATTATAAGCACAAGGGTAAATTGTTTAGTCGTTCCTATTGCCTTAACCCTTGAAGAAAAAGAAAAAGATATAGATATTGATTTCGCAATAGTCTATGAGGATATATTCGATGATGATCTTCAAGAGAATTACAAACATTTAAAACACTTTGAATTAGATGGAAATCCTCATCCTTCTAATCTTGTAGAATTAAGAGGAAGGTTTGTAGACACTGTATCTAGATTGTGTACAGATATGGCTACATCTGACAAAGTAGAAATTGTTAATGATATAATGGAGGAAATAGAAAATTTCTTACTTGAAGAATCAATTACAGAACCTATAATGAGTAGGTATAGAGGAGAGGAGTCAGCAGGTGGAGGAATGGAGGGTGGAGAAATAACAGATACAATAGAAGCAAGAGATAAGGGTGAAGCAGCGATTCAAATGTTAAAAGGCATGGGTTTTGAAGTTTTAAATAGTATAGAAGAATTAACAAATTAAGGAAAAATTATGAGTATGGGACACTACGGTTATTGTGCTGATGTAGTAGAAAAAGAGTTTGTAATAGAACAATGTCCAAAAGAATATCAGACTTTTATAGATTCTTTCTCTAAGACTACAACAAAGACAATTGACCTTGAAATAATTAATTTAGAATCATTTGCTCGTGATATGGAAGTGGGAGACCTTCCTGAAGAAGAAGAAATAAAAGATATTATTGATGCTTATGAAAATCTTGTAAGGGCTTTTGACACAAAAACAGGATTAAATCTTGAAGTGGGATACCATGACCCTGAATATGGTTATCCTAGAGGAGATCAAGTATATGAGATATATTGGTCTGTTGGTCAAGTATGGAAGAAGACTATGGCAGGAGAAAAGTGGAAAGATAAAATACAACATGCTCACTGGGTTGCTTACGGATAATTTTACTTGAAAGTGAAAAAGGATTCTGGTATTGTATATCAGAATATTAGGTATTAATTTCACTTTAAGTGGATATTCTCTTTTGGAGGAAAAGGATTGGTAAGCCACAATCAAACCCTCGCTCTTAACTCTATAAAAGAACATGGAGATAAGAGCGGATGGGAAACTGAGACTCAGTTAATTGTTATTTGTCAATTTGTAAGTGAGAACAATTTGGATGAGAAATTGGAAAAATACTTGGGGAAAATGGGGAATGCGAATTAAAAAGAAAAAAATTATTACAATAAAATCTAGATATGGTAAGGTCAGAAAAAAAATGCCACCAGGAACTAGAGTTTTTAAAGATAGAAAAAAAGAAGCAGATAAAAAATTCTGTAGAAAGTAATTTTCTAGAGATTTAAAAAATTAGGAAGTAAGATATGAAGAAAGTAACAGCATACATACAAGTTAAAGTTCTTGTCTACATGGACGAAACTACAGACTTTGACGAAATAGTAAATCAATTAGATTATAATTTTGCAGACCAAACGGGTGAGGCTGATATTATAGATACTGAAATTATGGGTTATGAAGTGAAGGACTCAAGATGAAGTATTATGAATTTCAAATTACAGAAGAGATAAATGGATACGAAACTATATCTCCTGTTAAATTTATAGAAGCTGAGACAGAAGAACAAGCTAAAGAATTTGCTGATGCTTATTTGAGAGATTTTCGTGGTTGTGAGGGTATAGAAAAAACCGAGAGTGGATATTGTACTGATGGGATTCTTGTAGAACTTGTGAGATTTGCGGAGATTCCAAATATGAAAGATTGGATGGAAAAACAAATACAAAGAATGAGATTACAGTATGATAAAGCATATATAAATGAAGTAGATATAAGACAGGCTAAGTTCAAAAAAGAGCAAGAAGAAAGATATGGAGTAAAATGAAGTATTTTGAATTTATAATCGAAGAAAGAAGTGGAGAATATGAGTTCCTGTCTCCTCCGCATATCATAGAAGCTGAAACAGAAGAACAAGCCTATGAATATGCAGATGCTTATCTTAAAGATTTTCGTGGTGTGAAAGGTGCTATAAAAGAAGGTGAATATACTTACAGTTGGAATTTTGGTAGTATATGGGCTGAGCTAAGTGGTCTTTCAGAAATTGACAATATAAATGAATGGATGAAAGTACAAAGAAAAAGAATGACTTTAAAATATGACCAAAAATTTGTAGATAGTATGAAAGAAGAAGAAGATGATGATGAAGAAACAGCACAAGAAATAGCAGAAGTAAAAGAACGTAATAATGCACTGAATGAAATGGATAGAGAAGATAAAAATGGAAATAGAGATAGGTGAAAATCTTGATTGTTTATTTGTTATAATTGCTATTCTTACTGCTTTAACACTTGTTCGTCTTCTTGGGAATTAAAATGAAAATATTTTTAGATGACATGAGAGAAGCACCAGAAGGATGGATCCGTATAAATACTGGTGAGTCATTGATAGCTATTCTTCAATCTCACAAAGAAGAAGTAGAAGCACTCAGTCTAGATCATGATTTAGGAGAAGGAAAAAAGACAGGATATGATGTCCTGAAATGGTTAGAGGCACAAGTATTTCTATATGGATTTAAACCTCCTAAAAAAATTATTATTCATTCTGATAATCCTGTTGGAAGAAAGAATATGGAAGCAGCAATAGAGTCGATATATAAATATGCAGAAAATTCTAGAGATTTAAAAAAATAAAAGCACTGAGTAGAAAGGAAGAAAAAATGGCTAAAAGACAAAAGAAAGATATTGGGAAAGTTAAAAAGGCTCATATCAAACAGCCGAGTAGAAATGAAATCAGAACACAAAAAGCTCAAGCAGCTAAGGAAAGACAAGCACTGAGAGATAAGAGAACTAATAAAGAACAGCTCGCACTGCTTAATTCAAAAGGATGGAAGGCTGAAAAAGAAAGAGATAGACTAAATGTTACCTCTTGAGGACGATGACCTTATTGGCGTATATTATCACAAACCTACTGATAAAGTTATAGGCTTAGTGTCTACTTTAGGTAAAGAACTTCTTAAAGTTCAATTAGAACCTATACAAAAACCGATCTGGGGCAATATATTAATTTGTGATAAAAAACAAGTAGATATTATAAATAAACAATCTATAACTGGTGAAGTAGAATGGCTTAAAATACCTAAATTTTTTATTGGTAAATTACATGACTAGAAGAAGGAAAAGGAAACATAGCCCAAAAAAGAATTTTAGTGTCGATATCCCCAAACATTCTATTTGTTATTTTAAATATAGAGAAGATGCTTTTTCATCTTTTAATCTGGTAAAAGGATTTTTAAAGTTTAAAAATCTTAAGTATAGGATAGTACAGCATTTAGAGGGAAAAGGGGAACTATTTGGTGGAAATTACAATTGTAATACTGTCTTTTTATCTAATTATTTGCCAGAAAAAAGAAGAATAGTCGCATATTGGGACTATGAAAATGAATTGTTATTTTTCTAGAAATTTTAAAATATAAGACCTAAAAAATCATAATTACTTTATTTAAAAGTAGTTATGATTTTTTTTTTATTATCCCAAAATTTTATGAGATTAATTTTCTAGAGATTTAAAAAATATTATGGTAAGGTAGAATCGAATAATTTTTTAGGTTTCATTTTAGGAGTAAGAAAATGTCGTCAACGATGGTTACAGAAGATGTGGTCCGAGGTATCAAGGTTCCTCCATCAACAAGGTCTTTTAGCCCTGTCAGGAATGATGAGCTTTTGGACATGGTTGAAGATGTCGCTGGACAGTTCGACCTTGCTATGGAAAATGGAAAGTTTACTCTTTCTAATAAAAACCATAGGATGTTTGCAAGTTTTGATTTGAGAGGTCAAAACACAATGGATGGAGATATCATTTTTCAACTTGGGATACGCAACAGTTGTGATAAAACTATCACAGCTGGAGTTTGTTTTGGTAGTAAGGTCTTTGTCTGTTCTAATCTCATGTTTGTGGCTTATGGAGACAATGAGTATGGTATCAGAGGAAGAACTTCTCACAAGCATACAGTAAACGTGGAAAACGTATTGTATGACCGTTTGATGGATTCCTTTTCTCAATTTGAGAAAGTCAAAGAATGGCAGACAAGGTTTTATGTTGCCCTTCACAATCGTCACTTGAGAAGGGAAAAGGCTTATGAGAATATTATCAAGGCAGCAAGAGCCGATATTCTCAATAAGAAAGATATCTTGGAAGTTGCCGACTATTGGGATTGGCAAGCAAGAGAGCCAGAGCAAAGAGTTAGAGAATTCAACGGTGTAGAAAGAACATGGCATCCTGAATTCCAAGGTAGGGATGGATACAGTTTACTAAATGCTTACACCGAAATTAATAAGACTAAGCAAGAGAGAAATTTTGGTGTTGCTGCCACAAAGAGTATGTCTTTAGTAAAGTTTCTTCATCAGACTCTTGTCCCGAATTTGAACTAAAGAAAGTAGAAAGGGGCAGGAGAAATCCTGCCCTTTTTCTAGAGATTTATTTTTTTATTATTGTAAGATAGAAAGGACGGTATAAAATGGGTTATACACATTATTGGCGGAGACCTGAACAGTTAGATAAGGAACTTTTCAGAAAAGCAATGTTAGATTGTATCAAGGTTTGTAATGAAATTAAAGTTTCTATCTCTTTTGAATATAATGAGATAGATAAAAAGCCTGTTTTTACCAAAGACCTGATTCGTTTCAATGGACAGGGTGAATATGGGCACGAAACCTTTTATCTTCCTGCTTTCTTGAAAAGAAGGAATAGCGGTTCAGCATTTACTAATACTAAAGATTTTGTCTTTGCTTTTTGTAAGACAGCCTATAAACCCTATGATTTGGTTGTAACTGCTTGTCTGATAGTATTTAAGAACTATTTTAAGGATAATTTTATTGTTTCTTCCGATGGTAATGATTCAGATTGGCAAGAAGCAAAAGAAATTTGTCATAAAGTCTTGGGAATAAGTAAATTACAAAGAATTTTAGAAGAAGATTAATAATTTTCTAGAGATTTATTTTTTGCGGGAATAAGATATGAAACAAATAAAATCAGAAAACTTAGGGGTCTGTCCTAACTGTGAGTATGAAATCTTGGAATATGGGGAGAGAGTTTTTCAAGGTGATGCATTTTTTAAGGAGTTTAGGTGTCCTTATTGCTATGCAGAAGGAAGAGAGTGGTATAACATAGTAAATATAGAGATAGTAGTAGAAGAACTAAATGGGGAGACACTAGAGGAATGAGGACTAGAAAAGAACTAATTTATTTGAATGTAAGTCAGTTGACTAATGAAGAAAAGTTAGCCACTTTTTCTGGTGATGGAGACCTTAGTTACTGTGATGTTTGCGGGGAGATAGACATTTCAGATAATTTTATATGGACTGAGGATGAGGAACTTATTCAAGATGAAATTTATGGAGAAGCAATAGAATGTTTCCTAAGAGAAGATAAAGTTTCTGTTTGTAAAAAATGTATGGAAAAGAAAATAAAAGGGATAAATAATGCTTGATAAACTTACTGCACTGTTGAAGAAAAATGGTTATCAAAAAATTAATGATAATTATTTCAATGGTGTTGATACAGTCACTTTTCTCGAACCTAACAGTCCTGATTGTGTACGTATAACAAAAGGAGACCCACTTGGTATGGGTCTAGACGAAGAACTAGAAGAAAGAGGGCTAATCTAATTTTTCTAGAGAACTAAAAAATATAATTGTAGGATAGAAAGGATACAAAATGACTATTGATGAAAGAACAAATTTGATAATGGAATATGAGACAGGAGAGATTACAGATGCTAATGTCTTGAAACTTTTTGCAAACCTAATCAAGACAGGTCTTGCGTGGACGCTTCAAGGGTCATATGGAAGAGCAGCAGAAAGGTTCATTGAAGATGAATGGATAACTAAAGATGGAAAAATAACTGAAAAGGACTGACACTCTCATAGTTTCTAGAGATTTATTTTTTGCAGGAATAAGATATGAATAAATTAGAAATCATACAAATGAATTATGACGGGGTTCATACAGACCATAAGGGAATCTTTGCCGAAATAATGGATGATTATAGTAGAACTGTGGTAAATCTATCTGCTTCATATACAAAAACAAAAGCAGGAGCAACAGATTTACTAGGATATTGTATAGATAATGCCTTTGATGAAACAACAGTATCAACAATACATGACCATTTGGCAGGTGATAGTAATATTATTATTGTAGATGGAATAGAATATAAAGCAGAAGAACTAAATAAATTTATAGTTTTCTAAAGGAAAAGAACTAATACTCTTATAATAAGAGTATATGGGTAAAAAAGAATTCAATCCTTGGAAAAGAGTATACATAAATACACTTACTCTTTATCTAAAAAAAGCTTTTGAAGAAACAAAAAATGACACTGAATTGAGGAAAGAAATAAAAGCACTTCTTAAAAAATATATTAATAAGTCCCCCTAATCTCACAGCAGTAAGGAGCTAACGGGAAACCCAAGTGGTAAACCTGGAACTGAGATCTACTGGAATGTTATAGATTGAAATAGGCTATAACCTGTGAGATTTTTCTAGAGAACTAAAAAATTCTAAGGTAAGGTATGAACAGAGTAGAAAGAAAAAGAAAATTACTAACCATAATTACAGTAGAAGATAAGTATACCTTTTATATGTATTCCCCTCCTTTTGACGATGGGCCACAAGATAATGCCGAACAAGATGTTGTTTTCAATAATTATGGTTATGTAGGGAACTATTGGGAATTTGTCGGAAATATAGGATTAGAAGAAACTTATTTAGAAAAATATCTAATAGATGCGGGAAAAACAAAAAAAGAAACAAAGGAAATTGCTAAAGACGTAGATAATAAAATTTTAGATATTATTCCAGAGCCAATAAGCTAATTTTCTAGAGATTTATTTTTTGTCGCACTAAGGTAGAAAGGTATAATAAAATGAAATATAAAATAGATGACACTGTAAAGTCCTTGAAAGATTATACGGTAGGAACAGAAATTGTAAAGAAAGGTTCTGTGGGTAGGATTGGCGATACTGACGAAACTTCAGATGGAACTGTTCTTGTAAAATTTTGTGATGTTGTTTCTCCAACATATGATTTGATAGAATTTGCTCCTTCTAAAGTAAAAATAGAAGATTTAGAGTTCATGGAAAGAGTAGATGAAGAAAGAGGTGTCTGTCCTATTTGTGATTCAGGGAATTTAGAATATGAGACAAATGTAGATTCAGAGGCAGACACTTTTTATCTAAAAAAAGCTTTAAGAATATATTATCCTTGGAGATGTGAGGATTGTGGGGCTTATGGAGAAGAATATTATTCTATAAAATATATGAATACAGTTGTTAGCGGAATAGAATAATTTTCTAGAGATTTATTTTTTTTCTGTGGTAAGATAGAAAGGAATACAAAATGGCAAAAGAAAAAATAGAAGCACTTGTTCAAGAATATATGGCTAAGGAAAAAGAAATATATGATTATATAGCAGAATTGCCTTCTTGTGGAGGAGACTGTGATTGTGATGGAGATAACCAAGTTGAGATATTGTGGAGAGAGGGTGAATGGCTTGAAACTCATACCTATTGTCTTGACTGTGGAGGTGCTATCTGGAATAGAGAAATGCCCTAATTTTCTAGAGAACTAAAAAATATAATTGTAAGATAGAAAGGAATAAGATGAGTATGGATATGACAATCGGGGAAGAAAAAATGATTTATAGAGATATAAATCATAATTTTGGTAGATGCCACTTTATCTCTCAAGTTTTTCAAACTGAAGATGTTATTCTAGAACTAAATCGTATCCTGAAAATATGGAGATTTGAAAATTATCAGACCCGTAAAAATTGTCGGCTAAAAGATTATGAACGGTTTGGGAGATGGGCAACTTCTCCTGAAAGAGATGCTGATGGTCTTGATTATATTTTCTATGATGGTCCTGATAATATCATAGCTTTTTGGGATAGTAAGACAAGAGTATTGTTTGCTAAGTAATTTTACAGACTTTATTTTTTACTATTGTAAGGTAGAAAGGTAGGAAATAAATGGGTTTTGATGTATATGGATATTCAGGTAATTATTTTCGGGCAAATATTTGGTCTTGGCGTAGTATTCTTTCTCTAATTGCTGAAACAGAGATACTCCCTCATGAATTAGTAGTAGAGATGGGTTCAAATGATGGTGCAGAAGCAAACGGAAAAGATGCACTGAAAATTGCTGATGCAATAGAAAAAGCTATAGAAGGAAAATTTGCTAATCAAAAAATAAAATCAACCATTTCATTTCAAATTGATGCACTTGGTGGTAGTCAAAAAAACTTTGTTTGCGAAACAGATATAGGACATATAAAAGAGTTTATCAAGTTTTGCAGAAAATCAGAAGGTTTTCAAATATGGTAAATTTCTAGAGATTTATTTTTTTCTGTGGTAAGATATGAAAAGAACAAAAACAACAAAAGGGCTTTCGACTGATAAACTAAAACTCAAAAGATGTGATAAGAAAAGAGTAAATAGAAATGACCGTAGAAAAACTAAACAAGGAAACAAAAATGCCTGAACAAAAACCTTTGACAGTAAAAGAGTTGATACTAGAGTTATCAGGACTTGTCAAAAACGGTGATATAAAAGATGACACTCCTATTGCACTTGCTGCTGATGAAGAAGGAAATAGTTTTCACTATATATATGGTGGCAAAATAGATTTTCATAGCATACAATTAGTAGATAAAAAGCCATTACTAGTCTTGTGGCCTTGTACTTCTTATGTAGAATTTGATGTAGAATTTGATGAAGAATTTGATGAATAATTTTCTAGAGATTTATTTTTTGTGGGAATAAGATATGAGACAACTAACTAAAAAACAAAAAAATATCTTAGACAAATGGATGAAAGAGAATTGCCCCTTAGCTGGTCTTGCACTTTGTGATGTGGTAGAAGACTATCTCCCTAATGATTTGTGGGAAGAATTACAAAGAATAAATAATACTGAAATACTATGGCAAGAAGTAAATAGATATGTAAATGATAATTGTATGAAATATGATACAGGTTGTAATCCTCATTTTAGAAATTTAGGAAATTTGAAATGAAATGAAAGAAATAAATCCTATAATCCCTATAATTTTGTTGATTCTGTCTCTAGCGGGATGGACAATGGTTATAGTAAAGAGCAATGAAGTAAGTTATCTTATAAAAGAGAATATCGAACTATTAGATACTTGCGGAGCATTAGCAATTGATAAAGTCTTATTAGAAGCAGAGATAGTAGAACTAAAAAAGAAATAATAATTTTTCTAGAGATTTGTTTTTTACGGGGATAAGATATGAGAGACCTAACTAAAAAACAAAAAAATATCCTAGATAAATGGATAAGAGAGAATTGTCCTTTCCCAGGAATGGCAGTTTGTGATGTGGTAAAAAATCATCTTTCTTTTGAAACATGGGAAGAACTACAAAGAATAAATAACACTGAAGTTTTATATCAACGAGTTAATAATTATGTAAATGAAAATTGTGATAATTATCCAAGAGAAAAAAAAAGATAGGAAATAAAATGGAAATGGCACTAAAACTATTACAAGTAAAAAATAATAAGAACTGTGAATTAGCAGCAAATGAAATTCTGTCTCCTTATGCCAAATGCTATGTATATTATACCTCCCGACATGGAAAAATAGGAAAGACATATAGAGTAGTAGTAGAACTCCTATCTGCTCTGTCCGAACATCGTAGCAAGATTTTCTATCTTCATCGAAAAGATGATTGTGCAACAGAAATAGAAGTTTTTGAAAAATGGGCAACAAAGCAAGTAAAAAAAGGGAAATGGAAAAATCTTCATAATACTTCTAAGTTGATATGGATATACAGATTCTCAGGACTTATTCCCAAAAGAGTAGCAAAAAATCATAGAGAAGCTATGAAGAAAAAAGGATATATCAGTCCTCGTGATTCTATAGAAGCATTACGTTTTATAGCCGAAAAGATGGAATTTTATTTGCAGAGATATGCAAAATGCCCTTATTGTGGTCTAAGAAGGGCTTTTCAACTATCTATCCTTGGGTGGAGTTGTTATAATTGTGATGCAACCTTAGAAGATGATCTTCTACCTCTTGGATGGAACAGATAAAAAAAGTAGAATTTTCTAGAGATTTATTTTTTGTCATACTAAAGTAGAAAGGAATCAAAACAATGTCAAAAGAGAAAACCAAAATAACAAAAGCTCCAACAAGAACCCGTTCTCGCTGTCCTGATTGTTAATTCCGAATCCGTGGAGAAAATCATGGTGAAGGATTGCATCATAAATTAGGAGATAAAGGAAAGTATCCAAGAAAAACCCGTCATTGATTTTTATTTATTTTTCTTATATAAAGGGGATTGAGATTAGTCTCTCAGTCCCCTATTTTTCTAGAGATTTATTTTTTTATCGCACTCAAGTAGAAAGGATAAAAAAATGAATAGATATATGAAATATATTATTGTTCAATCTGCCCACCAAAGTGTCCCAGTTGCTATCCTTTTTCATCACATTATAGCTCACGATTCTTTCAATTATAATGTGGAAAATATAATCTCAGCTGGTTTTTGTTTCATAGATAAAGACAGTAATGTACAAGTCTTTGGCAAGTCAGATAGTCTTGGTAAAAAATCAAGAGAAGATAAAGACCCTAAAATTATTAGAGAAACTATTAGACCCCGAAAAGAATATGAAGAAATTGATAACAGTTGTAATGTTATAGATAAATAATTTCTAGAGATTTATTTTTTACTGCACTCAAGTAGAAAGGTAGGAAAATAAAATGGCTAAAGGTAGAGGATATAATCCTAACAAAGACAAGATACTTATCTGTCCCACTTGTGGAAAAGGTGTAGAAAAACCTGGGGAAATGGACTGGGACACTTACGAAAAGTCAGAAGAAAAAGAAGTAGAAGAAGGAGAACTTGCTAACGAACTAAAAAGGAATGGATGGCTCACTTTAGAATGGCAATGTGAATGTGGAGAAGCAGGTAGAGAAAATTATGTATTGATTTTTGATGGGCATTCTACTAATTCAGAAAGTCGATAACACCGAATAAACCTTTCTAAAATAATAATGAAAGGAGATATAATGCACTAAAATAAGAATTTAGGGGATACAAAAAAGGGGCTAAGACTAATAATCTTAGCCCTATTTTTCTAGAGATTTATTTTTTATCGCATTTAAGTAGAAAGGTGGGAAATAAAAAATGTGTTTAGTAAATCCAAATGGAAAAGTAGCTAAAAAATTAGAACAAATCAATGCAAAAAAAAGAGTTAGAATGAAAAGGTGGCTAAGAAAAAATGGTGTAAAACCTTTTACTGCAATGGACCCTATAAAAATTCTTAGTTGGCAAG
>Ga0209434_1000298_pt1 | contig 25380 bp, 12 predicted proteins | sample ETNvirnome_2_300_FD_184068 | JGI IMG/M metagenome (GOLD analysis project Ga0209434, IMG submission 184068) | Marine viral communities from the Pacific Ocean - ETNP_2_300 (SPAdes) (version 2) | ecosystem: Environmental > Aquatic > Marine > Oceanic | place: Pacific Ocean | collected 2013-06-22
CTTTTTGATCAAGAAACTCGCTCATATTATCCTCTATATACTCTTCTGTAATCTGAAAATGTCTTCTCGAATGTCTCCAATGACGTTTTATTCTTATTGGTTAAGTTTTTGTCCGTTATTATTCTGTGCTTGCAATAATATCTAATCCATGCATCTAAAAACTTTTTCTTAGGCTTTACTTCGAGCAAATCATCTAACACTTTTGAGGCATATTTAACTTCAGACGCAAAGGGATAAAATCTTCTTTTTGCCCCTTTAAATTCAATGCTAAGAAATGATTTGTAGTAAATTATAAGCTCTTTCTCATTTTTCAAAGGATTAATGTTTCCACTAAAATCCAACCTATTCGGCAACAAGACCTTATTCGCATTTACGCTTTTAACCTTCTTGACGGCTTTAGTTTTCTTTGTGTTTCTTTTTCTTACTAAATTCTTATTTTTCGGGATGATATTCGCCAATGTAGATTCCATTTCTTTGCCTTTCTTCTTAGTTTTTTTATCCTTCTTCAAGATAATTATTTCCTCATTATGTTCCAACCTATTATACTTACATATGACTGAAGGCGGCAAATTATCATACAATTCTTCTTTGAATTTATTACCGCAATATTTGTCAAAACCCTTGCTTATTTCTATGATTTTTGAGACATAATCATCTAAATCCTTGCACTCTTTATGCTTAGGGTATTTGCTTTGAATTTTTTTATCCATACACCCTATTAACTGTTCGTCTACTAATTCTACAAATTTTCCATGTAGTGTTTCTTCTTTTACTAAAATACCCTTCTGTTTTTTAATTATACCACTCATATCCTCTAGCATAAGGTCGTAATTTGACAAAACTTTTACTACTGAATATGGAACTACAACGCCATTTGGATTCTTAGTTTTCCATATAGAAAAATCTCTTTCCATAACAGGCATGTAAAACCCCATACAATCAAATATGTAGAAAATATTTAGGCCTTTTGCTTCCTTTATCACTTTCCTCATATTTGTAGCATCATGTTCTAATTTCTTAGAGTCAAAATCAGGATAATCCATTGGCCTTGTTTCCATTAGCATCTCTTTTACTGTTAAGGGATGACAGGCATGAATTATTGATCTTTTCACAGAACATGATGAGATTTTGTAGTCTTTATAAAAAATATTACCAATGATCATATTTAGGAAACAGCTAAAAATTTCAACGTATTTTCTGTTGCATGAAGAATGATCGTGAAGCAAACTGGCATAGAACGGATTAACCTTTTTGAAATTCTTATGAGGTTCCGTTACTCGCCTATTATTGTTTTGGCGTTCATAATAAGTGTTTTTTAATTCCATTTTACTTTTGTGCCAAAATTAGATATTCAGTTCCTCTCTTGGAAAACTTAACTCCTTCATTGCTGTAATTCTCAACAAAATGCTCCATGTCAACTTCTCCCTTACCTTTTCTATATTGATAAGTTATTGGAATATTGAAGGTCTTTACATCGCTCATTCCGGCATTTTTTATAGTAGAAACAATAGTATCAATGTCGGCATAAGATGATTCGTTGTAGCTAATTAACCAAGTTTTAAAATCTCCACATAATGACAATAGGTATTCAAAATGTTCGCCGTAGCCCTTTTTCTTGCTAAATCTCTCTGCGCCCTTTTTTATATGCTCTATTTCATCTAGTTTTTGCTCATATAGAAACTCTTCCAAAAAGCTATAAAGATATGCATAATCACTGCTCGCGCCTCCGTATGGTGGATCTAGATATAAGACATCGGCATCTACAATTTTTGCTTCTAATAAATCAATGATGTCTGAATTGAATACGCAAACATCATTCTCACTCTTCTTTAAAATCTTCTTTATTTTTTCTAGCTTAATCGGAAAATCATAAAGTTCTTTTCCATTGCTTTTTTCATGTTTTAGTCTATGTTCTATCTTTGCTATTGTTTGTCCATCATAATATCTGCCACCAACAAAACAATTCTGATTTACATGATTATTAATTGCAAATAAGGAGAATGCGCTCTTGTATTTATTCCTCATTTCGGCTAAGGCATTATCGAACATTATTTCATTGTTCTCATCTCGCCTTTTTCTTGTGGTATCTCTCCATTTTTCATTTGCAAACTTCTCACCAATCTTATGAACGCTTCTTAGAGACTTTATATCGCCACTCAATGTAAAGTTGCTATTGGGGATGCTCATTAAAGTTGCCTTATTGAGAACTTCCAACCCGCAATAGAATTTATCTCCGCATAATAGCTCAACATTCCTTCTATATCTGTCTAGGAACTTACATTCTTTTTCTGTAAAAAATCTATCTTTATAATTTCTTAGAACAAAATCTCCTACATCATCTGGCTCGTTTTTACACAAGAAATCAATATCCTTTTCAGACAATGGCATATCTTCACATTCTAATAGACTGACCGCTGTTATTGCAGAAGAGGTTAATAAATCGTTAGAATAAACTTTCTTGCCCATATATTTGAAGAAAAGAGAAACCATCCCACTTCCAGAGAATGCATCAAAAACACTTTCATATTCAACGTCATTGTTCTCTAGAATGTCCCATATATGATTTAACATTCTTCTCTTGCTGCCTACATAATTGCTTGGAATTGAAGAAACCGCTTTTGCCGCATCCATTTTCCTACTTTCGTTAGACATTACATCAAATAAATCTTCCATTGAATCTCCTTAGCTTTATACCATTATACATTAAAACAGAGTATCGACTTGACATTCTAGATTTAATAATTCCCCTATTTCATCTAGAACAAAATCCTGCCCTTTTGAGTCCATAACCTTGAATTCTGACTCTTTTTTGAGAATTTTTTTAACTTTCTTTGTGTGTTCTCTTAGATATTTTGCATCGTGATTGTAAGATATGACAATTGACTTATTTTTTAACGAGTCCTGTTGCTCTTGTGATGTTCTTAGCGTTCTGCCTATTCTTTGATTAACTCTAGTAGAAGAAGCACCACCACCAGCCAAAATAACAGAATCTAGCGTGGGAATATCCAAACCCTCATCTGCCAAACTCGTAGCTATCATTGCCATATTCTTTTTATCTCTCAAATTACTAATGCATTCATCTCGTTTTTTCGTTGTCATTTTGCTTGTTACAAACTCACAATTGGGAATTAGAGACTTTATAAATTCTCCTTGGGCAAACTGTGAAACAAGAATTAGCGTAGTTAGTCCATTTGAAACTAAATAATTTGCTGTTTTTGCTACATGGGCATTGAAATCTGGATTATCAACAATACAGTGCTTATATATCTTTGCATATGAATTAAATGGACATGAATGCTCTATTGGAACAAAATATATGTGAGGCTTTAAGAGATATCCTAGCTTAATAAGATATGATGCATTAATATCTACTATTTTAGAGCCAAATAAAGCCTGTAGCATGATAGTGTCGCCAGCTTCCCTTACTGGAGTAGCAGAGCCACCAAAACGCCAATACGCCTGTTTAGAAGCCCTTAGAACGTCTTTCGCTGTTTGACTGCTCGCATGATGCATTTCGTCAAAATAGATTCCTCTAGCGTTCTCTATTACATTGCAAACAGCCTCAATCTTCTCTAAGCTCTTTAGTTGTTTTTCATTCCATACATCTTCATCGTCAAATTTGTATTTCTTTACGTTAAGTTTAGAATTGTTATGATTTACACATCTTACTGCCGTTTGAATTGTACATACGTTGATATTTTTTATGTCGCATTGTGAATCACCAATCATTCCAATAGGTTCATTAAGATATTTTGTTAATACTTTATGTGCCTGAAGCATTAAATCTTTGGTCAAAACATAAAACATAAATGGGCCAGTCTTTATTTCGCCTATTATTCTTGCAACATTAACAGTTTTTCCAGACCCAGTACAGATGCACAATATTCCTCTTGTAAAGTCCATAGATCTATTAAGAGTTATTGTCTGATATTCTCTTTCTGAATATTCTTCTATTGGGGTGAATTTTAGATGGGGAAGATTTTGGGGTGGTCGGATTCTTTTGTCTTCAACAGTGTATTTTATTCCGCAATCTTTAAGAACCTCTCTGGCTAATGAAAAAAGTCCTGTGTAAAAATACTGCCCCTTTGACTTATGGTAAAGTTTTATCCTGCCATCCCACTTTTTCTGTTTGTATAGTTTCGTGAAATGAGCATCCTTAATCCTATAAGACAATACTTTATTTAGCTCTTCATGAACCTCGTCAGGAAGATGGCCTATTATTCTTGAATATATGTTATCTACTGTTATTTTAATCATAACGTATTATACAAATATTTAGATATAACAGATAACGTATTTGCTAGTCTGATACTTCATTTGTTTCTTGCACAGCCTCTTCTTGGTTTTCTTCTTGTGCCTCTTTGTATACTTTTGATTCAACAGAAGCGGAAACGTAACTCATTAAAGCGTTACATTTTGGGCAGCTTTTGGAACTACCCAGCTTACTTGCCATTTTAGTATACCCACAAGAAGGACAAACAAGAACTGCGGAAGAGACAACTGCATCATTACAGCATTTACCTCTTTTGATCATAGTCATTTTGTTTTATGCTCCTTCTGATGGCTTGGAAAATGAAACCTTTGTGATTTCTTTTCCGCCCCATAATTCCAATAGGTTGTTGTAGTTTTCTTTATACATATCGTGTTCAAGTAGTGCTTTTCCTTCAGGCTTTCTTTTTCCCTGTAACAAAAGGCAGAAATCCCATATGCTACTTAGTTCGTCACGATAGTATAAAACGTCCATTCTACTACATTTTTCGCATGCAAATTCTACAACTAGATCTCCTATGTTTCTAGTGTTAAATTTTATGCCTATTGTTCTAATTGATCTTTTTTCGAGTTTTTCTCCGCAATATGGACACTTAATTAGAGTCCATTCGGGTAAATGCATCCTAGTGACAGCATCTTCGTGTAGTTCTTTTACTTCTTCATATTCAGACATAAACTGTTCATCCCATACTACATTCACGAAGCTTCCTCAGTCACAGACTCAGTTTTTTCTGACTCTAGCAATGCTCTTTTGTTATTTTCGATGGCAGCAATAATTCTACAAACCTCTCTATGTGCGTCAATAAAGGTTCCCTGTCTAATTCTGCTTTCTATCTTACGCATTCCTCTAAGTAATTTTTCTAATGATTCAATTTTTTCTAATAAACTTTTTGACATTTATTTTTCTCCCAATGACATTATGCATCATTTGTTAACGGAGAAGATGGCTCTATGGGTGTTTCTTCAATAGTTTTTTTATTTTGGAATTCCTTCAATAGTTCGTTTTCTGCTTCTTCTACCAATCTCGACATTTTCCTTGCTATGCCGTAGTTATCTAATGTTATCTCACCACCGACTTTATCTCTAATAATTTCGTCAGCAGTCATTCCCATTAATAGATTATACTTGATTTGATCCTTATGTGCCAATTTTTCGTCTGGATCTGATAAATAAGTTACCCAGTCTTTTAGCTTGGCGTCTTTCATATCACCGTATGTTTTCTTAAAGTTTTCATACATACTATTAATGAAGTGCCTATATTCGTGAATTAGTGTACTTGTTTGTTCGGCTAGTTTTGGGTGGGCTTCAGTACTAATCAAAATAACTGGCGGCATAACCTCTAAGCCTTCTGCAAACTTAATTGGTAGCTTTGTTGGTGGATCAGCTTCCAAACAAGACTTTTTGCTAATAAATCCTCCAGATGTTCCCTGCCCCATTATTTTTTGTATTGGGCCTGTAATAACGTTAATATCAATAAAGTTAATATTAAGTCCATTGCACAAATTTACTAGTCTGTCATAAACATATGGGAACTCTGAAATCTTTTTTCTCTCAAATTCAACTTCAACATCAGAAGTCCTAACCTTATAGTCTATTTTTTGTATTTCGTCAATGTCACTATCTTCCTCATATGACAAGTCGCTGTGGATATAGCCTTTTATTTTCTCTAACTGCCTGTCTCCGCCATCCTCACACTTCATTTTGGACAATGACTCTGCGCCACTTCTAATATCTATACAGTTTAAGTTAGGATTGTATTTGCCAGTAAAGGGTCTTGATTTTGCGTTAAGAGCTTTTATGCATGTTTCTGCGCTCAAATATGCAGGCGTTTCAATTGTTATAAATGAGGACTCCATATCATAATCAACAATTTTCAAATATGGATATGGCTGTTTTTCAATTGAGATTTTTCCTTCTGCCTGATCCCAAAATCTCAAAAACTTAATAGGAAAGTCATCGCCAACTTTAAATGTTGTGTAATAATGATAATTTGCAGGACTTTTATGACCCGCATCTTCTAGCTGAACAACTGCCGACATCAAATAGGTAATTGCTCTCAACAAATCTTTCCAATCAGCAATACCAATCTTGTTAATTGTAACTTCACATACATCTTCAAAATTCCATCCAACATATAGTAAGTGTTTGATTGCATAAACTTCAGATGACTCAATGATATTGTCTCTTATGAACTTGTCGCTTTCGTTTGCTGTTTGGTCATCTAAATAATCCCTATAGCCATACAAAACAATTCTTTCTTTGTCAGAAGATGTTGTCTTTGCATCTGCGGCGATATTTACTAGTATGAAGGGCGCTGATTGCTTTAACAAAACTACAGGATTCTTTGGATCTCTCTCGTCGTAAAAAGTAACCTCGCTAACATCCTTTGGCCCAATATACCCGCCATATGTTTCTGCATTTCTGTATACTTCTGGCAATGATTCTACTGTTGTCGGCATGTTGTAAAGGTTGGCTTCGATTACAGGCAAATCTTGATAAAGCTTGTTTCCATGATGTTCGCCAATAAACTCTGAAGCATAAGGAAAGTTATTAATTGATCTAACTCTAACTAAGGAGAAAGGACTTCCTAAAATTGCTGGTCTTGAGGAATAATCACCAAAATCTTTCAAAATTCGTAGTTTGGCAGCATCAAGCATTAATTCCATTTTATCAGAATCGGCCTTAAAATCTCCCGCATTAACTATATAAAGCACTCCAGAATTAACATCATAACAAACGTGCAAAACAGAACCAGAGGGCATATCCCACTCATTCTTTTTATATCTTTTCATTAGATTGGACTTAGCAACTTCATTTCTCATTGTAACCCTAGAGAAATATGCTTTTGGTTGATTGGAAATGGTTATCTCTCCATCATGGGGTGGAACTATGTAATAATTTGCAATTTTGTTGATTTTTATAGGCATAATTAATTCCTCATTTTTTCACAGTATATTTCGATGTATTTGGCGTAAAACCCTTTCTTTAAGTCTCAAAAGACAAAGATGCTTTGTATTCCTTTAGCTTCCAATTTTCTGCATTTTTTGGTTCGTACTTCTTATTCTTAATGATGCACTTATTCTTTATTATGGGAATTGTAGTCATCCAACTTTTGCCCTTGTATTGATTGCATAGTCCAAAACCATTCAACCAATTAGACGCATGAGCTTCGTTGTAACCTTGATCCAATTCACCAGACAATCCTATGCTATAACATCCAAAACGAATACCGGGCATATGAATGTGGCCAATAAAAATATCTCCGCCAAATGTTTTAGCGGTTTTTTCATGCTTACTTCCCGATTGTCCATACATTCTAATTTCGCCATGAACAAATTTCCCGCTTCCTATTTCCAATACATTCTTTAGATCTATAGTTTCATATCCTAACGAATCAATGTTACAAAGGAAAGTAAATTCTAAATATTTTTCAAACTGTGGAAACTTTTCAATAAAGTCAACAGCAAATCTTTCATGGTTGCCACAAATTATATGACATTTTTTAGCCCATTTAGAGCATTTCTTTAGCACATGATGTGTTGCTGCTGCCTCATCCAAGATTTGTTTCCCTATTATTACTCCTCCTCTATCCATTACATGATGATTTAGGCTTAGATAATTCAACGTATCGCCCAAATTAACATATTCATCAGGACGGTATGACTTACATATTTGCTCCTGAATATCTAATACATTACCATCATGCTTGTCGCAATGCAAGTCTCCATTTACAAAAATTTTCTTGTCAGGATCGAACACTCCGTTTGAAGATATCATCTTATCGAAGTATGCAGTTGTATATCCATTAACAGTTTTTTTGATTCTGCAAGGAATTGGAGTAGAATTGCCCTTTTTGTCAACATGAATAATCATCATTCCCTGTTCCCAGTACTCAGACATATGTTTCATTCGCCTGTATTTCTGAAAACCATCCCAACATGCTTGCTTAACAACTTTGCCCTCTTCAAAGTTTATTTGCTTAATTGTTCTTACTATATGCTTTTCACACAAACAACCGGGAGAAGCAACATAAGAATTTCCCCCATTTGAACATCTCGAAAAGAATTCATGTCTGTGGCAATTCGCAATAACTCTATCATCAAATATATGGGAATCAAGCCTTTGTATTGGTGTTTTGGTATAGTCAGATATTAAATTCTGATTTGTACAAATTGTTCCGCCGATGTTGATAGAATCACGAACTATTTGATAATTGAAGTTATATTTGTTTCTTTGATGTTGGACGGTTTTTAATTCTTCTACTTTGGAAAGAACAATTAAGTTATCAAAGATTCCCCAGTCATAACTAATATCATCGTCATCATCTAAAAGGTGACCAACGTGAATAATGTTTTTGGCCTTTAGAAACTTTGACATGTTATCTATGAGCCTAAACATATTGCTGCTTGTATGCTTTCCGTGTGAATCTCCAACAACGATATAAGTTCCGGCACCCAGATCAATATTTAATGGGTTAGCATACCCCATATCTTTTAGTCGTTCTTTTGCCATTTTCTTAAACTCTGAAAATGACAATGGCAATTTGTCTTTGTTTAGATTTACTTTTTCTAGGAACTCTCTCTCTTTCATGCTGGCAAGCTTTTTAAGATCTAGCCTAGCGGTATTTAATAGAGAAATTATGATTTGTTCTACAAATTCTTCGCCGTCATCTTCTGTCTCATCCTTTTCTTCTATTTCTACAATTTTTCTCCATGTATTCCAGTCGGTTACTTGTGCCTGCCTTTCAACAGATGTATAACTCCTTTTAAGCATGTCAGCAATGAAGTCATATGATTTGTTAGCCTGCAATAAAGCATCTAATCTAATCATTTCATCTCTGCCCCAAGGCTTATTGTGCGAGGAACCAAGCTTTTTCTTGAGTGAGGTTGGGTCTTTTAGAAAACTCTCCCAATCCATCCTTTTATCTTTGTTTCGAACCGATGATTGACTTCTGTTTAGCATTTTCGCCGTTTCAGCTAAAGTCTTTTTCTTTTCGTATCTTAATTCGTATAAGCTAAATAGATCTTCGCTAGACCAGTTACTTTTACCCATAGGGATCTCCTAATTTTTTGTTTATTATACAGCATTATGAAGAAATTGTCTTTAATCTCAATGCAATTCTCTTTGTCGCCTTTTCCCACGTATATTGTCCGAAAACCAAATCTTTCAAAATCTTAGCCTTCTTTTTCGCCTTGTCATAGTTATTATATACGTATTTCATATGTTTGACAGTAATATTTGTCTCTTCTTTTCCAAGCTTAGGAAAGAGTTGTCCATGATAATAATGAGTGATCCAATGCATTTCAGGATTGCAAACTTCGAATTGTTTATTTGGTATTATGAACGAATTTTCTTCTGTTAAATATTCACTCATTCCAGTATTGTTACATGATATGACCGGCAATCCACATGCGGCAGCTTCTATCTGTGGTAGTGAAAAACCCTCACCCCTTGATGTACAAATAAAGACATCGCCCATCTTATAAGTTTCTAGCATTTCCTCTTCTGGAATTATGTGTGGATATAAATATATTTGGGGAAGATTTTCCGTTCTTACGCTGTGTGCATATCTTATCATTTCGTTTCTGACTATATCAATGTGATTTTTGGCAGAAGATCCACAGTGTCTAGCGGCAATAATTAAACATACGTCATCACTGCTATCAAACGCCTTTACAAAAGATCTTATCAATAAATCTGGCCCTTTTCTAAAACTCCATCCGAATAAGCTAAAAAACCTGAAATTCTTAGGGGTTTTGCTACCGCCGTTAAAAATTGGCATTAGTCCGCGAACATGCTTATTCCTGTTTACTTTTACGTCATTTATAGGATAAAGGGTTTCGTCAATTCCCAATGGCATGACGGTTATTTCTTTATTTACCCCTGCTTTTTTGAATACTCTTTTATTATGTTTTGATGGAACCCAAATCTCATCTGCTTGGTTACACAATCTGGCAAATTCTGGATGTAGAGTTTCTGTCTCCATCATTGTGTAAAAGATTTTGTAGCCATTATGAACATGCGGTATAGGAGTAAACCCAAATATCTTTACATGTTTCTTTATTGAGCTAAAATCTAAAGATGAGTATTTTGATACCATATACTGCGATTGAGGGGATATCTGAACGGCTGTTGGCGCTATATCTATTTTGCTTACAACATGGTGATTATGAAGTCTAGAAACAATACTTCTATTCATATTCGCATAACCACCCGCATCAGTAAATGTTCCCCACCAAGAAACAGGAATGATTTTGTTTTTTAAGAAATACTCTCCGCTTGATATACTTTTGGAGATATTAGGCTTTGTAAGTGGAGATTTCACCCAATAGTTAATAAGATTCTTGTCAATAGAACGAGCTAATCTTTTTGATATTGCTCTACCTATTTTTTCGGATCTGAGTTTTGTAAATTCTTTCTCTTTCCTTTTCTTATTTGCTTCACTTTCCTTATATACCACTTTTTTATCTAGTAGTAATGTCTTTGGATTTCCGTCTTTATCTAAACTGATTTTTAGATCTTTAGAGAATTTTACTTTTTTATCAACAAACCAAGCAGACACGTTTTTGTTATCTGGGAACATTGATTTTATAGTATTCGACTGTTTATTTAAATTATAAACGTCATCCCCAACCATAGACAAAATGTTGAGTGAATTTGTGTCATAAAAAATATACATGAATGAATTATACAGCAAAATAAGTAAAATCTATAAATCCAACAGCAGCAGGAACATCTTCATATGTAACCACAAACCCTGTTGAAGTATAGCTGGATACGTACATTTTCGTGTAAGTAGCTCTGTCAACATTCTGATCATCAACAAAAGAAACAGTAGCACTCGTTACTGGAAAGCCCGTATACACACTTAATGTTCCGTCACCAGAAACAACCGCCATCACCCTATTTGTAGAAGGATAATTGTCAGATCTTCTTAGATCATATCTTCTAATCATAACTTTACTCCCTTATGATATTTCCGTTTAAATCTCTTTTTATTCTATCTGTCACGTTATACATAATTCCTATTGAATCAACTGTCATTATGTCTGGACTGTAATTTGTGAAGTAGCAAACAGTTCTCATTAGCTGTTCATAAATCACAGTTAACAATATTTCATCAGAAGAATTTTGTTTTTCGAAAAATGTGACATTGCCAGTCTTATTGTCTGCTATATATTGACTGGAATCTATTTCTTTTCCATTAGGATATACGGAATTAACCCTATAAATTTCTATTGTTGCTCCATCGGGCCATCCACCATTAGGGGCAGAGTAAACAGCATTATCAGTTGAAATTAACTTTTCATTATGTCTACTTAATATAACTGCCTTCTTAAATGGCTCAATCAGTGGTTGTGTTGTTGAATAGTAATTATTGAAATCTGTAGTATCAATATGACTAAATCCATATTTTATTTGAGAAGCGGCAGGCCAGTTTTCAGATTCATGTGCGAAATGAACCATTGAAACATATTCATCATTTGAGATGTCTAGGTCAACAGGATAGAAAAATGCCTTTACGCTTTTGGGATTGTAATAGTTTAGTGTCACTACTCTAACCTCAGGCGTAATAAATCTGTTTGTTCCAACTAGCCTAATGTCATATTGTAAATATTTTGCCACACTATCCAATGTTTCTGCATATTCAACTAAATTAGGATAGTCAAAATAACTTGTGAAGGAAGACCATGATACTCCGTCAGAACTATGTCTTGCCCTGCACTGAATTTCGCTGCCAGATGGGATTACTGTTGATAAGTCAATGTTGTCCAAAAGACTCAATTTATCAAGACTAAACGTGTTTTTGTAAGTTCCTTGATTCAAAACAGAAATATCTTCATCAACAATTATTTCATTAACAATGTCAGTAACTTTGCTCTCTGAGGTAAGATAAACCATGTCTTTAGTTTTCCCACCAGTCTTATCAGTGTATTTATGGAAAAGAACATCATCAGAACCATATGACAATCCAAGCTTTATTGGAACAACTGGAACTTCTTCTTTTCCATTGATAAAGTTGACAGAGTTTATAGCACTGTCAATAGAGTTTTCAGAGTTATTTTCATCACCGTCAGAAATCAAGAAAATAATCTTAGCTGAATTTCCATATGTAGAATTGGATCTGTCTTTATCAGTTAATCTTTCAGCAGCAAGTTTAACACCATCATGAATTGGACTTCCGCCAGTTGATATTATTTTGCTGTAGACTGTATTTATGTCAATTGTATCGTTTGTGAAGTTTTCTAAAAGACTCATTGCTCTTGGAACCCATTGCACGCTGGATGACATTACAACATAAATAGAACCACTAACTGTTTGGTCTTCATAGGTAACACTAACATTTATATCAAGAAGCATGTTGTCCTTCAGAGCATCACTTTCTATTAGTCTAACTCCTTCTCCAGTTTCAAGACTATAAGCTTTTATGTCAAATATAATCCTGCTACCATCTGTTATTTGTGTTTTTTCTCCAGATGCCGCTAACAGATATGCATTGGCCAAAACATCAAAGCCCCTGTCTGCGTTTCCAGATGTTCTAGATAAGAAATAACGAGTAGTATCTTCTCCACCAGTAGAACTTGAAATATCAATTCTTGGCGGATCGTTATCTATAATTTTTGGTGATGAAGTAATTTCTAATATTAACTCATCTGAACTAACTGGCTTTCCTAAAATCAATGTATCGCTTTCTGTTCTTCCACCTGAAGCATTTGTCGGATCGAATAGTGTTGTCCCATAAACATAAACATCAGACAATTTGTTGACTGTAGGATTGATTTGGCTTATTGCAACAGACCTAAGAGTATGAGTATGTCCGCTAGAGCTTGCAACCTGATAATTTGAAACTGTATGTGTATGTGAAGATACAGCCCCACTAGATATTATTACAGAAGTAGTTGTTCCATCGCCGCTTTCATCAACAGATACGGAATGAACATGACTTCCATAAACATCTGAATATGCCGTTGTTCTGCTTATTGAGGCTTGAGAATTGTAAGACTTTAATGTTAAGCTTCCGTCTTCTTCAGGGACAGTATCACCTTCTTTTAGACCTTTAATCTGGAAATCAACATATGGGAATTCAACCTCTATGTTTCTTTCTAGTTCTGTTCCTTCGTCAAAAGTAATTTCGTCTTTTATAAAACTTCCATTCCATGTTACGTCTGCGATTACCAACGGACTATCAGATCCATCTCTAAGCAATGTTGAATTCTGAGACTCAATATCAACAGAAATTCCTAGCGATTCAACAAATCTAGCTGATGGTTCGCTCAAAGAATATCCTGTTAATCCACTAGTAAGTTTATATCCTGCTATTGTTTCGTAGTCCCATTTTTGAGTTGTGGAATTAAATTTTCTATATGTTGATGTGACTTTTATTTCATAATCTGCAAGGGTATTTATGTCACTGTTCAAATTGACTTTAAATGAAGCCGTTCCGCTCTCAGTCCATCTCCCTCCGCCATCCAAAAATTCTACTGTAAGACCACTGGGGATTTCTACATTTATTGGTGCGGGAAGTCCATCGACCTGATCTTGTCCTTCTAAGTATGGTATTGCATCTGCGGCATATGTAACGTTATCTGGGTCGCTTAAGTCTAAAGTAAATACTGAACCGTTGTCACCATCAGAATATCCCACAGTTCCGTCATCAACCTTAAAGAAGTCATTTAATACACTTGCTGAATCGGAATCAACATCAATGCCATACCACTCAACCACGCCTTCAACTGTTTCGGAAAATCCATTTGATGTTGCTGTCATACTTAGTGATTCATATTCGCCATAACAGTTTCCATTAGAATCGCACCCTTGTATTACGGTTTCATGTGGGCCTAAAATAACACCGTATGCTATTCCATCTTCAATTTTAGATATGGATGGTTTTATTGAAGAGTCGGCTGAAACTTTTGGCATTGCATCATCAAATCTTGCGCTATTTTCAAACTTTACAACTGTATCATTTGCAACTGCATTTCCCATGTAAGTTACTGCTACTGAAATTTCTCCAGTCGTCTGATCTTCGTCTGTTATTATCTGTTGTGGAGTTATTCTTTCTATTGATATTGGGTTAGAAATGAATACTGTGTCTGTTTTGACTATTTCATCGCCACCAAAAGTAGAAACTGATGCCTGTATGTATAGCAATCCTTCTTTATTAACAGATGGGATTGTTATTGATGCCCTTCCTTGTACAATATTAATGGTCGTATCGGCAACTGTCCCAACCAAATCTGTTGCTTTTTCCCATTCTTGTCCGATATACTCAAATTCAGTTGCATATCGCTCCTGTCCCTTTTGCAATGTTGGGCTTGTGTTAGAGTCTGCGATTGTTCTGAATTGATCAATATCTCTTCTGGTTAAGTTGTTAAATTCCATTCTATTTTCTGGTGGGCCTGAGACACTGTATTTTTCATTTGAATCTTGATATCCCTGACCCCAAGAAGCAACGTCTCTCAAATCAAAAACTGGACTGTAATAAATTCTAATTTTAAGATCTGCATTATTCGCAAGAGAATTCCTATCAGTGATAAGATAGTTTATTGTGAAAGAATCCCCATTCACATAAGAACCATTCGCTGTTACATTTCTATATTGCGCTCTATGTGTTGTTGAATCAAATCCACTGAAACAATCATTGTATGGAACCGTATTAGAAACATTACTATACATAAATATACTTGAAACAAAATAGAAATTTACAGGATCGAACAAATATTGTGTTGATGTTATATTGTCACTGTCTTTAAAGTTCATAATAGGATAAAGTTCATATGGCTTACCAAGAACATTTTGATTCCCAAGAGGCACATAACTATCAGGATCAAGGTTTTTGTTAAAATTATCTATGTTATTGATGTATGGAAGAACCGACCCGTCTATTTCTGTAAACTCCTCATCAACAACAGCAAATTTGCCTTCTGCGTATCCATCTTCAAAAGTCGAATTATTAACTGAGTAAGAAGTATTTACGTCTGTTGATTCTGAAGAAGAAGATTCGTCAATTTCGTCTTTATACGTTTCTTCATCGCCCTCTGTCCATTCAACTTGATCAATGTATCTTATTCCATTTTCAGAATATATATCTCTATTGCTCTCAATTTCTTTTTGTGATTTGGTTTTGGTACTATCTTCTGTAATTGGGAGAACCCTTAATAATGCCTTACCGTTTATAGATGGTATTTGGTTGACATTATTTATTGTTCTAGCCCTATCAAGATTAACGTCATCATATGTATAACTTGGAGAAATTGGAGTTGGATCAAAGTCTTCCAAAAGTGAAGAGTCTAAGTTTCTGCCAACAAATGCAGGGGTCATGTCAACTGTTCCAATGGCAGCACTTATTGAATCATTATCATCTGTTATTACTGTTCTATTTGCTGCCGACAAAACAGTGCTACTACTATTTGATACTGTAAAGTCATATTCCATTGAAGGAGTTACAGTAAGCGTATTTGTTGTGCTTTCTATGTTTGTTATTTGAACTGTTTGTAGATTATTTGCATCATAAATGTCAACTTTGGTAATTAGGGAATATCCGTTTGTAGAGTCTAGAGCAATTGATGTGGAACCAGCATTAGAATTTTCAATAAGAGTATGCTGTTTCAATTCATCTCTTTCTGCGGATATGTCTGAAGGAAGTTCGTCTACATAAAACTGAATCTCTGTTCCGTCTTTTACAGGATCATTATCTTCATCAAACGCGCTCATTGTAAATGTTGTTGTGTCTCCATAGTAAAAGAGAGGATACGTATACCATTGATCAAATATACTACAATCCCATTCCATTGCTAAACCACTACTCAATTGTGCATAAAATGTTATGTCCTGAGTGTTGGTGATGTCTCTAAAAAGGATATTGAAAGTTGTAGATCTGGCTAGTCCTCTTTTGTCTGAATAAGTGCTACTCTGAACAACTCCATTTAAAGAATTAATATTGTATGGAACAGCAGGAGTTACGGTTATTGTTGTTGATGAGGTATTTGTAACAACATGGTCAAATGAGGCTATAGTGCTATCAAGAATATCAACGTAATCATCTGGATTGAACTCATGAGAACTAACATTAATTGTGGTGTCGTCTTCGCTTACGTCTGATGTGATGTCGGCTTGTTGTATATCACACAATGTTGTCAATGGTCTTCTAACTATTGTAACATCATTTGCGGCATAAAAATCAACAGAATTAGAATCACTTGGGCCATTGTTTTTAGAATCAAAAGTAATACTAATTGGGCCTAGAGACAAGTCCTGCCATCCCATTTGAGTTTCTGAGCTAGCAAATAATTCTCTATCAACTCTAAAATTGCCAATGTTATAGGTATGTTCTTTTTCTAAATTCTTAAATCCGAAAGCTACCATGGACTGCGTTTCTGGATCTGCTTTTTTGAAAGAAGTATAAGTAATTGTATTATCGCCAGATCCAGACACTTTTGTTAATGTTCCTGAAGAAAATGGATCTAAATCTGACTGACAAACAAGATGAGTATTTGGAACAGATGCGCTTTTCAACACAGTAAATTCAATATCGTTATCTGCTTTGTAAACATCACTTAATGTCGCAGATGAAGTATTAGATATTGTAAATAGATATTGTCTTCTTATGGGATTGTTAAGATCTAGATTTACTGTAGCTGGAAATTCTATATCGTTCGCAGTTGTTAGAGTATCAATTATTTGAGAACCAGATCTAATAAAGTCAAATAAAACACTGGATGGATAATACTGCAAAAATCTATCTATAAATACTCTTAAAAATTCTTTTCTGTCGTCAAATCTATCAGCCCATCCCATACTTCCACTTGCATCTATAACAAATGAAACAAGAAGATCGGGAAGATCAAGAATTACTTTTGCGCCCTGTTCAGTATATCCATATGAAGATGGGATATTTACGGCTTGAGTATTGTCAAAATCACCATCAGCAAAATCTTCATAAGTTTGGTGAATAGTTTGGATTCTGTCAGCGCCATTTAGAATCATTCTGTAGTTAACTAGATCAAATAAGTTAAACTCGCCAACAGCCTCACTAACAACATTTAATGCCCTTAATGTATTGGTTTGTTCGTTCCATATTGTTCCTCCATCATTGCTCCACAGTGCTTTTGTTCCATTTTGTTCTTGATTAAGATAGCCCCAAAGAACATAATTATCCTCATCTCCTCCACTCTGATAAAACTCAAAAGCAAGCAAATTATTAGATGGCGTTATTCCTTCAAGAGAAAATGTAAAAGAATACCATTTGTTTTCTGTTATTGTGCTTCCACTTATAGTTGAAGATGCTAGAACATTTAACGGCGTGTAGTCATCATTGCAATCATAAATATTCATATGAAGCGTTACGGAAGATAAGTCACCATAAGGGCCATATAAATACACAAATACTTCTTTAATGTCATATGTGTCATTTTGTAATGTTATGGTTTGCAAAAGTCTATTTACAGGAGAATTGCTTATGGCAGAATTTGCAAGATAAAGTGGTTTTATTTGGTTCCACTCATCAAAATCAATTGAAAAACTAGAAGAACTACTACTTGTGTTTCCCGAACTTTCGCTGCTTGTTGAGCTACTAGAAAACGTGCTATATGAACTCAAAGAACTATTAGAACTTGAACTACTTGAAGAACTTCCGCTTGTTTCACTGCTAGTAGAGCTTGAAGATGAGGAAGAACTAGAGCTATGCTTAAGAGAACTAGAACTAGAACTACTATCTATAGAACTACTAGAGCTACTATACATGTAAGAGCTTGAGCTAGAACTTGAACTGCTAGTTGCCATAAAACTCTCCTATTAAATATCCAATCTTACTATTGTGCTTCCATCAACATCGTTCACAAATATATCACCACCAGAGCTTCCAACCGCAATGTGCTCAGAATTTAACTCTGTTACAGTGCTTAATTTTGATATGGCTTTGGAATTCTCAACATGGTCATTCATATCTCCTATGCTGTGCCATGAACTACCATAATCAGTGCTATTATATATAACCGAACTGTCTCCAATTACTACAATGCCATGATTAGTTTCCAAAACATCAGAAATATTAGATATTAATGGAATAACTTTATGTGAATGTGAGTAATTATAGCCAAGATTACTGTATGCTTGAACGTCAACAGCAAGGACTTCATTCCTTCTTATCTGGTGTGTGTGAGTATTCGAAAAGCTATTAGTCAAAACCTTTATTTGAGAGTTCTGATTGACGAAATAAGTCTTATTTGCTCCATCAGAAATAACAATATTATTACTTCCAACAGAAGAGATAACAGTTTCTTGTTCGCTATTTGTGGAATCAATTATTCTAACCCTGTCTCCATTATTAAATCCTGAAACATCTTGAACATAAACAGTAGTGTCTTCCCTACCCAAATCCTGAGTTAGTTTGGAGCTATACGATACAAAATCATCATACGTTATTCCTGTTGTATATCCATAGTTTTGAGCATTAATATACCAATCCCAACCAACTGATATTTTGTCGTCATTATTTCCTGTAAAGTCCCATATAGTAGTGTCTTCAATTCTTACTCTAATTGAAGTTGCATCATTACTAATCATTCTGACTCTGTGTTCACTAAAAGTGCTCTTATTTACAAATGTTACAATCGCATCCTCAAAAAGATCTTCTTCTTCCTGAACAATTGGATTTGAGAAATTGACGGTATTTGTAACATTAATATCTGCATAAGAATTGTTATTATCGCTAAAGCTTCCAGTTTCCCCACTAACAATAGTCCCAACCAAATTACTGCTGTGATAATGGCCTAAATCTGTTGATGTTTTTTCGTAATTAAAGCTTGAGAAATCTTTTAACTTAAGTCCCTCAACTCTAAATTTACTGTCTTCTACAAAATCTATTAAATCAGCAATGTTAAGATTTCCGTTATATTTTGCTGTTATTGTATTGCCAGTGTTGCTAGTTATGCTAAGTAATTCTCCTATTAAGCTAGAACTATTTGACTCATAAATTTCCATAGTAAGTGAGTTTATTTCATCATCTAATACAGTTCTGTCAAATGTGCATCCAAAGAATATATTTCCATCAGCGTCAATAACTGATACTATTTGTCCAGTTCTTAATGAATCAGATGACGATGGGTTCAAAGTTGATGGCGGAGTTACAATACCATCTAAATCAATATATGACCTTGTATTGCCGCTTATATTGTAAGACTTGCCCTTGTTATTGTATTCGTCAGACAAAACATAAATCTTTCCATCACTAAACTGGTTATTAATGACATATGCCTCAAAGTCAACATAGATTCTAGAATTTTCACCAACTACAGTATACTTTTTGTTTAGATAACTTTGAGGAATTTGCCCACTAACAATTATTGAAAACTCACTAGATGGAACTATAGACTCATTAGATATTGCTGTATATGCCTCAACTTCTTCCAAATCAACGACATAGAAAAGATAGTCTATGAGTTTGTTTTTTCTTACATTTTGATCGGCAGTTAGAGTCATGGTTGTTTGTTCATTTTCAGAATCATAAGAAATTGTTTTTATTTTCCCAGACAAATCAACAGCAGACACAGATGCTTTGTGTGATGATTGTAAGACATTTCCAGTTAAATAGTTTTCACTTATTAATGTTTTGTCGTCATGTCTTAATCCAAAACTTGTTCCGAAAATAGCACCCTTTCCATATAGATCTTCATTTTGAGATGGAGTGTGTTCATATTCTGTAACGCAATTAAGATCCCAAAATTCAACGTCAAATGTATCTCCCTGTGCAACAAGAGAATCTGACGACGATCCACTAATAACTATAAGGTCTTGATTTTCATACTTATAATTCCAAACAACATCTCCATTGCAAATAAATGTTCCACTAGAGAAAAATGCAATAATAGATCCATTTAAAAATCCTTCTTGAATAACATAGTTTGAAGGACTGGTTATGTTTACAACAAATTGAGAGTTATTTGCATCTGTTACCGAAGAAGAAGTCACAGTTCCAGTTATCCTTGGAAGCTTTTTAGCAGATTTAAATGATGTTGCGTTATTAAGTGAGCTTAGAACATATTTATCTGTGCTAGTATCGGATATGGCTAACATTCTTCCATCACTAAACGATTTAAGATCCTTTACAGAAAAATTAGGAATGACTTCTGTTTCATTTTCAAGAACGCTAGATTGTGACCAACTTTCTCCAATATTCATGTATGCAACTGAGTCTAATCCTCCATCAACTAATGCCTGTTTTGTTGAGACATCTGAAATATCCTGCCACCAAGTAGCCATTGTCATAGTAACGTCATCTTTTATTCCAGTTCCACCACTCAAATTTGAAGATAGGGTTAATTTAGACCCATATCCATAGCCGCCATCTCCAATATCTGTGACAAAATATATTCCGTAAAGACCATCACCAATGTTTATTTTAATTGCCCTATTTTTAAGCAAATTGACATAAGGGGTTCCACTGTCAACAGCATAAATAATACCTGCATTTATGTCAAAGTATGCTCTATGAGAATCTACTGTAAGATACTCCCCGCTCCATCTCAATGCCAAAGATATAGCTCTAAAATCAACAGGAGAACCAACGCTTATCCAGTCCACAAGATTCGTAGAAGAATAAATCCCATTGTCGGTTGCTGCATAAACGGTATCTCCAACACTTATAACATCATTAACTGCAAAACTTAATTCATTAACATATTTCCAGTTGCTTTCAAAATTATCAACAACCTTAGACCAGAATAGACCTATATTAGTTGCGGCAAACAAATATCCTACAAAAGAGCCAGTGCCAACAAAAATAGAGTTAACATTTCCGGCCATTTCAGAGAAGAAGTCAACATTAAACTCAGAAGACCAATTTGTTTTTGTCGTCGTCATATCTATTTTGCTGTCTAAATATGGATAAACCGGATCTGATGCGCTAGTAGAATATCTGAAGTCATAATATAAGTGATTGTTAAAGTATTGAGCTATTGATGGATAAACATATCGTGCGCCCTGAGTAAGTAACGTAATATTGCTTATGAAAACATCGTTAATTTTGTTTGGTTGTCCACCGTCATAAATAGAAAGAGAATCTTCAATCTGATCATGAGTCAAAGTTCCTATGTTAGACAAAATTCCATCATAAATTGTAACATCAATATCAGTAACTCCATCAACATTTGGAACTCTTTTAACTTCAGAACCAGTATTCGCGTCTGTCACTATTCTGTTGTTCAAAGTTATTGTATTATCTGATATGCTTTCGATTGAGAAGTATTGTATTGCGTCTGTGTCCTTATCTTTCAAAGAAATACTATCCCCAACATAAAATGAACTTGAATTATTAACATCTATTAAGTTAGTATAAGGCGTTGACACACTAGATGTATTTGTGACAACTCCAAAATACAATGCGCCTTCATCTGGCAGTGGCTCAAATCTATATCCAAGCGTAGCCCTTTTGTCATCGTCAAATTTTGCAGAATATACTCTAAAATCATCTATATAAACATCAATTGGAGTTGAATCTTCCCAAGTTCCTCCATTTCCATAGACTTTATCAAACTCAACCATTCCAAAAATTTGATTGTTTAGATTTTGCTTTTCAGAGAAGTGGAATATTCTGGAAAGATTATTATATGCATATCCGAAATATTGCTTAGATTCACTTTCAATAACACTTGGAGCAGGACTTCCACCAAGCGTATGATTAGTTGTAAATGTTTGCATATCTTCTGTTTCGTATATAACTCCATCAGTGCCAATTAAAATCTTGTCACGATCATAATTCCATTCCATAGAAAATACTGCTTTTTCAAAAATCTTATACCAAGCGTCAGACCAAACATAAATTCCATCTGTTTTCGCTATATAAATTCTGTCAAAAACAGCAATAGCACTTCCTATTTCTCCACTTGGTAATTCTTTAAACTCAGACCAAGTAGATCCACTGTCAATAGACTTAAATACCTTGCCGCTATTTTCAAATGCATAAATTGTAGTAACCAAAGAATGAGCATGTCCATTTGTAACTCCTATAGACCATCCCGAAACACTATGAACATGACCATTTGCCTCAAGAAGAAATCCGCTTCCAGAATCGTTAATGTCTGTTTCGTGATAGTGAGAATTTACAACATTTGATTTGTCCAAGGTTATATCTCTAAGTATTTTGTAAAATCCTGATGTTGTCGATAGTACATTGCTCCATGTTTTGCCGCCATCAATTGTTTTGAGAACGCCGTCATAAGAAGCAATACAAACCTCATTCGTGTTGGTTTCTAATATGTCAAAAATATTTACACTTTCATTATCTATATCTTTAACCTCAAACAAGTCACCATAATTCCATGATCTAGAAACAAGAACCCCATTATCAGTATTAATCCAATATTGTCCATCTGCTGTTTTAATAATTTTTCTAAGGACAGTTGGCTCATATGGAATTTTTATTGAATCCCAAGATGAGCTTGTGTCTTCCTGTTTTGCTATTAAATCAGATCCAATCGCAAATATATTTTTTGTTCTTTCATAATTAGAAATAAGCGGATTGTTTATGTATAAAGACCACACTGGAGTAAGATAATCAAATTCAGGAACTTTGTAATAAGAAACCCTCCTTATTAGAACCTTGTCTCTTTCTTTTAGAGGATCTTGTTCTCCTAAAACGACAATTTCATCACCAACAGAACTCAAGCCTGCACTTTCTAGTTGACTTCCATATATCTCTTCAGTGACAATAAAAGAGTTTCCAGTTTCTTTCTCATATATCTCTTTCGCCTCAACTAATAAACTATACAAACTTCCATCGCCACTTACATTTACTTCATATTCATTTATTGCATACAAATAAGATGGTTCTGAAGACATAAATATTAGACCATCTGAAGTCCCCGCATATGTATTCCCAAGATAATCCTCTTTAATTGAATAAACAACCATAGGATTTCCAACAGAAGGATATATTACTTCATGTGTGTGAGAAGAAGAGGTTCCAGAAAACCCATTATCAGCTTCTTGCCAAGTCAGTAAATTATTTTGTGATGCATTGGCCAAAACAAAATCATTAGACATATGAGAATGACCAATACAGTAACGCTCGCCATCAACAATACCATACATTACAGGCTGATCATCAACTGTAACATAAGAAGTATATCCATCTCCAGTAGAATTCAATCTTAAAATATGGCTGTGTCCTAATGCCTCTGTAGTTTTTAGTGGAATAGTATCATATCTGAATCCATCATTACTGAACAATGTATACTGAGTTGGTAAAAATGTCTCAAAATATCTACCAATGTGACTTATAAACGGAATGACTGTTGGCAATAACTCTCCACCCACTATCTTATCTGCCCTTATAAACATTATATTGTCTTGAGGAAGAACACCTTGAACCTCTGTGTTAATTAGAACCTCAAATTCATAATCGCTCATTTGCTTTTTATCATATAAGACAATATCTACATAATTTGCGGCTGAAGGAATGAGTGTGAATGTGTCATTTTCGCTTGTAAGAATATTGTGTGCTATTACAGACTGGAATTCTAAGTCATCTGGATCTGAATTGTAAAATGGATTTAAACCACTTTCAGCACCATATGTTTCATCCATATTGTCTTTTAACTTCTCAACATAGTCCATTACAGAAGTCGTAGAATATTCAAATTCAAACAGACTTCCATCTATCGTCATACTCGTTTTATATGTATTTTTGGCTAGCGACGGGTTTTTGACACTTACTATCTTGTTTGTAAAGTCTACAATTATGTTATTATTTGTTACAGAACTTCCGCCAACAACATAGTCATCATATTTTATTACATATGGACTTGACGAACTTAGCGTATCTCCTTTTTGTCCTGCTCTCAAAATGTCATGAGTGTGGTCGGTAATATTGACATTATCTGGATTTGACATAACCAGACTTCTTATTTTGTGATAATGATAAGTTCCATCGCCAGTCATTGCAACCGTATATCCATTATTGTTTGCGTTCAAAAAATACGTATGTCTATGTCCACGCGCAATACTTGTAAAATCTTTTTCTGGAATCATAAATATTGCTTCGTCAAGATCGTAGTCATAGTTAGCAAGAAACATTGACCTTCTATCTGTTTCAAGTCTTATATGCGGAGGATCATAATACTTACTGCCGCCATGTATATGAGAATTAATAAGCTCTGCCGCCGCTTCTGTTATAGGGCTTTCCAAATCTTTTAACCTTCTAACGCCTGCTCCATCTATCTCTGATATTACGCCATTACGAGTTATTACTTTTCCAAGAAGAACATAAGTGGTGTCTTTCGTTATTGTTGTTCTTTTTACGAATTCAATTGTTGTTGTAAAATGATTAGCAACAGATTCATACCATTTATAGTCTAATGCTGTTTGATGCCTTGTATTCCATGCACCTAATTCATACAAATATTCTGAACCAGAGTCAAAATTCTGCCTTAAAGGAAAATCACCTACTGCGGGAGGGTGGTCAGTCAATAATGGATATGGTGTTGATGTTGGTAGTCTTCTAACGTAAACATATGTGTCCGAATTGTCTGAAAATGAAATTGAATAAGGAACGGAAACCTTAACATCTTCATTTGTTATGTCGCCTATTGGATCAAATGTTGGATTGTATAATCTTACTACTCTAACATATTCTGTTCTTTGCTCTGATGTTAGAGTGGTAGCTGGTACTTCGCCTGTTATTACGTCTATTTCCCTGTCGCCATCAACCATTTCAGATCTAGTTTTAACAGTATAGGAACTTTCCATGTAATATCCATCTATCATTCCTGTGCCGGGATTGATTTGAGCACTAAGGCCAGTTAGGGCTTCTATGTCCCATCCATCTATAACGCCAATTCCCACGATACCAATATAAGATTCTAAGTTATTGTCTAGGGTAACAAACCTTCTTCTTTCGCCTTTTGCGTTATAGTCATTGCCTCTTTCGAATCTTTCAAATTTATATGTTTTTGTTTTTGGCATTTTATTTCCTTAAAAGCTGCTTGAAGAACTACTAGAGCTACTTGAACTATATCCACCAGAACTACTAGAGCTACTTGAACTATATCCACCAGAACTACTAGAGCTACTTGAACTATATCCACCAGAACTACTAGAGCTACTAGAGCTACT
>Ga0209434_1000299_pt1 | contig 25374 bp, 38 predicted proteins | sample ETNvirnome_2_300_FD_184068 | JGI IMG/M metagenome (GOLD analysis project Ga0209434, IMG submission 184068) | Marine viral communities from the Pacific Ocean - ETNP_2_300 (SPAdes) (version 2) | ecosystem: Environmental > Aquatic > Marine > Oceanic | place: Pacific Ocean | collected 2013-06-22
CATTTTACCTGTGGTATGGTATCCCAAGGACGGTGGGCGTGTCCATGTAATGCCGCATGAACTAGACGCAGGGCAGTTAGTAGAATCACAGTAAGAGAACCAGGGACGACGAGATTTCCGGCATAAACCCCCTACTTCTGGGATAAAACCACACATAAAACGTAGAGTATTAGAAGGAGACACGATATGTCAGGTTGGCGAGATTTTTTACCTTTTACTGGTCTAATTGCTTCCAGAAACAATACCCGTACGCCCACCGGAAACAGCAAGGCAAAGTCCACCGGCTACGGCAAGACAACGCCCACTGGATACACTCACATGAGGCCAGAGGATATAGTTACGGAGGTTCCGCACGCCAAGCCGTCTCTCCCTGGTACTAATGCGTTCAAGCCTAAGCAAGCCGCACCGCAGAAGGTGGCACAACAGCCACAGCGGGGGCAGGGACCAACGGCCTACGATAAGTTAATGCAGGGGCAGAACCTGAACCTTCGTGGCGGTCCTGTTACGGCCTACGATAAGCTAATGGCAGGTGAGCAACCCGGTCAAGCAGCCGCCACTAAAGACCCTGGCAACGTCGCTAACTTTGGCGTACAGATGCCCTGGAGGCAACCCTACTCGGTACACAATGCCTACCAAGGGATCGCCCAGAACTTAGCCGCTCGTGCCGGTCAGAACCAGAATACACTCAACCCAGCAGAGCAAGCCACTCGCGCCTGGGATGAGCAGATGCAACGCGACCAAGTGGCATCGCAACGCAATAGCGATCGTGCAGCCAAAGAGCGAATGATGGACAAGATGCTCGCTGCGTTCGCTGGTAACCGCCCCCCGGCTCCAGTGCCAGTGGGTTCTAGTGGTCAGTTCAACGCACCGCAGCTAAGCAGTCTACCTGTTGCAGTGCAGAACATCCGTGGTCCCGGCGCTCAACTCACTGGCGACCCTATCGCAGACAAGCGTAACATCGCACTAGCCAACGCTCGCAATCGTGCTGCACAGGCGTATCGACGAAAGACTATTGGCGAGGATATATCTACACACGACCAAGCCAACGCCGCCGCCGCTGCACAACAGCAGACACGAGATCTACTCGCTGCGGTTGGGGATCGACGACTTGCTTTAGGGCAGGAAGCTAATGACAACTCGACACTCATGCGACTGATGGGTCTGCTCTCATAAGGAATAGGTTATGTCGTTTTACAGTGACTACAATCGGCCCAACCAAGGCCCGATGCCAATCCGTAGCTACTCGACTCCGGTAGCGCCGGGGGTTCCTCACGGAGCCCAGAAGGCTGCAAATATCAACAACTACATGGGGTGGCAGGCTAGTAACCCAAGTCCAGGTAGACAAATGGGTCCAGCGAGCAACTGGGGAATGGGGCAATCTCAGGAATCTAATAGTTCCGGCGGTTCATCCGTCCCTGGTGCTGGTGCCGCTGGTTACGGCTGGGGCATTAATACTGGTGGTGCTACGCCCGCACCGAACACATCTGTCTGGGGTCAGAACGCTGGCAACGCACCCTCTCACGCTGCACAAGTAGCACAATCCCAAGCAGCGGAACAAGGCTTCACGGCAGCGGGTGATCCCCTCAAGCAGTATCAGTCTCCGGGTCGTTCGCTCGACCCAGGTTCACAGGTGCTCGCAGACCAGCGTAACCTTGGACAGTTCGCAGACACGTACGCACAGATTGGTGCTATCCCTCATCAAATGAGCCTGCAGGATGCGACGTATAATCGTGCAGGACAAGAGATTAACAACGCCTCTGCGTACACACAAGCCAATGCGTTACGACAACTACAAGGTGCAGAGTATACCGCACAGAACCAGCGACAGAATGACGTACTCACTCTGTTACAAAGCATCTTAGGGTAATAAATAATGGTAAATCCATTCGCTGAACCTATCAACGCTATCGTTGCAGCTAAGAGGCAGGAAGATGCTGAATACGCAGCAGCGGAACAAGCAAAGGCGAAGGCAAAGAGTGATGCACTGGCGAGGCAGCGAGTTGATGATGCGGCGTGGTTTAATGCGGAACACGCACGAAACGTAGCACGGACACAGCAAACAGGAAACAACAACATGGTAGACCCAAGTAAGATCGATCCGACTGGGAGTGGTTGGAGTAGTGCTATGCCTAACACTTGGACCCCCGCACAATTCGATGCGTTTGATGCGGAGGTCGAAAGGGTAGCCGCTGAAGCCGAGCGGCTATATGGACCTACGACGACCCCCGCTGAAATTAAATTACACTGGCGGCGGCAATGGGAAGCAGAACACCCAGGTAAGTCGTACGATCAACACCTCAAAAGCATGACAGTGCCGCCACCTGTAAGTACAGCAGGAACAGGAAGCAACAACATGGTAGACCCGCAACGACAAAGTGACCTTGGGCACGGGATTAAGTACGGAGTACAGGACTTCTTTGGCGGCAGTAACAGCGGTGGATGGTATGACTCGCTAGACCATGGCGGTACGGGGGTGTTCGGTGATTCGGAGGGTCGTATTAGTGACTATCAAGTAGGCTTGGCGTTAAAGCAAGAAGCTGAGGTACAAGACGCGCAGGCACTGTGGGCTTCGCGTGCAGAGGCAAGTAATGTGCCCGATTGGATTGAGCAACCGCCTATGCCGCCACCTGTAAATGCCACGCCACCGCCGGTAGTAATGGCACCACGAGCTAGGTCAACCAATCCGAACGAACCCGTGATGCAGCAGCCCGCTCCTGCTGGCATGAACGCACCTGAAGGCGATTACTTCGAGGGTCTTGTTGAGCAGCAGAGGGCCAAGGATAACTTACCTCCTCCGGTGCAAGGTCCGAACGCACCTGCGGTGCAGCAGTTGGCTGGACCCAGCGGGATGTACTTAGGACCAGAGGTTCCGAACCCGAGGGACTTCAGCCAAAGTACCGGCATCAACGGCACAAACCTTGGCCCAAGTGGTGCTGGAACCGATCGCTGGATGGACCTACACGAAACTCCTGCGACGGCTGATTCACGCTTGGCGGCTAATGCGGCTATCGAAGAGGCGCGATTGCGGGAGACTGAGGATGCCATGTGGTCTGACACGCGAGGTCGGCGTGGACCTGCGGAGTTCCAGCATCCTGATGACAGAGTAGCGGGTCCGTATAACTACAACGCTGGGATACAAGAACTCGGTCGCCATAACTTTGGATCGCGTCGTGTTCCTGATTGGCAGATGGAAGAATTGTATGGTGGTGCTCGGGAGCGAGATAAGGCACTGCAGGCACGCAAGTACGCTGCAACCACAGGGGCCGAGATCGCAGATCGAGCAGCGAAGGCCGCTGACTTAGAAGCTAAACTTGCTGCATCCCCCATCGAGGAGCGAATGGCTGCGGCACATGCTAAAGCCGTTGCTAGAAAGGCAGCACAAGACGAGGCAAGGGCATTACTAAATCCTGACCAACTGGCAGCACGACAACAGAACCAAGACGTGATGCGTCAGATGGGTCAAGACCAACAAGCGGAGAAGGACCAGTTCTATAAAGATCGAGCATCGCGTATTGCGAGAGGGCAGCAGTTAGCGGCAATGCGGACCCAAGCGATGTACGGTGATCCCAGGACGCAGCGTGAACGCATGAAGCTGTTGTCTGAGGAGCGCCGAATCAAATACCTCGCTGACCAGAAGGCAGAGGAGGGTCGGGAGTCGAGAGAAGAGCGACAAAAAGATCGCACGCTAGAGAAGGAGTTAAGCGACGGGAAGCTGCAATTAGGCCGGGATCAAATGTCACACCAGCAAAAACTAGACGTGGCTAAAATAACTAGAGACACTACACTGGAACTTGCCGCCGCGAAGAGACATGAGGAAAATCTGGCTGCCCAGGGCGCGTCTGACGACATTCGCCAAGCCGCCGCTGATTCTACCCGCGAGTTCCAACAGCAACTACAGTTAATAGAAGCCCGAGGCAGTTTGCTAAAACCGGCGATCGCTTTGTATTCGTCTGAAATGGATAAATACAAGTCCGGTCACCGGTCCACCCCACCAACTTTTGGTGAAATACTAAGCCTAGTAAAAGGGGCGTCTTCAAGTGACGGGGCTACTCAGGCAAGCGGTCACGGCGTCACTGAGGTTGGTAGCGGGTTCACACCAATGCCTGCCCTTCTTGCGCAGTTAGGGTCTCTGGGGCCAGAGGAGTTTGCTCGTCGCCGGTCAATTGAGTATAGGAATCTCCCTGACGCCGACTCGAAGCGTAGGCACAAAAAACAGACCACTGAGTTACTCCGGCAGGAGATTGGCGCAACGGCACACGCGAACAAGCCTTCGGGGCGTTCTGTCAAGGAGTACCTAGGGGAACTCGGCGCGGTCTCTGCGGCTACGGGTGGTTTTGGCGCTCTGCCGTTTGTGATTGCTGACCTCCTTTCGCAGATGATGGGGCAAGGTGGGTTAGTGGATGACGTGAGTAGGCGTGGACTCGGACTCAAGAAGTCTCCCTTTGAGGGCTTGTAAACCACATGGCATATCTTGACGACATTCTCCGAGAGTACGGTGTAGCTTCTGCTCGCCCTGCAGCACGCGCAGCTACGCACATGCCAACTCCCGAGGAAGAGGAAACCTACGAGGGGCTTGGTAGCAGCGCTCTGTCTGCACTGCAGTACATAGGAGGCTCACTTGACAAGCCCGGTTCTGCGGTGCGGGGATTGCTCGCTGGGCGTCCTGATCAACTCCTAAATCTTATCCCATTCTCCGACTTCATGGGACTCACTGAAACAAGGAATCGCACCTCTGGTCGCGACCTCCTGCGGCAGTACGGAGCGATCGGGGGAAAGGATAATTGGTACAATTTCGCAGGCGGTTTAGCGCTTGAGATTGCGACCGATCCGTTAACATTCCTTGGGCCTTTAACGTCGGCATCTAAGACTGCGGCTGGTAAGGCTGCGGCAAGAGCGGGGCAGTTCCAGCATCTCTCAGCAGCGGAGCGTGTTGGTGGTAGTCTTAACAAGGTAATGGACAAGATGGCGAGGGAGGCGGCGGCGCTCGGAAACGACACGGCGCTCAATGCGTTCAAACAGAACATCTCTCACACGATGAAGAAGATGAACCTGGACGAGGCTGGGCAAGCTGCGTTCTTGGAACAACCTCTAGCCGGTATGCTCAATGTCGGTATCCCCGGCATGCCAAGCATGCAGCGACAACTCGGTGCCGGTGCTGCACAGGGTAGCCGTACAATGAGAGCGGCTGAGGGTGTCGATGCGTTAATGGACGGGCTGAAGAGAGGGAAGATTCCAGAGGCTGTTCCTCTTGTCGGTGGTATGTCTCCGGGCACGATAATGTCTGAGGCGTTCAGCCCAAGTGCGTTGGGTCGCAAGATGTCATCTTCGCAGGCAGCAGTGCGATCTGCTACACCGCTCATTGAAGAGACGATGAACATGTGGAAGTCCACACAGCAGGACTTGTACGACACTCTTAGAAGGCACGGGATCAGCCCAGAAGAAGCAACTCCAATGCTTGAGCGTGCTGGCCCGATTGGTGATGTCACTAAGCTACGCGATCGCATTAAGGACATTGAAGGGAACCATGGGGCACAGGCTGAACTGTTCGCTGACCTTTGGGATCTAACTCCTGCGGCTAAGGCAGAGGTTGCCCCAGGCCTGGAGAAGGTGTTCAAGCTATACGACGACATGCACAAGATGCAGGTCAATGCTGGTCTAGAACCGACATTCTTCCACGGTGAGTACGCAGCGTACAGTCCGTTGAGAAGTAAGATACTCGACGAGACTGAGAACGTAACGCGACACATCGGCCAGAAGGATGAACTGCAACGCGCTGTGAATAAGTCCAGGTACAAAGACCTCGACATGCCCGGCGGTGCGGCTGGTGTTGAGAGAGCGTTGCACGACAAGGTATTGCGTGCGATCAACGACCGCAACGCTGCGGCGGCACTCAGTGATATCGTCTCCGATGAGGTGATGGATAATTTCTTTAAGCACGCCCAGGCCTCTGGCGTTGACTACACTCCGATAGAGTTCCTGGGTCGGTGGGTGGACGATGGTCAGAAGGGTCGCCACTATGAGATGGGGGTCACTGATGAGGCTGGGGTGTTCACTCAGATAGACCACATGCCAGCCCCGAACCTCTCTGAGGCACAACTCAAGGCCGCGAAGAAGCAGATTAAAGACGGCGTTGAACTATCTAGGGACACACTGCCTAAGCATCGCAAGTCAATTGATGCAGTTGATGAGGCTATCAATTACGCGAACGACAAGTACTTATATGAGACACCCGCCGCCGGGGCAGCTGCACGGGCGATGAAGGGTGGATTCCTTGAGGAGGCGAAGAAGCTACTCGGACCATCGGTAGAGGACATTAATAAAGCTGGTGTTGACCTAGCGGACCATGTACATCGCTCTAGTGGGATTGATGACCTCCCGACCCCAGCCCAAGTCAAGGAGTCGTTCAATCAGCAGAACCCCGACTTCATTAACCAAAAGACAGACAAAGCAGCAGCTAAGGCTGCACGCAAAGCGGCACCGAACAAAGAGGCTGGCAAGGAGGCGGCTAGGCAGGTGATGGAAGCAGGTAAGGCTTCACGGGCAGAGCGGAAGGCTGCGATGGATGCAGCAAGAGATGCGATCAATGAGGCGAAGGCTTCAGCGAAGGTGGTGAAGGATGCGATGGGGCAGCAGGCGAAGAACTCGAAACTCTTATCACAAGTGGAGGGGTACACCGCAGAGAAGGCAATGGCGGCACTGCGGAAGGCGATGAAAGAAGGCAACTTGTCCCCTTCCACTACATGGGAAGTTGCGAGGGCAGCTAAAGATAGACTGAAGGAGTTCGACTCTTGGATAGACAACCCCCGTGGAGATTGGTTAGAGGGGCATATAGAAAGAGCGGTCAAAGCGAAGGCTGAAGATGGAAGCATTATCGGATCAACAACTGCAGGGGTCAAGGATGTACCGATGTCTGTTGACGACCTTTTGGGGGTTAAAGGGTTAAACGCAGAGCACACTAGGATGGGCAGTCCCCTCTCCCAAAAGAAAATCCAAGATCTAGCTGACAGTATCGCAAAGGATGGACTTGAAAATCCTCCGTTGGTTGTTGTTGATGTTGATGGTATCCCCTGGGTAAGCGAGGGTAATCATCGCATTCGAGCGGCGAAGGCTGCTGGACTAACTGAAATTCCAGTGGAGGTTCGGTGGCACGCTGGAGCAGAAGAGAGTGTTCAGGGTTGGTCTCTTAACGATATTGCACAGAAGGTGTCTCCCGGCGGCGGGGAACTACCCCCATCTTTAGCGAAGTTCGGTGGTAGCCTCGATGAGATTGATGGGGCGATCAGAGCTGCTGATGCAAAGCTAGACCACGCAAAGGGCATCGCTGAGTTCAACGGTTCGGCACCGGCTAAGTTCGCAGATGAAGGGGCACCGTTTTGGAACAACGAATATCGCACCGTCGCGAACGCTAAGATTGCACATGCGGCATACACGACCCGCAACGCTCGGGCTGCGACTATGGCGTTTGCTGAAGACGCTGCTGATGCCGCAGATCAACTGCCAGGACACGTCTCCCTCCCCGAGGCAATGCGGGAAGCGGGGATCACTGGCATGAACGCGAACCGGCGCATTGCCGAGGATCTACTTTCTGCAAACAAGATTAGCCCCGAAGTCTTTGAAAACATCGCCAATGGCATAGCTGAAGATGGTGTTAATGTCCTCGACCAATTCACCGTTCCGCATGGTACGATGAAGGATTTCGAGTTCCTGAAGAAGACAGCCGAGACTCCTGGTGCGTTGTTCCCAATCATCAACGCGATCGATGTCGCCACGAATGTAACCAAGGCACACTTCACAATCACACGCCCATCGTTCCATGGTCGCAACGCACTCACCCTGATATGGCAGGACTTCCTCTCTGGTGGTCACAAGAATGTCACGGGGATGTACCGCGCTGTAAAGAATAAGATCACGCTGTTCACTAAGGACGGTGTGATCGAGGGGTCTAGTGACTGGGCTGTGTTCCACGGAATGGACCTGACAGACGAGGCTGCGACTAATGTCCTTCGCAACCGACATGTGCTCCATGAAGTATCCGCACCTCACTCAGGTCAGATAACAGAGAAGGTCGGGCAAGCGTCTCATCGACCACCACCTCTATTCCAAGAGCAAGTGCCTGGGACCAAGCGGCAATCGACACTCAAGGGCGTGTTCAAGAAGATGAAGCCTGATATACCGGTCGGCGTAAGCGGTTCGGCAAAGGCGAAGTCATACGCCCATCAGATCACCAACCCCACGGCACTACGAGGTGGAGCTACAGAAGCGGAGCAGTGGATTCCGATCAAGGTCGGTGAGGCTGCGGCAGACTTTGGTGAGACCACCGGTCGTTCCATGACGTGGCTGCGGAAGCTAGAGGAAGGGCAAAGCTGGGCTCAGGCATCGATCGAAACCAATGCCGCACATGTGGACTATAAGGCCCTCACACGGGTGGAGCGGGACTACCTCAAAAGAGTGATGCCTTGGTACACTTTCAACCGTAGGATGATTCCCTGGCAGCTCGGTGAGATCGCCCAGAATCCAGGCGGGATCGTCGCCCAGACCATCCGCGCCGCCGGTACACCAGAAGGGTTTGTACCTGAGCAGGCGGTTGGCGGTATCCCAGTGGGTGAGGAGAAGGACGGGATGCAGAAGTACGTCACCCTCGACCTGCCCCACGAGACGATCAACTCGCTGTTCAAGATCGAACCGACGATGCTTGGTACTGTGCAGCAGACAATGATGGGGCACATGGCACAGGGTCATCCACTCCTGAAGGGTCCAGCTGAAGTCGCGTTCGGTAAGAGTACCCACCGAGGGGGGCAGGAACTATCCAGCATGAGGGGTCCACTCACCCCATTGAATCCAAGCAATGAGGACTGGCGTCCAGGTGGCACCGTCGTGAGTTCTATCATTGGCAATAGCCCTGTGATGCCCTACCTAACCCAACTGAAGAGCATCCGCGACGACCGCAAGTCAGTGCTGGAAAGGGGCATAAACCTCCTCACAGGTATCTCCTCGCACGATGTGGACGTTGCTGCGTCTGAGGCTAGAGCGAAGGGCAAGCACGCCAGAGAGAAACTAAAGGAACAAGGGTGGCGTGAATTCAGCCGGTTGTATAACAACAGCGAGGTTCCGCTCACTGAGGAGCAGAAGTTGCTGGTCGCCGCAGAGAAGATGGTTGGCAAGCGACGGGCAAGCCTCTAAGAATTCTCTTGACCTCTCACGGCGAACGTGGTAGGATAGGAATTCATCACGAAAATGGGTCAGCGACGTGACAAGCGTCCTGACCCGTGACCAACCCAGGATCGGACTGAGTCAGTAATGAATAATGTAGTCAAAACGACGACGCATGTCAACGCATTCCCTCGCAGTTTCTTCACATACGGGTGTTTCGCTGTGCATCACGACACGATGGCATGGCATCTCGACAACATCCTAAGTCGCCCCCAGCGTCAAGTGATGGCGAATATGCACCAAGCCAACCCTCTAGCGGCGGTCTCCGCAGCAGTCTACAGGGGGGTGTATCATGTCCAATAACAAGTTACCAGACGACACTCATGAGAAGGTCTCTGCAATCATGTGGGATGCGTTCGACGCAGTCACAAACACATGCCCTGTCTATGCTATTATGCCTACGGAGTGGACTGCAGTGGATCAAGCGACCGAGCGAGAGGGGACAGTTGAACAGGCACTAGAGGATGCATTTGACTTTGGAGGAGTGTTTGATGGATGATACATACGGACTAATCGAGACTTGTACTCTTGCCGTGTACGACCAGTGCAGGAAACTGTGCCCACTAGATGATATGGTGGACCGCTACTGGAGGCGATGGGAGAGAGCGATCGACTGGAATACTAGCGAGTATACTGGTGAAGAAGCTACGAGGTTAGGCGATGGATGATACATACAAGCGGATAGAGCAGATCTACAGCAAGGCTCGTGGTGAGTGTGCGATCGGATGTCCGGCCCACTACAAGTTCATGTTCCTTGACTCACGCGAGGACAGCGAGATGTGGAATCTTAGGATGGCACTGTCTTCTGGCGTTGGCAATGAAGCCTGGAGGTTACGCAGCGATGGATGATACAGCACAGAGGATACGCAACGAGACGCAGAAGGTGTTCGTGCAATGCAGCGAGGAGTGTGGCCCAACGACATGGGGATTTGGACTTGATGGGGTGGGCCAGACCAGCGTGGAGTGGGCACCGCAGGGATTGATAAGTTGGCAGGTGTATCAGTTGACATCGCCTACCCCGGAACAGTAGAACAAGAAGAATGTGTTATGTGTAAGTTACTCCCCCTTGATTCAACCAATGTAGATCGGAGCGAGATGGTACAACCTACCGTAAGCAGTCGTGTCGTTGGTCCATGTACATGGTGCGGGGTGCGGCGGCTGAACCCGATATCGTTCAGCGGAGTGGTCGGGGGTGCGATACTCACAGCACCCAGACTGCGTGAAAGACTTCGACTAATTCCAGGCAATGCCGTTAGATATTGTACCCTGGTGGCCCGACAGATACACTTAATTGTGTGGGGTCTACGTGGTTGCTCCATAATTGCTCAATACACACAACAAGCCTAGAAGCACAAAAGTGGACGCCGGATCTACCCTATATCTATAGGGCCGGTAAAGGGGTGAGGTCTAAATCAAAGGAGAGAATGATGCATATGGATACGGAAATTAGGAAGATGGTCGGCAAGGATGGATGGTGGCACCTACAGAACCTCATCAAGAGCGAGTTCGGCAGACAGGTTGAGCACCACGTCTGGTGGGAGGTCATGAGTCCTGTCGGTCAGCAGCTACCAGAGAACGAATGGGCAATCGGGCACGTCGGTCGAAGCGTACTGTTTGATGTGATATCACTAGGAGATAACGATGAATGAGATGGAGATGTTCGCCAGCGATGTCCACCTCTGGGCACTGCTGGGGTTGATACGAGACCACGCCCCAGCGGCTGTAGAGGAAGCTGTATGGAGCGAGTTAAAGCGTGGGGTCCAGGTCGAGACTATCACGCACCAGATAGCAGTTAGGTCTGGGGTTGAATTGTACGCACTAACGCGAGGAGATAACGATGGATGAAGCAATCGCCCGGCTAGTGGGCAAAGACTACCTGTGGGGTATAGATGCTGAACTTGGACAGATGAGTTCAGCGTTGAGCAGGCAGGTCTGGTACGGCGTGAAGTCACCGTCGTCCCACGAGATGACAATAGAAATACCAGTAGAAAACGGGGTACGGGATCATGTCCGACGAATGGATTAAGCGACTCGGCAGCGATAGCCACTTGTGGAACTTAGAGCGGGAGATCTCCAAGCATTGCGCAGAGGCTGACTACATTGTCTGGCGCAGCGTAAAAGGCAGTGTCGATCAAAAGCTAGGGAGGCTAGAGAACGTCGTTCATATCGGGGTCTTTCAACAACAACATTCCATTGGTCCTTGACTTCTAGCCACCCCGCCCCTACGATACACACATACACCACATTTCTAGGAGAACTACCATGTCAGACTCAGGAACCTACGACGCTGGACCTACCTTCTACAAGGCACTACTCGCCGCATGTAAGGAAGTCACCGCACTCGGTCACGACAGCACCAGCAACAGGTACAAGTACACATCCGCTGAGGCGATCATCGCGTACTCTCGCGACCTGCTCAACAAGCAAGGCATTATTGTCGAACGGCATGAGTATTCATTAGGCGAACCCATTAGCGAGAAGGACACTTTCGGCAACGCCTCGATCACGCGCAGTGTCACGGTCATGTTCCGCGTCGTGCATGAAAAAGGGGAGCGCCAATACTACACGGGTGTGTTCCCAGCGTGTCTAACGAAGGCCATGCCGTGGGACAAAGCGGTCGCTGCCGCACTCACCACCAGCCTCGCCTACTTCCTGAGAGATCTCCTACAGATCCCACGCACCGGAGCCGGGGAAACGATGGACGAGCGCAACGACCACCCCGACGAGACACCTGCACCGAAGGGAGCAAAGCATCCGAAGAGGACAAAGAAGTCTCCCGCTGAGGTGGCCGACGACAAGGCACAGGTCAACGCAGCGAAGGGGCTATGCCTGGAAATGTCAGGGGCAAAGACCCTCAAGGCACTGGAAGTCCTCCGTGATAAGTTCCATGATGGGAAGATGAACTTCACCCAAGCCCTGACAGGCAAGGTGCGAACGGCGTACCGGAAGCGATTCCGCGAACTCGGTGGCGTGGTCGATGCGAAGTGATGACACTCACACCACCATAGACGTGGTGACCAACCCCAAACCCGGCGGGTATTGTGCAGCTGTAAGCTATGTGGTTATCCAAGGCACGGCTTGCGGCGACCTTCTCCACGCCGCTGTCATAGATGGAGTGGAGCATGGAACAGGATCTATTCGAGTTCGCGATACCCCCAGTACCAGAGGTGAGGTTACCTAAGCCCGCCTTTGATCCCCGGTTTTACCAGAGCGAGGCAGTAGATAATGCCTTTGAAGCCTGGGATTCTGGTGCTGTGGGGTGTCTGCTAGTACAAGCAACCGGCACCGGCAAGACTGCGACTGGTTGCTTTATCGTCAAACGCTGGTTAGAGCAGGGGCCGGATTATCGTGTTCTGGTAGTTCTCCACGAACGGCCCTTGTTCTACCAGTTCTCAGATGACATCGAGAAGATCCTCCGTGTCACCCCCGGTCTAGAGGCAGGAGCAGATCATCGCCTGCAGCTCCCTATCCCGAAGATCGTAGTGGCGATGCGTCAGTCTCTTGTTGATCGCGTTCGCAACGGGCAGATCGTATCTCGACTTGGCAAGTACGACACCGACAAGAAGTACCTCCTGATCCTCGACGAAGCACACAGATACAAGAAGGGCCTGAAGCAGGTCGCTCCGATCCTAGAGCGTTTCACGGATGCTCGCCGGTTGCTGCTCACCGCCACGCCAGAACGAGGGGACAAGGTTTCGCTCGCTAGTCTCGGGGAAGTGGTGGTCGCTGACTACCCGCACACGTCCCTGGATGGCAGGCCAAGTGCTTGCGGCGATGGATTTGTCGTTGACTTTGAACAGCATTTTGTCACAATCAATTCAGTCGATTTACAGAAAGTGAAGGGACATAAGTCAAAGGACTGGAGTGCAGAGGATCTGTCCGACAAGCTGTCCCAGGTACGTGCCCTGGACGAGATCATCCAGCCGTCACTCGACATCGTACAAGACAAGAGGTCACTGGTGTTCTGCGTGGATCGCGCGATGAGCAGGGCATTGGTAGATCGGATCAACCACAAGTACATACCGGGTGCAGCGAGATGGATCGACGCCACCCTCCCCATGGAAGAGCGGAAGGAAATACTAGCAGCACACAAAGCGAACGAGTTTCAGTTCTTGTGTGTCGTAGGATTATGCAGAGAGGGTTACAACGACCCGTACATAGAGGCTGTAGTGTGTGCAAGACCAACGAAGTCAGCGTCACTCGCGGAACAGATGAAGGGTCGCGGGTGCCGTGTATTGCCAGGAGTTATTGATGGACTGGAGACTCGCGAGGAACGGTTGGATGCGATTAAGAACAGCGATAAGGACCGATGTATCGTCGTTGATCTGGTCGGGGCAACAGGGTTGGCTGGGAATCAAACAGTGGCAAGCATCCTCGCCAAGGGACTGCCGGATCATCTCGTCGACCTTGTCACAGAGAGGGCGAATCTCCTTGCCAAAGAAGCCTCAACGGAACTTTCACTTAAGGAGATCGTCGAGAAGACCGCCGAAGACCTTCTAGAGGAGGACCGCATCGCAGAGGAAATGGTCGAGCGGGAGAGGTTGCGTTACATCGAGAATCAAATCGATGCTGCCCGACTTGCTGGTCTTACCCTCGACGTGGACTACACCTCCAAGATAGTAGATCAGGGCGAAGGGACAGTACTAAAATTCAGGCGACCTGAGATGAGGGTGAGCAACGGCAAGTACAAAGGCAAACTGTTGTCGCGTGTACCCACTGGCTACATCGAGTTCATGATCACGAAGCTGAAGCCAGGATGGTATCGATCGAAATTCCAGGCAGAGTTGAAGTATAGGAGGCCACAGCTATGAGTGGTGTCATGTACCAGATACAAAAGGTCGTGCGGTTTGACCTGGAAAAAGTACTGGAGAGTCACGTTAACCACAATGTCTCACTCGATGCTCGCATGGGCATGAGATGGGAAGTATACAGGCCCATCGACGAACTGGTAGACGGCGTTGTATTCTCGGCGGTACGGCAGGAGTGTCGGGAATGAACACCACGCACTTGATACACAAGGCGGTATGGGGCAACGTGGAGGAGATCCTGAATAAACACAGCAACCCGAACCTCACCCTTGGTGTACGACTAGAGGTGAGGTGGGCTGTCCATGCAGTGATCGACTCGCAACTAGACGACCATGTGGTTCGTGGCGTATGGGAGACCCGCAAGCTGTGAACGCCAGACACCGGATCAACAATGAACTGACCACTCACATGGAGATAGAACTGAACACAGAGATTGCCTCAGCAGTCAGGTTTTCTGCGAGGCAGGCATTACGGTGGCCTGCGTATGACTTGACAGAGGTAGAGGTAAACCACCATATTGAACGCACGATATTATCCGAAGTTCGTGTTTTGCGAACTACCGCCCACCCCCGGAGAGACACATGAAGATAACGATCCACGAAGCAACTAAGACCCCCATCACAGTGAAGGACGACCGACCGTTCCTCAAGGAACCATCTAGTGTGTATGTCATCGATGAGACCCGAGGCCTATGGCGTCGAGTCAAACCAAAGGCGTACCAAGACCACAAGATGAGCAGCGACCATACCATTCGGGGGGTATACCAAACCCCGGAGAATATCTTCCTGTTCATCCGAGACACCAGCCTAGAGAAGATGTTGCTAGCTGTGTGCGGTCCAGCCCCCTGCTGCGGTGCAAAAAAAGATCCAGAAAAAGCACTTGACTCTTCGTTCGACGCTTCCTACACTGAATGTAGCGAGGACGAGACGGCAATCGTCGCCTGATCGTTATGAACATCCCGCCTCCCCCTGTGCCATGCCCTTCACGCAGGGGGAGGCACCTTTTATCAAGGAGCGAGTGAAAATGCCTACGACGATAAATGAACTCACAGACGAGCAGACAGCCCAGTTCGGAGAGTTCCGCGACAAGTGGATAGCCAACGGTCTGGACACATCCCCAGCTAACTTCTCACTAGCCGGTGACGGTCTGAACGGTTGCTACGGTGCAGCGAAACTCGCTAGCCCCGAGATCGTACTGACATTTGCCAGTCCGTTAGCCACGGTCATCGGCGGCTGCATGGGAAACATCGCCTTCCCAATGACACGGGGTCTGGCTGCAGGCACTGACATGACGACCGCTGCCGAGAAACAGGATACTAATTCTCGGGAGTCACCACCTGAACTTAAGTCGCCGCCACATGCCCGACGATCCCCCACTGGGTCAGAGGTTCATCCAGGCGATAAAGCCTTGGCAACGTCCCAAGAGTACATGGACATGGACGATCCAGGGGAATATGAAGTTCGCCACGCAGTTCTCGACTCTTTCAAGTCCGAGTCCGACTTCAACCTCATCACCGACATCTGGAATGAGACCAGCAACCAGCTCCGAGCACAAACCGGTGTGGATGCTGCCCACCCAGCGTTTCGTCGCCTATCCGGTGGTATCAACGCAGAAGTCTGGAAGACTACCAAGGACCGCATCTCTGATGAGTGGCGTCAATACCGTGGTGGTAATCTCTGGAGTAGTTGGTACGCATACGTCACGTACTTTCGCGATGCGTGCAACTGGGAAAATCCCGCCTTGGAATCCTTCGCACACGACGAGAAGTGTGCAACCAACGCTGGTTGGATCTGGTACAGCCGCAAGGTAGCTGCCATCTCCGACCGCCCCAACATCCTGCTTCGTAACGAGGATGGGGAATTGCATTGTGAAGACGGTCCTGCAATGGCTTGGCGTGACGGCTGGGCATTGTGGCGATTCAATGGCGTAGAGGTGGATGAGCAAATCATCATGACACCTGAGACGCAGACCGTGGAGCAGATGCATGCCGACGATAATGCCGACCGCCAATCCATTCGCATCGAGCGATACGGATGGGCACAGTACCTCAAGGACTCCGGTGCTAAGGAGGTAGACAAAGCTACGGACGACGTGTCAGGTTGTCCCCAGGTTTTGTACCGTACTCACAATGGTGGACAGCGGCTTGTAGTCGTCTGTCAGACTGGTCGAGTCTTTGCGATGGGCGTCCCTAGCGACGTTGAGACTTGCGAGCAGGCCCAGAAGTGGTTAGCCCCCGAAGGTATCAATATCATCGCTGCGACGTAGAGTGCGTTGATTTCCGTGAACTAGTTCTAAAGCAAGGAAGAAAAAGATGAAGACAACAATCGATTCGATTACCGAATGTGCCGCTCAGATCCACAAGGGCGAGCACACTGAAGTGAAGCCTGGGATGTCTGTTCGTATGTCCGAAGCAGCCGCACCCCAGGACTCTATCCGACAGGGGGATCTCTACCTCACTGTCGCGTTGAGCGTTCCCGAGGGCTACACTAAAGCCACGAAGGCGAATGTTCAACTCGTCCCCGGCAACACCAAGGGTGCTCGTCACTGTCTTGACAGCCTTGAAGGTGTTACCATGTACTACCCGCCGGGTTTCGAGTCGGCTGGTGATTCTTGGGACGCTCTGGAAGGCCCCGTCCTTGAGTTGTCGAAGGAACGTAAGGTTCTACACCCGACTCACGGACACGTAACGATCCCCGCCGGATTCACCGTTGGTTGCACATACCAGCGGGAATGGGATCAGGAGCAACGTCGCGAACGTCGCAACGCCGACTGATGCTCACTCGCTGCAGCCGCTGCTATGCTCAAGGATGTTCATGGCAGCGGCTGTTTTTTTATATGCACGGAGGTGAGCGATGACACGGCACATTACCAACGACCTACGCCTCTCGCGTGACGAGAAGCCAAAGGTACGCGACGAGTTTCTTATCTTACTGGGTGCCGCTCTGGCCGACCCGGCGTACTGCGTCCTCCTCTTAGACGCCATCCCCGACGACATGGACTCCTGGGGTTCAGGCGATCTCGACGCATGGGTACAGGCGCTACGCCTAGAGAACCCAACTCTCCTCGCTGACTGCTGCGAGCACATCACGCACGAACGCCCCGACTCCGGTGGTACGATACGCGATGCATGCCTGTCGCAGATACGCACGAGCTTCTCCGACCGCCTCGCCAAGCTGCAACGACTCCGCAGCTTGTACCGGGAATCCCTAGAGGTCAAGCTGGGGTTGAAGAAATGAATCTCAAGCTGAACGGCAAGCGATATAAACTACGCTACGTCTCAGGCGTGTCGTATTTAGGGGAGTGTGATCCCCCGTCGCTCGCAGGCAAAGAGATTCGGATCAACGCAGATGTCACGGGTGAGAAATTATTAGACACTTACCTACACGAATTTCTACACGCACTGTACTGGCACATCGACGAGGATCACATCGCTAAACCAGCGGAGGATCTAGCCCGTGCGCTGTGGCGGCTAGGCTATCGAATGAAGGAGGATGAGTGATGAACCTCATTAAGGACATCAAGAACCTACCTAAGTCAGTGCGGAAGCGGGGATGGGTAGAACGTCTGCCCGAGAAGAAACGCAAAGAACTAGAAGCGGTCGTCAAGGCATGGGAGGCTGACGAGTTCCGTGGACTAACGAAGCTGGATGTTGCACGGAAGTGTGTCGAAGCATTGGATCTGCGGGTCCACGTCACGACCGTGTCACGCATATTCCCTACTCTAGATTAAGGTGACACATGGGACTCAAGGACGACCTCGCCAAAGCAAGCGAGAAGAAGCAGGAAGAGGAATCAGCAGTCATCAAGGAGTTGCGGAGTAGGGATCGTGAACTCGCCAAGGCCAAGGCGGCTCTCAAGACAGCGAAGATCAAGCTGAAGCAGAGCGAAGAGGAGTTGGAACTAGAGAAGCAGAAGTCGGAGATCGTGGTAGCCACATCCGGGGCACCAAAGAACCGTCGCTTCGCCCGCAAGAAGGGCAAGTCCACCAGCAACGCCGTGGGTATTGTGTGCCTCACTGACTGGCATGTCGAGGAGACGATCGACCCCGCCACAGTCAACGATCTCAATGCATTCACCCTCGACATAGCCGACGCTCGCATTCGCCGCACATTCGACAAGTCCCTTGATATGCTCCAGTTCTCTAGGGGCCAGAGCAACATCAAAGAACTGTGGGTATGGCTAGGTGGCGACTTCATTACTGGGTACATCCATGAGGAGTTAGAGGAATCCAACTCCCTCTCCCCACCCGAGGCTGTCGTCTGGCTGCAAGACAGAATGTATACCGGCCTGAAGTTCCTTGCGCAACACGCCGACGTAGATCGTATACGAGTCATCCCATCCTGGGGTAACCACGCACGCACTAACAAGAAGACACGCATCTCAACCCGAGCAGAGAATACCTATGAATGGATCTTGTACCACAACCTCGCCCGAGCATTCAACGACGACCCAACAGTTGAGTTCAAAATCGAGAAGGGTTACCACAACATCAACGACTGGTACGGATACAAAGTACGATTTCATCACGGTGATGGGCTCAGATACAACGGGGGCGTGGGAGGCATTACCATCCCTGTCAACAAGTCGATCAACCAGTGGAATAAAGCTACACGATGCGACCTAGACGTGTTCGGCCACTACCACCAGTTCATCAACTGTCGCACGTTCGTCAGCGTGGGGTGCCTCATTGGGTACAGCCCGTACGCCTTAGAGATCAAGGCAGAGTGGGAGCCGCCAACGCAGTCGTTTATTGTGATCGACAAGCACTACGGCAAGGTACTAGCGGAGCAGATCTTCTGCGAGGAAGCCAAGTGAAACGAGACACCACGTACCGAGACATAGACGATGGATTAGATCGAGGCATCAACGACCGTGGGTTGTACAACCTAGTTGGTGTTGACCTGTCCGTGGTGACCAGAGTCAGGAATGAACTCATGCTTGAGAGATCAGGCGTGACGAGGATGTGCAGACACATAGAACAAAGCATAGCACGGAGAGTTGATGATGACCCCAGCTGAACAAGAGATGATCGCTGAGTACAGGCTAGAGCACAACAAGTGTGCCCTCTGCCATGTGTCAGATAGAGAAGAACCAATGGACATCGCCCACATCTATGGCGGTGCCCGACGCGCACATGAGCATACCAACATCCTGCTCCTCTGTCGCAAGTGTCACTCACACCAGCATAACGGAACCGACCCACCCATAACGTCGGTCGAACTGATGCGATGCAAGTGGGAACTGGGCGAGTTGTGCCCAGCGGAAATGGCAGAGATTGCATGTTACACTGAACGCTGGATCTTCGACGCCGCCAACGAGTGTGTTCTACCGCAGCACTTCCTCGACCTGAGAGCACAGCATGGACACAAGCCATGAGGTGATCCTCGTGATTCCAGGCGTGCCTGTAGGGAAGCCGAGAATGACCAAGCGGGATAAGTGGATGAACCCCCCTCGCCCACCGGTCCAACGCTATCGAGACTGGTGCGATACAGTGCGTGAGAGTATCAAGGAGCAGGAGGTGGTGATCCCCGAGGCAGCGTCGATACAACACATCAACTGGACAGCGTACTTCCCACCGTGTGAGAGGGTACAGGACGGCAGGACTAAGAGCGGTAAGATCCGATACAGGAAGACCACCTTGGCAGAGAAGGGAGCGATGCTAGGGGAGATGTACCGGCGCAAACCGGACATCGACAACATCGCGAAATGCTGGGACTGCCTGTTCGATGAGGATGAAGCCATTGCGTTCTGCACTCTACGCAAGGAGTATAGCCAATCCCCCCGAACTGAGGTGCGAATTACTTACGACGAATCTATTTGACACCCTCCCCCAAACAGCGTATACTGTACTCCCCCGCAGGCTAACATTGACAATTAGCCCGGAGCACAGCCATGCGATTTACCACACGCCGCCTCGTTAAGTCTGACATCGACGAGATTCTAGAGATCGAAGAGTACAGCTTTGATCAACCCTGGAGACGCAAGGACTTCATCTCCCTCCTACGTCACCCCAATGTGGTCAACCGTGTGGCTGTTATCGATGACGCGATTGTCGCATACGCCTCGATCGAACTCTATGGCAGGCGAGCCGACATCCTCAACCTAGCCGTTAGGTGGGACTACCGCAGGCAGGGGATCGGCACTGATTTCCTGCGGCATCTACGGCGTCACTCCCTCAACGACCGGTCCTCGATCAGCTTCGCCGTCAGTGAGTACAACTCCTCCGGCCAGATCTTTCTCAGGTCCGCTGGATTCCGTGTGACATCGATCATGCGTGAGCACTACGAGAGTTCGGACGAAGACTCCTACTATTTCGAGCGAGTCCCCGGTCAACCCCCCCAAAAATACCTACCCTGCAACAGAATATCGGGGTATATTTGACGCTTTTTCCTAGAAAACCCCCTACTAACTTGCAACTGGGGGGTGAATTATCGTAAAATGTAATAGAAGAGTTGCGTTCCATTAGCAGGCATGATACAATAATGAGAACTACTACTTCCTACCCATGCTTAACCCCCTCTCTGTCGAGACCGCCCCGCGACAGGGAGGAGGGTTGAGTATACCCCATTAGGAGAATCCGATGCCGTCACCCCTCGACTGCCGAGACTATTGCCTATCCCGGTCCTGGCGTTTGCGTCGGTTCCGTGGGACTAGTGCCGGTCTGATCGACCAAGCTGTCTCCGTGATAGACACTGCCAACGTGAACTTCGACACTGAGTATGGTCGGGAGTACCTTCGCAACCGCCTTGTTCGTACAGCAAGGAAGCAGCGGGCAGGCAACCCCATCGCGTTGTTCATCATCACGAACATCCTTATTCCAATCATCATCAAGCTCGTCATAGCGTGGTGGGAGAAACGCCAAAAGTGATTAGATACACCCTCGCCGCGATCATCTTGGCACTCGCGCCGCTTACCCAAGCCCAGGAAATACAGTTAACTCATCAGGTGATAGCCGCATCTCCCGTTGAAGCCACCGCCTACTCATGGACTGTCTTGGTTGATGGGGTCCAGCGACCGCAACCATCAAGCGATAAGAAGACAGTCATCGTCACCCTCCACGACCAGCAGACGGTCACGCTTGTGCTCTCGGTCGTCGTCGATGGAAAGCTACAAACCTTTGTGACTGACGCCAACGCCCCAGGTCCAGCCCCCCCTGTACCACCGGTTCCAGTCCCAAACCCATCGGGGGTGGCTTCTCTAGTGATCGTGACAGAGACAGCCAACCGGACCCCGGACCAACAGCGATTGTTCGTGCAGATCCAGACGAAGTACAAGACGTACCCAGTGTTGATAGTGGATCAGGACGCGACGAAGGGAGATCTCAAGGCAGTAATCAAAGCAGCACAAGATCTCGGAGTTCCAGCCGTGGTATCTTTAGACGCAGGCGGTAAGGTACTCGCCACTACATCACTGCCTGCTACCACCACCTACGAACAGTTTCAGGAGTTGATTAAGTGACCGACTACATTGACTTCGCAAACGACGAGGTAGACGACGGGCTGTTCAATGGCTGCGTCCCCCGTGAAGATGCCCCAGGTGATAACTTCGCTGTGTTCTCGTCCAAGTTCAGGACCATCCCCCGTGACGAATGGATCGTACTGCCGGAAGATGAATCCAACAAGGCGTTGATACAGAAGATTAAGAACCAAGGTCGAGAAGGGACATGCACTGCCAATGGTTGTGCGTCGGGCATTGAATGTGCCTGGAACATGACGTTCGGCACTGACCGGTGGGTAGAACTCTCCCCCATCTCACTCTATAAGCAGTGTGCTAGAGGCCCAAACACAGGGTCGTCTGTCTCCTGCATCATGAAGACCGCCCGTGAACTAGGTGCCTTACCAGTAGACACCCCCGAGAACCGTGCCTGGATGGAGTCGGTCGGTCTCAACCCCGCACACGTCATGGACGCCACAGGATTCTCTCAGCGCTACCCACAGGACTGGGAGCAGACAGCGCAGCACTTCAGAGTAGATGAGGTGTTTGACATTGAGAGTTTCGACGAGTTTATCACGGCATTGCAAAAAGGCTTTGTCGTTTCTTACGGTCGCAAGGGTCACAGTATCCTTGGAGTCAGAGCCGTACGCAAGTCAGGTCAGTGGTGCATCGAGTACGCCAATTCATGGGGCGACTGGGGTGCAGACGGCTACGGCTACGATACAGAACAGTTTGTCACCGGGTCCATTCGCCAGTACGGTGCAATAGCGATTCGGAATTGTCACGTCCCCACATTTATGAGGCAGATTTAATGAACGAACAAGCACTAAAGGCAAAGCTAGATGAGGCCGCTAAGGCAGTACAAGGTGACGGCACGGGGTTCTCATTTGAATCTCTTTGGACCGTGATCGAGTCCGTTCTACAGGACGGGCAGGTAACAGCCGACGACTTCCAACCCATCCTGTTGTACGCAGAGGAGTTGTTTGACGAGTACGTTGTACCGTTCAATATCCCCAAGGTTCCTGCTTTCCTTGAGAGCATTATTGAGAAGCGTGTCTTGCGACCAATGATCCGAGTCGGCCTGGAGTTGCTATTCGACACCTACTTCAAAGAAGAATAGACCAAGTAACACCTCAGCCCCCCAGCTACTAACCAACATCAACGAACGAGGGCGAAGAGAATGTATATTTTGGCACAGGCAGGCGACGTAGGGATCACTGAGTTAGCCAGTAAGCTAACCCCATTGGCAGCGATCATAGTCATAGTCATCTACTTGCTAGCGGTACACCTACCACGGAAGGAATCAGCGGAGTCAAGTGAGCGAAAGGAAAGGATTGCAGCGTCCGCAGCAAAGGATGTGATACACGCAGCTACGCTAGAGGAGCAGCGCAAGGATTTCCGAGAAGAACTCAAGGTCAATCGCACCCACAACAATGAGCAGCACAAAGAGATCGTCATAAAGGTAGACAATCTGTCAACGCAAATCGGAGAACTGTGATGCTCGCCCTACTCCTGCTGTCATCGATCACGTTTGACATGACGCAAGAGGTAGACCTACTAGAACTCAACTCGCTGTACGACAACAACGACCAACGTGTTTTCGAGCAGATGATCTACTATGAGTGGGACCGTGTTGACAACAGATACCATGTGGTTGACTGGCGACTACTGAAGCACAGAGGCATGATACCGATCAAGCAAGGCAGATACTACGAGACGATCTGGATGGACGGCGACCAATTGAGGAGAGTGCGAGCAAAGTACTACCGGAAGACGTGGAGTAGAACTGACCCCGAGATAGGAGAGCGTGAGAGACTTCCAAAAGATCAAAGAAGAGGACTAATAAAATGGCCTACGAAGAAGAAAACAACCGAATGAGTGGACACCCCGGCGAGCGCAACCACAAAGCGAAGGTCACGGCGAGTACCGTAAGGGAGATGAGGCACCTTCGTAGCAAGGGTGAGCGGGTGAGTAAGATAGCCCGGAAGTTTGGCGTAACACACGACCTAGCCTATATGGCAATTACGGGCAGGACATGGGGTCACTTAGAGATTGCCGAAAGACCGGCGAAGGGGCTTACTTAAGATGCTGAAACCTACACCAAATGAGATTAACGAATGACCAGCGCGACTTGTGTGCGGAACATGTACCTCTAGCACGAGTCTGGGCTGCACACTTTATATCAAGACACCCTTGGGCCGAACGAGTAATTGACTGTGAATCCACCGCGCTTGAGTCGCTATGCAGTGCAGCTACGACGTACGACCCAACGCTAGGTGAGTTCCCCCCATTCGCTCAGCGGGTGGTACGCAATGCGATGATCGATGCATGTCGTCACGCCATGCGTCCAAAGAGGCACCTCCCTGATACGCTCCAGCTGACGAGATCCCATCTTCGCCAACTGCTCGACCCAAGTCCAGGCCCACAAGAGCAGGTTGAGACAGCAGAGTTCTTAGACAAAGCGATGGAGAACATGGACCCCTCCCACCAGCATGCGCTGTACATGCGTCACGGCCTGGGGATGACTCTGATCGAGGTCGCCCGAGAGTTGGACGTGTGCATAGAGACTGCACGAACGTATGCTAACGCCGCCCTCGCGAAGATACAGAGCGAAGTAGATCGGTCTTAACTTGCCAAACAGATCGAGATAGATCAATCTCCGTAGACTTGACAGCCCTGTATAGGCCTTCCCACGCAGCATCTATGTTAGGTGGCTTCATCTTAGCCCATGTGATCAGATTGCCGATCAACTCGTAGGTGTTATCGATCATCTTCAACCACCCATGCCACATCTCTAGCGATCGACTCGTGGGGAATGGCGAGCACGACGCCTCTGTGAATACCCACCATAGCATCCCTCCGTACCATGTACTCTAGGCTACCCATCAAGGCATCCCAGGGCACCTTAAACGATTCCAGTTCTATGCACTCTCGCGTTCTATCCACGGTCCAGCATCTCCACAGTGATAGCCTCAGCGACTCGATCTTCCGGTAGTGCATCTCGCACGGCGCAGTGGACTTGCAGCCACACATCAGGGTGTAAGTCCCTATTCCCGCCACGACACCACCGCAATGCCCCCCACGGTACGTCAAACACAGCACTCTCTATTGCGTTACGTGTGTCCATCGACTGTCACTCCCTAGTTCATCCATTGCATCGTGGACCGCCCACAGGACCGCATTGGAACCAAGTTCGTCCTCTACTCCCAAGCATACACCACCCCAAATAGCACCCCAGACGCTCCTTGCATGCACCATTAGTGCCCGGTCAATGTCTTGACGAAACAGCTTGCCCATTTGTTCGTAGGTGTCATCCATTGTCACTCCCAGTCACGTTGAGTTGCGGTATTGTCCAACTGCTTATCCACCGACCTAGCGAGAGATAACTCAATCGTCTCGCTCTCACCAGCAAGAGCTACTAAACCATCGCTGGAGAACTTACCCTCTAGTGCGGTGGCAGCGGCTAACTTGCGTGACATGAGGTGGATCATATCCTCCTGCATGGTGTCATTATACCGCAGGTAGTAGGTACGGCAAGGCAAAGGCTGAGCAATACGCCAGTGCCTACGACTAGCTTGGCGAAGCGTAAAGAGAGAAACCGGCGTCTCGTAGAAGATAAGGGTGGGGAAGTTGTATGCTCCCCCTTTGTCGAACAGGTCTAGCCCAGTCTCGACCAGTTTCGGGTGCGAAATACAGACATCGCAGTCGGGTGCATGCTCTCTGATCCAGGCCTCGCGCTGATTCAGCTTGACCTTCGATCGTAGTACCGCCACCTTCAATCCAGCGTCGGTTAGTATCCTCTCTAGCCTCGCAACAACGTCGCGTTTGGTCGTATTTAGCACATATACCCATGCTTTTCTGCCCTCAGACCCCTCCCTGAGACACAAATCTAGCAACTTTTGCTCTTTGGGGTAGATCCGATC